>OJHF01000326.1_pt1 | contig 12182 bp, 10 predicted proteins | sample 1594891 | NCBI WGS metagenome assembly OJHF01 (sample SAMN05416737, study PRJEB24817) | seawater metagenome | isolation source: Sea water | place: Canada:Atlantic | collected 2013-07 | reverse complement strand
ATGATAAGGATCAGGCTCAATGCCAGTAACTGTCCGAGCTCTACACCAAGATTAAAACTCAAAAGATTTATCATCAGTGAATCACCGCTAGCAATATAACCCTGCAATTTAGTTGCAAGGCCGAGGCCGTGACAGAGCCCGAATACAAATACAGCGACGCGAGTGTCGGGGTTGAAGCCCCAAAGTAATTTGAAGCCTCCTATATTTTCGAAGGCTTTATACACTATCGACAAACCAATAATAGCATCGACTAAATGCCCACTGACTTGCCAGTGCCCCCAGACACCCAGAAAAAGAGTGATGCTGTGGCCTAGGGTGAAGAGTGTCACATACAAGATAATATCTTTTGGGCGATACAAAAAGAAGATGACCCCGAGCAAAAACAGCAGGTGGTCATAGCCGGTGAACATATGCTTTGCGCCCAGATAGAGAAAGGGAATTACTGCTGTACCCTTCAGCCCTTGAACATAAGCGGCGTTATCGGCGGAGAGGTCGTGACCTAAACTTTTGGCAGCCAGCAGTGCGGCACAGGCTGCCAATAGCGATGCGTAGAACTTTACGGAAGTCATCGTGTTGAGTGGCCCTGATCGTTTTCATTTTCATTTTCGTTTTCATCGTAACCATCATCTCTTTGATCGCCGCCCTCGGCTTCAATCCAGTACTGACTGTGGCAGGCGCGACACACCTGATAGAGACGTCCACCGGCTTCGAACAGCGCTTCATCGTCCTGATCCTGAGCTGCCTTAATCGCCAGTTGCCCCGCTGCCGTCAGCCCCTGTGCGTACTCAATCCAGTCGTCTCCCGCTGCGCGCCCGGGCATCATTAGTAAATTTCCGGCTTCGGTCAGTGTGGCCGCAGCGTGCAATACCTCGGCCCAGTCCTCATCCGTGGTAGGTGCCAGCTCCTGGTGCCCTTGAGCGGTGATAATGGTGCCGGCAGAGCTCCAAATTACATCGGCGGCAGGATCGAGAATCCACGCCATAGTGTCCTGGATAGTGGTGATGGCTTGATAAGGGGGTTCGGCCGAAGTCGCTAGGCTGGGCTCGTTTCTCTCTCCGCAGGCTGCCACAAGCATGCAGAAGGTTACGACGACACAATAGTTGTATGGCATGGATGTTTTCCAAGTGGTGTTCAAAGGCTGCCTCATCGCGATTCAGTCTATTGCTTGTACAGCTGGGCCGAGATGGTCATCACGGGAATGCCAGCGTCCTCCAGGATAGGGCACACACCACAGTCAGCCTGCGGCGCTGGTGATGCCACGCGGGCATTGGTGGCAATTATAGGTATTCACACGGGGATTGTCTCCCAACCAACGTTAATTTAGCAGTATCGGCGATATTCCTAACTGTGTTTCAGACAGTAGAAAACCACGGTGTCCACCACGGACTGTGGCCTCGGCATAGAGTAAATAACGTGTCACTTTAAAATGTTTTGTCTATACTCGAAAGCTGAAAAAAGCCAGAACTTCCGACTTTATCCATAACGGGGTAGCTAGATGCAGTTCACTGATCAGCACAATGAAATCCGCCGTACTGTCCGCCAGTTTGTCGAGAAAGAGGTGAATCCCTACGTCAACGAGTGGGAGGAAGCTGGCATCTTCCCTGCCCATGAGCTCTTCAAAAAAGCCGGTGATCTGGGACTACTGGGCATTCACAAACCGGAAGAATACGGTGGCCTGGGTCTAGATTACAGCTACGCCATGGTGGCCCATGAAGAGTGGGGGTCTGCCAGTCACGGTTCAGTGCCAATGGCGGTGTCCGTGCAAACCGATATGGCGACGCCAGCCCTGGCTCGCTTTGGGTCCGATGCACTGAGGCAACAGTTCCTGACACCCGCTATCGCCGGCGACATGGTCGCCGCTATCGGGGTCAGTGAACCCCACGCCGGTTCAGATGTGTCGGCCATCAAAACCACGGCAAGAAAACGGGGCGACGACTATGTTATCAACGGCACCAAAATGTGGATCACCAACTCTACTCAGGCTGACTATATTTGCCTGTTAGCCAATACGTCCGATGACCAGAAGCACCGGAACAAATCTTTGATTGTGGTGCCCACTGACACCCCGGGATTTTCCACATCAAAAAGACTGAACAAGCTTGGTATGCGCGCCTCGGATACCGCACAGTTATTTTTTGACGATGTGGTCGTACCACAACGCTATCTAATCGGTGAAGAGGGTAAAGGTTTCACCTACCAGATGATGCAATTTCAGGAAGAGCGACTGGCGGCTACTGCCATTTGTATCAAGGGTCTAGAGAACTGTATTCGCAATACCGTTGAATACACCAGCCAACGGCAAGCATTTGGTAAACCCCTGCTGGACAACCAGATCATCAATATGAAACTGGCAGACATGCAGATGGAAGTAGAAGCCCTACGTGCCCTCACCTATCGCACGTGTGAACTGTATATCAACGGTGAAGACCCAACCCTACTGGCATCCTACTCCAAGCTCAAAGCCGGCAAACTCTGCAATAGCATTCCCACCGAATGCCTGCAATTCTGGGGCGGCATGGGGTATATGTGGGACAACCCTGTTGGCCGCGCCATGCGGGATATGCGACTCACATCCATTGGCGGTGGAGCCGATGAGGTCATGCTTGGAATTATTGGTAAGCGAATGGGCTTGATGGTGAAATAGGCTATCAGCAGGGCATAGAGCGCGGCAGTGGATTACACTTGTGTGGCAGGATACGTCACAGAGTTAGGGGCCCATCACCCCCGCAGTCAGGTCCCGCAGAATCTCCTGCGATACAGCGCCAATCGCGAACACCTTAGCCTCTCGAAAAATTCTGCATGGTGTATGGGTAATAGCGTCATGAAGTGATCTGGCGATATCCACTCATCGCGACATCGCAGCCGTATCTGCCTTCTGCATATGAAGCGTCATTTTCTGCAATAGCTTTGGCAACACCTCGTCTGGAATGTTGTGTCCCATTGAATCGTACACCACGAGTTCTGAGCCTCCGATTAACTGCGCGGTATGTGCCCCGTGTTGTGGCGGCAGTAATGTGTCCTCAGCGCCGTGGACCACTAGGGTAGGCGCGGTAATGGTTGCCACAGCGTCAGAGCGGTCACCCGTCTTGAAAACTGCCATCATCTGTCGGCCCATAGATTGCGGATAAAAACCCCTCGCTACCATCGCTTCCCTGCGTTCGGCAGCAGCCCCATTATCCGTGCTGACGCCCAAAAGGGCGCCAGAGGCCTCAGGGCTAGGCGGTGGCAGTTGCGGTGAGCCCGTCGTAGACATAATAGAAACCAGACTTCGGATCCGCTGTGGGTACTGCGCAGCAACCACCTGAGCAATCATTCCCCCCATTGATGCACCGACAATATGAGCGTTGTTAATTTCCAGCACATCCATCACGGCAACAGTATCCGCAGCCATATCGTTCAAGGTATAAGGAGCATCTACTTCAAAGCCCATCTGGCGTTTCAGTAATTGCCACCATACGGTAGGCTGTCCCCAGTCATCAAACCGGGTACTCCCTCCTGTGTCGCGGTTGTCCAGTAAAACCACACGGTAACCACTCGCCTCAAGGCCCTGCACCAGAGCATCCCCCCACACGACATGCGAAGCGCCCAAACCCATAATCATCACTATGGCTGGCTGCTCTGGGTCTCCCAGGCTAAGGTATGACATTGAGATTTCGTTAGCTGGCGTAACCTCAAGAGGCTGCTGGTCTAGGTGCTCACGACTGAATTCGGCCCGCGCCGAGACCGAAGTAACCATAAGAAAGAGCAATAGCAGCCGGGACATAGGCAGGTTCTCTAAAGTCATAGACGGCCAAAATTAGCCCCAGCGTGCGTCAGGTCAACAAGATACCGTAAGGGGGTGCTTGAGGCGAATCCGAATTCAAACTAGAACAATCACCCACAAACATCTATGCTTTAGTCCAAACTGACTAACGGCGGATGTGTTATGCAATATAGAAAGCTGGGGAATTCGGGGCTTAAGCTGTCCGAATTATCATTTGGCTCCTGGGTCACTTTTAACAAGCAGGTAGACACCCGTCTCGCGGAGAGAATGTTTGGTCTTTGCTTTGATGCCGGTATTAACTTTTTTGACAATGCCGAGGGCTATGAAGCGGGCGAATCCGAGAAGGTCATGGGCAAGGCACTGAAGGCACTCGCTCGACCCAGAGATAGCTATTGTGTCTCCTCCAAGGTTTTTTTTGGCGCGACAGCGAATCCAAAACCAACGCAGTTGGGCCTCAGTAGGAAACATGTTACTGAGGCCTGTCATCAAGCGATGCAGCGTCTAGAGGTTGATTACCTAGATTTATATTTCTGTCACCGAGCCGATCCTGACACCCCGATTGAAGAAACGGTCTGGGCCATGCACAATCTGATAACGCAGGGAAAAGTTCTGTATTGGGGCACTTCCGAGTGGGCGGCAAATGAGATTGCCGAAGCCTATGAGTTTGCAGAGAAAAACCACTTAACCCCGCCCACGATGGAGCAACCACAATACAACCTCCTGGATAGGGAGCGCTTTGAAGTAGAGTATGCTCCGCTTTTCGATCAGTACGGTATGGGCTCCACGATCTGGTCGCCTCTCGCATCAGGCGCACTCACAGGTAAATACCTAAACGGCATTCCGGATGGATCAAGAGCCTCGCTGAAAGGCTATGAGTGGCTTAAGAAGCACATGGTGGAATCGGATCGAGGTCAAGAGCGGATGAAGACCGTCGCCAGACTGGTTCCTATAGCCGAAGCACTAGGTACGAGTTTATCTAGGTTAGCGATTGCCTGGTGCCTGTTGAATCCGAATGTATCCACCGCCATATTGGGTGCCTCCAGCATTGAGCAACTTGCAGATAACCTGAAAGCGGTTGACGTGGTACCGTTGCTGACAGAAGAAGTGCGGGTTAAACTAGTAGCAGGGTAATGGCAGAGTGTTCGGTGACAGGCAGCCCTGCGCTGTCCTACTCGCCAAGAAGAATAATAAGGGGAGTGGGTGATGCGTTACGTGCTGGGTGTGTTAGCGATAGCAGTTTTAGCAGTCGGCATCAGCCTATACTGGGTAAGTCGTCCCACGCCAGTGCCTGCCACACCACCGCCCCCAATATCAACCTCCGTTCTGGAGCAACTGCCCAAAGAACGTAAAGGACAGGTACTCATATATGGTGCCTACGGATTCACCGGTAAGGGCATATCCCAGCTGGCGTCCGAGTACGGCATTACCCCAGTTCTGGCGGGGCGCAATGAGTCCAAGCTCAAGCCGCTGGCAGATTCCCTAGGATACGACTACGTTGTGCTGCCGCTGGACAACAATCACGACAACCTGGTCAAGGTGCTCAAACACTTCGAGATTGTGCTGCACATTGCCGGGCCCTACACGTATACCGCCAAACCCATGCTCGATGCAGTCGTGGAGGCGGGCACGCACTACGTTGACCTGACTGGCGAAAACCATGTCATTCAGGCCGAGCTAGATCGCGACGAGGAATTTAAACGAGCAAACATCATGGTCATGCCGGCTGTTGGCTATGACGTGGTTCCGACTGATTGTTTGAATATGTACGTGGCTGACAAGATTAGCCAGCCCACGCAATTAACGGTTGTTCTGAATGGCAACTATACAGCCGCAGAGGGAGCACAGGCGAGTCGAGGCACGATGAAATCTGGGCTGGAGATGCTGGGCAGACCGCTGCTAAAACGAGAAAATGGCAAAATGGTAGCGATGGCTAAGCCCGAGCTTATCCATCGCAAGGAAAACGGGCAAGAGCAAACGCTGCTGCAGATTCCCTGGGCCGACATGATAACCAGTTACGTAAGCATCGGCATCCCAAACATCGAAGTGTTTCAGGTACAAGACGGAGAGCTGCCGACATGGTTACTGCGTGTGGCGCAATCCGACGCCGGTCGACGTGTGCTTGGATGGCTGATCGACAACTTCGCCCCAGAAGGTCCGCCACCTGGCGCACAGGAAAATCGCCAGACGCGAATTGTGTCTACCGTCAGCAATGAGGCCGGTGCTACTGCGTCTGCCGCTCTAATTACGCCGGAGGGCTATCTACTCACTTTCCACAGCACATTGATCATTGCGCGGCGTGTCATAGACGGCCAGTGGGAGCCCGGCTTCCAGACTGTCGCCAAGGTTTACGGCCCGGATCTAGTGCTGGAGGTCCCCGGTGTGAGTCGGACCGATTTGTAAAATACGCGCCGGTCACGATGGGGACTTCCTGTAGGATGGACCACTCGACGTTTACTTTCTTGATAGGAACAGACGGCCGTTATCCAGCCCATTTTCCAACAGATATGCCGCCGGACCAGATGAACGCGAAAACCACCAATTTTTTTGCCGTCGCGGTCAGCGACGCGCTGAACCGAACGGGACACGGACAAATCAACGTCGCCACCCTAACCGACTCTTCGAGCGCTACCTCTCAACAAAAACCCGTCATAGTAATAAGTTGTATCCTAATTTTTCAAGGGCTATTTTGCATGTCTCTATACACCCCCTCTATGCCAGATAGTGCCAATCACGTTAGTACTTCTAGTACCACGGTAAAACTCTCTTGACGTCTATTCTTATTTTTTATGGCGTTTCTCAATCAATATACGGACCACTCTCTGAGCAATATGGGCAAAAACTCGTCGTTATTTTGGCCTTTATTATTACAAGCATGGGCAATATCATTTCAATTTTTTCTTGGAACATCTATCTTTTTATACTTGGCCATAGCATAGGAGCTGCAGCGGGAAGTAGGCTTTTGTCTACAGACCATAGCTATCGCACTAATGTATAGTCCACCAAAAATGAAGCATTGTCTTATTATACGAGGGAGGGAGCTTGACAATACCGCAAATTGATCCCGGCACGCGAGCTTTACGAGATGTGAGCTCCGGATCGATCACTCCGATAGCCTGGGGGTTTACGGCCCTCTATGGCCTACTCACTATCATCCACCCGTTTGCTCTTTCCGGTGACGAGCGCATGTCCGTGGTTGCGGCTGTTTCGTCGATAATGTCTGCCTCCATTGCTCTAACGTGGAAAAAGAACCCACGAGCGGATCTGGGTTCCCTGATGCTTATCCTGCTGGCCTGTATCGCGCTAGCCAATACAGTACTGCACCTCGCCTTGTTCCAAGAGGCCGTCGACACAACCAACTTTGTCATCCTGATTTTGGGCTTAGGCCTGACAATGCTGTCGAGAGTAGCGTTCTATTCTATCTTAGCTCTCGCCGTTGGGTCATGGGCCACAATCGTCGTCACTTTCGATATCCCTGAATCTTCCGAATGGGGCTGGTTTCTTTTTTTCGCTTGTTTCACCAGCGGTGTCCTCCAAGAGCAGCGAATTCGTTCAATACGCGCCGCCGGAGTGCGGGAGCAACTGCTACTCGCTTTGGAAGGAGAGGCCCTAAAAGAGGAACACTTAAAGAGTCTCGGCGTGCTCGCGGGAGGTGTCGCACATGACTTCAACAACCTTTTGATGGTCATACTCGGCAATATCGAGTTACTGCAAGAATCGCAAGCCGCTTCCAATGAGACCCAAACGCGCCTCAAATCCATGATGCAGGCCGGCCTCCGGGCGAGAGACTTGGCACAGCAGATGCTTGCCTATGCGGGGAGAACGAACCGAAAAACTCAAACGGTGGACCTCGCCTTCTTTGGATCTGAAATCGATGGCGATTGGGCCCACGATCTGCTCGAAGGAATCGAAGTTACCTTCGATATTGAACAGGGCCGCGTTTTTGCTGTAGAGGTTGATCCAACTCAAATCCGTCAGGTTGTCCTCAATTTGCTGACCAATGCGCGTGATGCAGGTGCGACTAGAATCACTATTGCATTAGGGTCAGAGGATTCTCTAAAACCTTCGAAGGGGAACTCAGCACTCGAGAACTCTAGACACCATTGGCTGGAGGTTAGAGACAATGGCTCCGGCATGCCTGCAAGCGAGATAGTTCGAATTTTTGAGCCGTTCTACACAACACGGGAAATGGGCACAGGGCTGGGTCTCGCCGCGTCAAGGGGCATCATGAATGCGCATCTAGGCGACTTGACGGTTGAGTCACAGTTGAGCCACGGCAGTCAATTTCGCCTGCTGCTGCCTCGATCGGCGAATCAGCCGGAGCCGATTTTGAGCGAAGTGCCTGGCCGGCTGAAAAGTGTTTCAGAGGAAACAAAAGTATTGTTAATTGAAGATGAAGCGCTCGTTGCAGAACTGACTATCGCAATGCTCGAACGGAGTGGGCGTGAAGTACAGTGGCTCGAAAGCTTGGCTGCTTTTCAACGCGACCTTCCTTCAATTGATCTCGAACAGTTCGAACTCGCTTTGATCGATGTCACCCTGGGCGACGGCAGCGGGTTCGACGCTGCGACGTTGTTGCGCAACCGACGTCCCAACCTGCCCATCGTTCTTGTCAGTGGCTACGACGCTCGGAACGTACTGGACGGCCAGCGCCTTGATGATTCTGTAGAGTTCTTGTCAAAACCATTCTCGCGCAGCACGCTTCAAACTTCGATCGAGAACGCCATCGAGCAGGCAGGAAGTTTAAAGACTGAGAGAACGTCGTCGACATCAACTTGAAGGGGGGTTCCCGCAGGCAGCCTCCCTTCGCACGGCTATAGCGGGTGGCACTGTATTGGTGACCTTGCTGTCATTTGTGCTTGTGCCCGTCGCGTTTTTACTGATGGTCAGATCCAAGCCCTTTGATGTTCAGCTACTGGCCTAAACCGAACGACGCTTTATCCATCGCTATTGATGTCGACAGCAATCTCCGAACCTTGATTGATGAGCAGGAAGCTGTTCCGTTGTACCAGAAACTCCTGCGCCTGCTTTTGTCCGAACCATTGAACCCTCAGTCGGCAAATACCATCTACACTACCTAATCCAAAGTGTAAAATGTGAGTATCCTGACTGAGACCGTATGCCTTACCCACTCCACGGGAGCCCATTAACTGACTGTCGCTATTGTATAGTTCTAACTGCGTACCAACAGCGTCTCTGTTGGTAGTGCTTCCCTGCAGTTCCAACATCAAGTAGCCATTGGTCTTTTTTGAACTATTCAGCCAGTACTGGTATGGCCCTCGATGGGAGGGCAGAAGGCCTCGCCCGTTGGTTGAGAATCGGTCTGGAAGACCGTCATTGTTGAAGAAGCCCTGTACGATCAGGTCAGCCGAAAATATATCGTCTTCAGAATTTACCAAAATGTCATGCCGGGTGAACTCCAGGTAACCGTGGTTCAGCACGATAAATGGCGTGCCGTTTTCCTTGCTATAATCGCGTGACCTGACCCCCACAATGTCAAGCCAGCCGTCATTGTTAAGGTCCGCCGAAGTCACATCGTTTACCCAGTAGTAGTGTTCCGGGAGATCAGTTCGAAGAATTTTCCAGTCACTACCGGCCTCATTCATAACGATATAGTCCTGTACCATCCTTGGCGAGTTTGTTTCTAGCGCTTCTCTGTCACTCATTTCGATCCCTTCAGATGAAATGATCCCCTTAGCGTCAGACGCGACATCTGCGGCATGTATCCAGCTGACATTCCACAACTGACTCTGCGTGTCGAACCAGATATAGCTACCCGGTTGGTCAAATCGATCAGGACGACCGGCCGCTTCGGCTCTGGTGATTTTACCAGTGCGGCTCAGTGGGCTATCCTTAGCTGCTCCAACATAGATATCTGAATCGTCCGTAGGGGCTTTTCATAGGCCAGACAAATGCTCGACAAAATTAATCGTCAATGTATCTGATTTTGTAGAAAAACAATCGGGTTATAGTCGTCGCCGTCCTGTCCCACAATAACAAGATGAATTTCCTTGTCGTTGTTTTCTACATTGTCTGAATCGGTATGCCTGCTAATTCCGCCAAGATAGAGGTCCAGGTAGCCGTCGTTATTCAGATCTGCTGCGGTAGCCGACTGCACCTGCTTGATCATGTCGAGAACAGAAGGACGGTTTACAAACAGCCCCTCCTGATTTTCATAGAGCTTTACCCGTGTTTGGCCGAGCCTAAGAAAGTCTGAATCTCCGTCTCTATCAAAATCGAAAAACGGAGGCTCCCGACAGAAACACCAGCACACACTGTCCAGCTCCAGATAAGGAATAAGTTCGGCAGTGCCGAACTTATTGTATAGACTTCACTTAAAAAAATTTTTGTTTAGGTGATGGCGCCTGTCTCTGGCCCTTTCTTTACAATGTTAGTTGCCAGTGCAATCATAGATGCGATATCAGAGAGGTTAGCAGGTACAACCAGCGTGTTGGCTTCTTTCGCCAGATTGCCGAACTGCTCAATGTAGTCTTCGGCAACGCGAAGTTGCATGGCATTTTCACCACCGGGTTCGCTGACGGCAGAAGCTACCTGGCGCAGTCCTTGCGCAGTGGCGGTTGCAATCGCAAGAATAGCAGCAGCCTGACCGTCAGCCTCATTGATCTGCTGCTCTTTTACGGCTTCTGACTGTTTGATCACGCGTATTTTGTCACCCTCGGCCTCATTGATCTTTGCATCGCGCTCGCCTTCAGACGTTAGTACTACGGCGCGCTTCTCGCGCTCTGCACGCATCTGTTTCTCCATTGCGCTGAGAACATCAGCGGGCGGGTTAATATTTTTGATCTCATAACGCAGTACTTTTACCCCCCAAGGGTCAGAGGCTTTATCCAGTTCGGATACAACGTTGGAATTTATCGACCCTCTTTCTTCAAAAGTCCGATCTAGATCGATCTTACCAATTTCGCTGCGCAGTGTGGTTTGCGCGAGCTGTGAAATAGCGAACACATAATCGGTAATGCCATAAGAAGCACGATCCGGCTCGAGAATCTGCAAGTAAAGCACGCCGTCCACTCCAACCTGCACGTTATCTTTCGTGATACAGACCTGTTCAGCAATATCGATCGCTAATTCTTTTAAGCTGTGCTTATAGGCCGCCCGTTCGATAAACGGAATCAGTATATGAAATCCCGCGCGTAGTGTACGACTATATTTACCAAGACTTTCGATGACGAAAGCATTTTGCTGCGGCACGATAACAGTCGTTTTTGCGAGAATAATAATAACGACAAAAACTACTGCCAATGCGACGATAAAAGTATTTTCAAGCATTTTCTGTCTCCTCCTAGTTTTAGATTGGGTTTTATTTAATGATTAGATTGAGGCCGCTTACTTCTGAAATTTTTGCTTCAGTGTCGCCAGTAATGTCGGTTGCACTGCGGTTGACTACCGTCCATGTGCTACCACGGTACTCTTGACGGCAACTTGCACCCGCAGCCAGCGGCGCTTTTAAACGAATAAATTCACCGACAGGCCCATCCTGATAGTCCGTGCCACGGCTGCGTAATTTCTCGTAGAGGCGACCACGAAAAGCGAGCATGGTGACGAGCGATAACGAACCGAAAATCAGCCATTGCACCCAAGCCTCTAGAGTTACGCCACTTAGCAGCACCAGACCTGTTATTGCGGCGGCGATACCAAGAAACACTAGATAAAAAGCAGCATCTAAGAACGTCAGCTCCGATCCCAGTAGCACGGCACCTAAAATCATCCATCCCCACCACTCCATTATCTGCTCCTCAAAAGGTGTGAGTGTTAATTTACTCGCTTATCTCTGATAGTTATATAGCAGCACCGCAGCAAACACCATCGCATTCAATCAAGTATAGTCTAAGTTGCGGAATGTTTTCCTGCGTACCCACGACTTCGCAGGATCTAACAGCTACAGGTCCATGAGCCAGTCAGTGAGAATACCTCAAAAAACTATTCGGCCTTAAGTGCCCAGGATGAGTCGCTTTACGGACACTGGCAACCCAACTGAGTGTGACATCAGCCTAGCTATTGTGCATTAGCACTCTTATATTCTTGGAGCTTGCAGTAAAGAGCCTTACTTTGAGGAATCGCGCAAGCTAACTACACAACACTTTTTTAAAGACCTAATCGAGATCATGACTACAGTGTATTAGGGCTGCACTTTTCGTGGCCGCTAGATGAGTATACACTGCGGTAGCAGCGCATTCGATAGAGGAGTATTGGGAATGTCGGTAGGAGTAACTGAGCTTGATCTTGCTGCCAACGAAGCTTACGAAGCAGGTAGGCAGGCCGACGCGTTGCGTTATCTTATCGCTGCAAATCAGCTGTATCCAGACCCTGACCGCGAAATCCGAATACGAGATTTAAGATTCACCGATGAGCTTCACGGTGGCCGTACTTCCCCAAAATATGACGATGCCCCGATAACTCT
>OJHF01000322.1_pt1 | contig 12246 bp, 9 predicted proteins | sample 1594891 | NCBI WGS metagenome assembly OJHF01 (sample SAMN05416737, study PRJEB24817) | seawater metagenome | isolation source: Sea water | place: Canada:Atlantic | collected 2013-07 | reverse complement strand
TACACAGAGTAGATCGTCGGCAGCGTCAGATGTGTATAAGAGACAGGTATTGCCCCAAAAGAGATGCAGGCGGACGCCCCCGACCACCAAGTCCAGAATATCCTCAACGACCACGGTCGGTGGCAAATAACCTGCGGCGGCCCCGCCGACGGCGGGACCAATACCCGAGCCCACGCTGCCCGTGATGTCTTTCGGTAGCAGATATCCCATCTGGTAGTAGGCTCGGACAAGCCCGCGTGGCACAGCGCTCTCTCGCAGATAGCGCTGGTAATTCTTTCCTGCGTAGATTGGAATCTGACCGCGTTGGTCTTCGGGAATAAACGCATCGACACCGCCCGTATGGTCGCCATGACCATGAGAGTACACGACGCCGACGATTGGCGCGCTCGTTACCTCCCGCAGTGCCTCTAACGCCTTCTGGGCGCGTCCCTGCTCGCCACCCGTGTCGAAGACGAGAACGCCTTCGTCGGTGGACACAAAGACGATGTTGCCTATATCAAAGCCGATTGCCGCGTAGACGTGCTCACTCACTCTTATGAGCTTCGCGTCGTCGTTCGCATCCGAGTAGGCCGCGAAATCTGGGTGGACATGTGCCTCGGGGATCGGAATTTCGGCAGAGGTAGTCACTGCACAGACACAGAGGGGCCAAAGGAAAAGCAGCGCATTGACACGACGACGCAGGGACTCGCTACCATGTATAGACAAAACGGAGAAACTCCTTGCCCGCGTATTGCGGGTCAATTTTCGGCGACGTCGTTGCGCCACATGCATCGCGCAGTCGGCCTTCAGGGATCAACGGTAAAGTGCGGTCGGCGCCGCCCCAGCGAGCTCATAGAGGTCCAAATGCCAACGCTAGATACCTTTTGGAGTATAGTAAGTATAAACGGCGTGTGTCTACAAGATTGTCTAGTCTGTGTTGGCTATGGATCATACAATTATAAGTAAGAGTCACCGGTCCTCAAAGGATCACGAACAGCCAGTCAGTCCGCCGCCCTTGCAGGAGCTTCGCGGCCAATCCGTCTCTCGGGGAACTCTTGGGCCAGCATCCTCTCGATCCGCTCAGAACCACCCACCACATTCTTGCGGGCATGCCAGGCCTGCCGAATCAGATTCGGTAAGGATTCATGCGAGAGAATCGACAACCTGCTGCGTCGTAACCAGCGGCCAAAGGCTGCGCCCCAGACTTGCAGATTGGCCGAGGTTAAAGCGAAGGCCAAGAGAAAGTCCCGCGTATCGACCGGATGAGGCACCGGCTGGCAGAGTCGGTTCTGCTCGACCTCGTCGCTTGCGTAGCGAATTTCCACCATCGCAATCAGCGAAGCGCTGAAAACCTGTTGGCATATCATCAGCGATTGCAGCGTGATCTGCGATCCTTCAAATACGGGACAGCGATCCCGGTGAGCGAGGCCGTCGGCGGAGCAATCGACAAACAGAATGTTCTCGTCCGATGACCACTGGCCCTGTTCCAGAGCCATAGCACCTGGATTGATCTCCACGACCCGCCCCTTGCGGATCACCTGACGAATCCGACGCAGCTCGATGAGTTCATCGCGGCTCACCGTAGCGCAGCGATATTTCGTCGGCCATACTTCGGGATCAAGTTGCAGCAATCGACCGGCTCGCGCCAGATCTCGCATCCCTTCGCTCAGGCTTTCGGCTGCCAATATTGCTTCCATATGGGCGCCCAGCCCCTCGCCGGCCGGCCGGTTTGGCTGGATCTGTGCGCGGTCGAGAAACCAGGAATCATTGGGCACCACCCAATGAATATGATCCGGCGCTACACCTCTCTGCAGCAAGAGCAGGACTGCATCGATTCCGGTCTTCCCACCACCGATGACGACGTAGGCGCCAAAAGGTTTCACCAGATTCGCCAGCCCGTTAATGGGCACCACGGCAGTGCCCTCAGCCACTTTGTACTTGGGCCCTCGCACCGAGGGGACTTCGACGTTCATATACGTGGCATCGACGACCTTTCGGTGAACCAGCACCTCATGCTCTAGTTCAGGCTCGAGCAGCGATCGAAATCGATTGCTCCCCACCGACTCGCTCTGTGGGAAGTATTTCACCTGGCCGGAGCGCAGCATCTTTTCGAGGACGCGTTGATAGTAGGCGAGAATCTCGGCACCGCTGGAGAGATCCTCGCCTCCGCGGCCGAGGGGTTCAGAATTCACACCGTAAAATAAAGCCGGCTGATGTAACGTCACAAAAGGATAGGCGTCGTTCCAATGCCCCCCGGGGTTCGCATGCCGGTCCACAATCACAATGGAACATTGCGGGTCCTGCTTGCGCAGCTCATCGACAAAGGCCATTCCCATGGCTCCCGCACCAATGACTAAATAGTCGGCTTCCAGCTTGTTGATTGTCATATAACTTTTTTCCAATTTCGCTTAGAGCCTGTGACCAGCTAATAGCTTGAAATTCGCCGTCTATTTTTTTCAGCGGTGAAGTGAGGCGGTCAGGACTATGAGCGAAGTCACCCATTTTTAAACCTTTCATACAGGTATAGCCCTTGCTTCCGACATGGTCGGGGTTGGGCTCAATACTAATGATTTTCTCGTTATCAGTATTAACAATGAGGCCGCATTGCGCTTCGCATATTCTGCAAAACGTTTTTTGGGTTTTCAAAAACTCCAACCTACCGATAGTCGTGCAATGAAAAGTTTGACGGTTTATTAGAACATGATTGCTAAGCGCGTATAAAATTGGTCGTGGGCGTACAGGGGAGATCAAGCGTGCTGATCAATCCTGGTGCATGCTGACACACGGCCTCAATGGCGTTGATCATTCTTAGCGCGGTGCATTGTACTCCGCCGGTGTTGTAGTCCCCATCACTTCCTTCGAGGAAACACTCTACCGTAACACTGGGGCTACCTTTGATCACGCATCTGTGAACACCTTGCTTGCCTGCTGGTGGCATCGGCCAATGGGGCGCAATGTCGTCACGAAGTCGGTTAACGTGCTCGGTAACGATCACGGAGCGACCGTAAGCCATACCCTCTAGGCGGAAGCGAACTGCCGCGCAAGTATCCTTAGGCACATGCATCATAGGGGTGTCGAAGGCCTCGTCTGTGAAGCAACGCTCGTAGCTCTCTCTGATCTCGTCTAACGGTATACCCACGCGATCAGCCATCATTTGTACCATGCCGCCCCACCCTGAACGCAGCACGCCCTCTAGCGCCATGATTGGTGTGGCAGATTCAGGTTGACCAAAGCCGAACGCGACACCCGTGAATTCGGGGTCCTCATAGGTTGAGTAATCGACAAGCTCTTGCACCAGTAACTGGTCGACGTTGTCGGCCATCTGTAATCCCGCCAAGGGCAATATGTCGCCGCTAAATCCGGGGTCAACACCACTAATGAACATCGTTGATTGTCCCTCAAGCGCAGCCTTTTCGAGAGGCTCGCGCAAGCCAGCTTCTGCAAATGAGGGGTAGACCAAGAAAATCATCGAGGTAGAAAGCAGATTTATCCCTGCGCTGAGAATAGCAGACATGTCCGCAATCGCTTCGTCGGGACGGTTTTCTCCATTCGCATTGTAAAGAACGCAGTCAGGCTTGAGATTTAGCAATGCTTTTGCGTCGTTGGTCGCAGAAATGCCCGTTGTTATCGAAAGGCCAGCGATGTCACCCGCATCCTTGCCGACTTTGGCCGGGCTATGCGCATGAAGACCAACAAGCTCGTAGTCAGGATGTTCGATGAGGTGTCTTAGACTGTGGTAACCCACATTGCCGGTGCCCCACTGCACAACGCGAAAGCTCATAAAATTTACTCCAATAGTGATGAATCTTGTATAACCATGCCGAGGATCAGTGCGCCCTCAGTGCCTGCGCAACCAAATCGCCACACTTTCTCAAGAACGACAAAGAAAAACAAGGAAACCAGATTTAAAGGCTTGAGAAGTATAGAAACTATAACCGGGTACTGACAAGTTAACTTCTTGAACCCAAGATAAACCAGCCGCGCGATCTCAAGCAATCGCCCTACTCCATTCTTCGAACGTACTGACCCTGAGATCCCGATAATGTTCAGCTCGAACAAGATGCCTCCCAAGATTAAACAGATTGGAGACTGCGGCATGAGTTCCCAAAAACCGTTGCGCCTGACGCACTGGTTTGAACTTCCTCATCCCTCGCTCCCTTACCCTTCTCGCCTCTTGAGATTGCTCTGCCCGATTACTCTCATACTGCTTAGTGCTGAGAATCGACTCTGGGCTCAGCTCCCGATGAGGGACGCCATAGGTGCGTAACTTATCGGTCACGACCTTCATCGGTTCACCGCCATGGTTTCGCAATAGCCGCTTGAAGAACCGCTTCGCAGCCGCCCCATCGCGCTTTGCCTGAAGATAGACATCAACAACCTCACCATCTTGATCGACAGCCCTCCACAAGTAATGCTGCTTACCGTTGATCTTTACGAAGACTTCACCAATTGTTCAGGCACTGGCACCGGCTAAGGAGGCTGGAGTAGATGCCAAACAGGCACTGGCACTGGTGAACTGGAAAGACTGAGGGTCTGCTTTGTGCCAAGAGCGGTCGTTCGCGGGTTGCTAGGACGAACTTCTCTAATCGCCTAAAAGCGGTCGTTAACTACATCTGTGTACAGCTTGCTGGTCATAAACATCTCCAATAGAGTTACATTTTAACGCTATTAGGTGTCTAGCAAACCTTGGAAAGTCCACCCTGCTGCATTCTGTCTGTTTACTTTTCGCAATGAAGTTGCTGATGATATATAACTCCTGTGCGTCGTCAGCTCATCTGGGACCACTAACCCGGTTTTCTAAAAGACCCTTTGCTGCCGGTTACTCATTCAGTTTAGCCTGCTAATTTCAAATTGTGTATTTTCCTTTAGCTCAGCGTACGTGATAAGCTAACGCTCGTTGATTCAGTACGTCATTGTGCCTCTCCTGGCAAACATCGGCTGGCGTAACATTATCCAATGACTCGTGGTAACGCTCATTATATTCGCTACTACAACAATGACTGGCCACACACCGACAATTGCGACTTGTCGCAGGTCAAATACGAACTGTCTCAATTGAACGGGTCCGGTCTCGGTTGACCAGAACTCCCCTTGGCAGACAAGCCGCACATTCCCTGTGTTGCCATATGCATAAATTACAAAATCACGGACGATACTTCCAATGCCCCCAACAAAAAAATTAAGGTCCTAATATGAAATCTCAGTCCCGCTCGCGTTTGTTCAAGGCCTTTGTTTGGTCCATTTTGTTCTCTCTGCTAGGTGCTTGTAGTGACGGCGACAATGGCGCACAGACCCCGCCTGAGCCTATGACCGCTGTCGATGCGGCATCTATGTTGCAACAATATATTACTCCCAACGTGACTCAAGTTCGTGTTGTGGCCAGCGACGTCTCAGGCAGCATAACTTCCACAGACCTTTTTACACGAGAGGAAGCCGCCAATTTTAGAGTGCCTACCGCCGCTGAAAAAGTGGAGATGGGGTTGCTAACGGTATCAGACCAGCAAATTGGGGTGATCATATTTCAGCCTAACGGTGACAAAATGACGCTTATTCTGCCTGGAGATGGCCTTGCACCGCCTGATGTTCTTGACCTCGATATTGTTATTAACGCAGACCTTTGGGACCGTGAGGCCAAGATGCTCGCGGGAGGGCTAGGGTTCTCCAATATTATTGGGGTACCTGGGTTTACAGGAACTGATTCTTACAGCGAGCAGCTGGTAAAGGAAGCTGGAGGTAACTGGAATACGCTGACCGGCTGTGGCGAAATAGCACCTACCTCAAGTGATTACACCTCCGCCCAGTCAACAAGCAAGATGCTGCTGATAAACGGTTTGCCGGAGATTTTCTATGGCGGAGGTATGCCTATTGAGTTCTCGTGGCCGATCTTGTTCAGCACGGCAGAAGGCAGTGACTTCCTAGTCACACTTAACGATTACAGTCAGGTGTATCCTGATCACGCCACCATGACACCTAATTTTGACTATAATGAGCGTGCCGTTGTGGTTTTATTCGGGCAGCTTGGAAATCGTTTAGAGCTGGATGATCCAAATGTGCTATACCCGGTCCGGATTGAAGTTGTTGATGACGGAACGCCTCTGATGATGGTTGGGCCAGATGGTTCTTTACAATCAGCAGTGGGCTTATTTGCCAATGCGCCAGGCTCTCCTTATCACACCCCCGGCAACGGCCCAAGACTCACAGGTGCTAAATTAAACATCACATCTGCGATCGGCGATGAGGGGCCGCCCGGCTTCACCGCAAATACACCTAATGATGGTATTAGCCTTTACGGTGACGATGCACAGTATCGCCTTAGGGTCTACACCACGGGCGGCTATACACCCGATGGCATAACCGGCCTTAAGCCGAATCAGTACAATAACTTTTTTCAGGTGCAGGTAAAAAATGATGCGGGAGAATTAATCCCCCTTCTTCAAGCTGGTACCGAATATCTAATAGATGATCAAAAAATTGAGGTGGTCGGCCTGGCAGAGCTCGGTGTGCCAGGCCAAGTGGTTGATGGCAACGACTGTTATTTAGAAGACAGGGATAATCAAATTGACATCATTTTAAAGGGTGACTTGCCAGCGATAAGCAAAGTTGTTGGTGTTCGCGTTCCTTCAGAGCAACCGGCTGGCCAGCATACCCCCGACGGTTATTGGCAGTTCTACAATCCAGGTGGTCCCGGTAACACGCCAGTGGCAGGCACCACTTATACGCAAGGTAGCCCAGACCACATCGTACCGGTGACCATCGCAATTGACGATCCCATGATGGTGACGTACATCGACTTGCGCACATCCAACTGAACATGGAAATGCCATTTGGTTTTGTGATTAACACTTTATTGGCATTTTTCTTACTGCCGGTCTGCTATCGGTTGCTGCGCCTGAGTTAATGGTGGGCGACGCGGTCGCGACTGCCGGTTCGATCGCATCCGCCGGCGCGTCTACTGCGTATGCTGGACTCGCGGTCTGGGCGCACATCGGCGGTTGCAAAGACTGCTAGGTAGATTATTCCATTGCAATAAACAACGGCTCCTTCGAGGTCGTTTTTTCTCATAAACTTAAGCCACTGATACTTCTTGGCTGGATCTAATTCTATAAACCCGACCCTATCACATGCGCTCACAGCACCTAACCGAAGCTTAGCCACACTTAGGCCTTGTGTTTACGTGTGTGGCTATCCCCTTCTCTGCTTGCCTCTCTCGTCAACAAAAAACTCGCACTAGGACGGCTTGAGAAGGCTCAGGCTTTGCGCAGCTTCCTGATACCTACAAGAGACGACAGTCCCACCATGATCCCCAGTGGCCACCGTGGGCTGGTTGGGACGGGTGTTGCAAAGGACGCCACAGCACGACTTATCTCGATCGTTGGGATAAACCTAGTGCCATTGTTAAAGGTGGGTTCACTGGCATCGTAGAGTGGGGCCTGCTATTGAATGTTTATTTAGAATGTAATAGGGTAAACTCACGTAAGAAACAGCCAATAAAAATAAAAGGGAACTCATCAAAATGATAAATCGACACTTAGCTTTACTTACCGGCCTAATGGTTTCTAGCATCTCTTTTGCTGACCACCATAAGGAACCACAAACGCTATCTCCAGTCGCTTCTGAGGGCCAAGTCATCGTAATGTATGAAGTGCCCTGCAGCAATATGGACGCAGGACTAGCAACACTTGAAGCATTGATTGCTTATGAAGCTGAAGCTTCGCCGATTGCCTATTCTTCGTCACCTGTAATGATTAGGGAAGGGGTCATGGGGGCGGTTGACCTTCATCTCTCTGCGTCGTCAATGGAGAAAGCGATAGCATGGCAAGAAGGTGATGCAAAATGGAAAGCTTTGCAGGCTACATCGCTTGAAACATGTAATATAAATATCAACGATCTCACGGCAACTACGATGGTTGCGCAGTAAGCGACAGTCTCGATCAATGCGCGAAGAGGGTTACACGACTCTCTTTGCTGTGTGGCGTCAGCCACCTTGGTACCAAATGACCTGATTCACTAAGAGATACTTCTGCTACTTTTAAACTGAAGCAAAGGAGTATCACTATGAGTATGTCAAACACCGAAAAGAAAGTTAAGGATATCCGTCGCAACACTCGACGCAAGTTCTCCACCGAGGAGAAAATACGTATCGTCCTAGATGGCCTCAGGGGAGAGAGTTCAGTTGCCGAACTCTGTCGTCGCGAGGGAATCAATCCCAATCTTTACTACCGCTGGAGCAAAGACTTTCTGGAGGCTGGCAAGAAGCGGCTGTCGGGCGATACCGTGCGAGAAGCCAATACGGATGAAGTCACCGGCCTCAAGCGCGAGAATGGCGATCTGAAGCAGGCCGTGGCCGAACTATACCTGGGTAATGACTGGCTTAAAAAAGTCTGACTGGCCAGGGTGTGATCTTGGACGACGAATGATGCGCACCGCATCGGAAAAGCTGGCCATCATCCGTCTGGTCGAGGAATCCGAGCTGTCTGTGCGCCGGACTCTGGATGAGATCAAGATCAGTCGCACCAGCTTCTATCGTTGGTACAGTGCCTACGAACAAGGCGGGCTGGATGGCCTTGCGAATCAGGGCCGAGCCTCGAGGCGTCACTGGAACCAGATACCAGGCTCGGTTCGCAGCATGATCGTGGAAGTAGCGCTGGACCGGCCCGATCTGACACCCAGAGAACTGGCGTGGCACATTACCGATACCCACGACTACTTTGTCTCAGAATCCAGCGTCTATCGCATCCTGAAGGCCCACGATCTGATCACCAGCCCACAGTTTACGGTGATGCGTGCATCAGACAAGTTCCAGCACCCGACCGGTCGGGTGCATGAGCTATGGCAAACGGACTTCACCTATTTCAGGGTGATTGGCTGGGGTTGGTACTTCTTGTCGACGATCCTGGATGATTACTCTCGCTACATCATCACCTGGCGCTTGACAACAACCATGGCCGCTGCTGATGTCACTGGCACCCTGGAAGATGCACTGAAGGCGACTGGTTTGTCCGAGGCCCGAGTAAAACACAAGCCAAGACTACTGTCGGATAACGGGCCCTGTTACATCAGTGGTGAGCTCAAGGATTGGCTAAAAAAGCAGGACATGGAGCATACGCGTGGTGCGCCGTATCACCCGCAGACCCAGGGCAAGATTGAACGCTATCACCGTTCAATGAAGAACGTGGTCAAGCTGGAACATGACTACTATCCGTGGGAACTGGAAAAGGCTATTGCTGAGTGGGTCGAACATTACAACCACGAGCGATACCATGAGTCGTTGGACAACGTGACGCCCGCAGATGTTTATGACGGACGGAGAAACGAGATCCTAGATCAACGCGCTGTGGTGAAGGCCAGGACGATGACGAAGCGAAAAGTACACAACCTGCGATTAGCAGGCTAGACTGGAGAAGTCACTGGCAGAAAAGTGTCTCTTAGAAAACGGGCTGATTGGTCCCAAATGGTCTGACGACGTACAGACGTGGGATGGCCACGGCGGGGCGAGCGATGTACCGGCAGAGTCGCTCCCGTTTATCCGTTTGATGCCCCTCACAACTCACGCCGGCGTGCAGGGAAAATCCATTGGCCTTGGCGACGCGTTCCAGTTACGCTCACGTAAACCTTTTAAAAAGATGAGCCGTTAGTATTTTTGCGCTGTCCGCGCTATAACGTGTCCCGATATGAAAACGATAAGGTAGGCATGACCATGGTAGTAGCTAAACAGTTTCTCGGCACAAGTTTACTGGCCCTTACAATGGTGCTGGGTGCCTGCAGTGATAGCAGCAATGACGACGACTTTGTGGCTGCGCCAGTGGCGCCCGACGAGGGTTCTGTGTACGACCTTGCCCATGGCTGCTTTGCCGTGTCACCGGCTGATAATGCCGTGCTTGCCACCGCGGATGATGGCTATCAGTTGGTCGATATTACCCTTGGGGATGACAGTCATTTCCGTCTGCAGCCATCAGACCTGGGCCGCTTCCTGTTGTACGATGAGAGTGGAAACTACCTAGTCGGCTCTGACGGGAGCCTTGCGCGGCAAGCGCAACTTGCATCCGATACCAATATGGTCGATGGCGAGGTGGTAATCACCGACCGGCTGCAGTCCGAAGGGGAGTGGGAGCTCAGTGCGGCTGTCGACGGACGTTTTAATTTCAAGCACTTGGCCAGTGGGACTTTCCTGACGGCTGATACGACACTGGGGCAGACGCCAGCCGATATTGCATTGCTGCCGCGAGAAGACTGCGCAGAATTCCCCGAACTGACTTTGGATGCGACGGGCACGGTAACCGTCACAGAGTTCGAAAATGGCGATCTGTTTGGCTTCGTCGATACCCACTCCCATTTATTCACCAATTACGGGTTTGGCGGCAGCGGCCTGTTTCATGGTGCGCCGTTTCATCCGCTTGGCGTGCCGCATGCGTTGCCTAGTTGCAAATTGGTGCACGGTGAGGGCGGACGCAAGGATTTCTTCGGTTCCGGCTTCTCCGGTGACTCCATCGTTGATCTGGCGCCCGCGTTGATTGCCGGTGAGTTGCCAGCGGATACGCACAGTACGGATGGGTACCCACTATTTACCGATTGGCCTGACGCGCCGGGAAGTTCGACACACCAGATGCAGTATTACAAGTGGATTGAGCGGGCGTACCTGTCTGGCCTGCGGCTCGTGGTGCAGCATGCCACCACTCAGGAGACGGTGTGCCAATTGCTGACCTCGCCCGAGATCGGCGCGCAGCCTTTGCGTTATTCGTGTAATGACATGGTCGCGGTGGATCGCATTATTGAGGAGACCTATAAGATGGAGCGCTACATCGACGCGCAATCCGGAGGGCCCGGGGAGGGCTGGTTCCGCATTGTACTGACGCCCGAAGAGGCACGAGAACAGATTCGTGACGGCAAGATGGCGGTGGTGCTCGGTATCGAAACCTCTGATCTGTTTGACTGTTTTCTCACGGCGCGTGGCGATGCCAAGCGCTGTACTGAGGCCGATGTTGTGGCCAAGCTGGATGGCTACTACGCCCGGGGCGTGCGAGTTCTGTTCCCGGTGCACAAAATGGATAATGGCTTCTCTGCCGGCGACGGCGACCGACGAGTCAGTGATATTGGCAACTTTGCCCATTCAGGCCATTACTCTAATTTCATTCCCTGTCCGGAGGAGCTGCTGACCTTTCCCGGTGGTTTTGATCGCGGTGGCGTGAACTTTGCCGACTTGAACCAGCCAAGGGATGTTTACGACCCACTCATGCCGCCGGTTAACCCTGAAGATTATGATGCCAACCCGCTGGGCTTTTTCCTGACGTATGTGGCGCAGTTTTTGGGCGGCGGTGCTCTGGAGGGCGAATACTGCCAGAATGCCGGTCTGACATCCCTCGGCGAATTTCTGATCGAGGAGATGATGAAGCGCGGTATGGTAATTGAGGTAGATCATTTTTCTCGCCAGAGTTACAAGCGCGCCTATGAAATACTAGTGGAAAATGATTATCCTGCTGTTGGCACCCACGGCCGCGATTATAACGGTTTACTCTATGAATTAGGCGGTGTTTCTACTTCCAGCTTTGGTCGCTGCCGTGACCCGGAAAAGACCTCGACAATGGACGACCGCTTTCAGTCACGCCTCGACTTGATGCGTGAGAAGGGCGCCTACCCTGGTCTGGGATTTGGTTTTGATCTCAACGGCTTCGCCGGCGCCCCGCGGGCGCGTTTTGGTGAGCGCGCCAACTGCAGCGCACCGCAGACCGATAAGGGTGTGACTTACCCGTTCACCTCCTATGCGGGTGACGTCGTGTTTCAGCAGCCGATGGTGGGTACTCGCACCATCGACTTTAACACGGAGGGCATGGCCCATCTGGGCCTGGTGGCTGAGTTAATCGAGGATGTATTACTTGACGAAGTGTTACACGAGGACATCGAACCACTGTTCCGCTCTGCGGAAGGGTATATTCGGGTGTGGGAGCGGTCGGTTAAGCGCAGTCTGGATATAGCGTCGCAATAAGGCGTTAGACAGCTCAGTTGACCGCGACGGGTCCTTTGATAGTGTCGCGTTACATTGTCATGGCTGTCGCGTGATTTAAGACGCCCAAAACATCACCCTCTCCCAGCTTGGAGGTTCGTCAATAGGTGTCAGCGGCGCAGCCCCGTCTGATTCTGCAAATAACAGGCGACCAACTGCGAGGTGTTCTGGTTCAATGGTGCCGGACACTTCAATAATAGACAATAATGACGTCACCCATCATAGTCTGTCTCTTATACACATCTGACGCTGCCGACGATCTACTCTGT
>OJHF01000321.1_pt1 | contig 12292 bp, 14 predicted proteins | sample 1594891 | NCBI WGS metagenome assembly OJHF01 (sample SAMN05416737, study PRJEB24817) | seawater metagenome | isolation source: Sea water | place: Canada:Atlantic | collected 2013-07 | reverse complement strand
AGTAGATCGTCGGCAGCGTCAGATGTGTATAAGAGACAGATTTTGCTAATCGTGAGCAGATTGCCAAGCTGCTTCGTTTCAGCACAACCCATACCAATTCTGAGACGCAGGACCAGTCGCTTGACGACTATGTTTCACGTGTTCAGGGCGACAAAAAGAAAATTTACTACGTGGTTGGCGATAATTTCGGCGCTGCCAAGTCCAGCCCGCATCTGGAAATTTTCCGGAAGAAGGGTATTGAAGTGTTGTTGCTTGCCGAGCCTATCGATGAATGGCTGATGGGGCAGTTGCGCGAATATCAGGAGCACACTCTGGTCGACATCACTCGTGGCGCATTGGAGTTGAGCGAACTGGGCGATAGCGAAGACCTGAAGCCAGCAGAGCAGCTGCAGGAGGAAAATAAGGCCCTGGTTGAGCGGCTTTCTGCGGTACTTGCTGATCAGGTGAGTGAAGTGCGTGCAACTCAGCGACTTACTGACTCTCCGGCCTGCTTGGTTCTCGGCGAATACGATATTGGTGAGCAGATGCGCAAGATTATGGCTGCGAGTGGTCAGGCTGTTCCGGAGAGCAAGCCGGTGCTGGAGGTTAACCCCGAGCATCCGCTAATTATTCGCTTAAGCGGTGAATCAGCCGACGAGGGCTTCTCTGAGTTGGGCCACTTGTTGTTTGATCAGGCGGCGCTGGCGGAAGGTCGTCAGTTGGCGGATCCGGGTGCATTTGTTCAGCGGATGAATCGTTTGCTGATTGAGCTCAGCGCATAGTTGATGCGTTGCGCTGGTTTCGGAACTTTATGTGCAGATGTTAGTCTGCAGCTATACCCCGTGTAATAGCATCAGGAGCATTAGCATGAGTTCTAAACCAACGCCGGAAGAACTAAGGGCGCGGTTAACGCCGGAGCAGTATCACGTGACTCAGGAACATGGCACTGAGTCGGCGTTTACCGGCGAATATGTCGATAACAAACTGTCGGGACTTTATCGCTGTGTGTGCTGTGGTCTTGAGTTATTCGCCTCTGACAGCAAGTATGATTCAGGCAGTGGCTGGCCTAGCTACTATCAGCCGGTTGCCGCAGAAAGCGTAAAGGTGAATGTGGACAGCAGCCATGGGATGGTGCGTGAAGAGGTGGTTTGCGCCAACTGTCATGCGCATCTCGGGCATGTTTTTAGCGATGGCCCTCAGCCTACCGGCCAGCGTTATTGCATAAACTCAGCTTCGCTCGATTTTGACGAAGCGGACTAATGGTGGAATCGATGAAAAATTTTATAAAACTGAGTTGCCTCGTGGCGTTTGCCGGACTTGTCGCCGGATGTGGTCAGAGTGCTAGCAACAATGAAGGAGATGTTTCAGTGAGTGAGTCAAATAGCAGCAGCCCTGTGGTGGTTACTGAACTTATCGTTAAAGAGATTGCGCCCGGTGATGGCCCGGTTGCCGAGGCTGGACAAACAGCGGTGATGCATTACACCGGTTGGATCTACGAGCCTACATCGCCCGACCTTCGTGGCAGCAAGTTTGATAGTTCGCGAGATCGCAATGACCCATTTTTGTTTAAGTTGGGCGCTGGTCAGGTTATTAGCGGCTGGGATAACGGCATTCCCGGCATGCGGGTTGGTGGTAAGCGTGAACTTATTATTCCACCCGACATGGCCTACGGAAGTCGCGGCGCCGGTGGTGTTATTCCGCCCGACGCGACGTTACTGTTTGAGGTGGAGTTGCTGGAGCTTCGGTAACTCGATGGCTTAACGCAGTGCGGGATTTAGTGTGTATGTGCCGCAGAGGCGCGCTTCAGCTAATACATGGCCGCTAATCGCAGCAGCAACGTCGGCGGCGCTGAAGGCGCCCTTGACGGGACAATGCTCTAGGTCTGTGGCGTATAAAATGAAATCGTATTTGTGCACGAGTTCATCATTCCATGGCGGGCAGGCACCATCCCAACCGAAGTATTCGCCTTTCATATCCGGGTTGCCGGCCATAAATCGGGTGAAGTCGTTAACGCCCTGAAGGGATCCGGCAGGACCCGATGGGTTGCGTTTGCCGCCGACAGTGACTTTAGTAGAACACGCGCCTTCGGCTATTTCGCCATCGGTGGCAGCAATATCGACCATGATCCAGTGACAGAAATGGGTTCGTGGCGTATCGGCAGGAATTACCTTGCCTTCCTTATTGATATTGTCTTTGACGCTTGGAACATCCGGGTCATTGCACAGTAGAACCAGCGTTTTAGAGCCGGGCGGCAGTTCGCGCCAGATGAGATGCGGGTTCAGATTTTGCCCCAAGGTCATATGGCTCTCTGGATGCGGGATACCGAAACCGGTTCGGTCGGGCATAGGGTCGTTGTGTGCAAATGATTCGGAGTGCAGTTTCATCGTGAGCTTCCGTGTTGTATTCATTAAAGACCAAGGTATCCTGACACAGGATCTTAGCAAACTAAATTATTATGAGCTCGTCAATAACACAACGAAAAGAACGCCTGATGTTACCGGGTGCAGTTGGCGCCATTGAATGCCTGCTTGAGGTTCCCGCAGATTTTTATGGTGCTAGGGTGGCTTTAATTTGTCATCCTCACCCATTGTATCAGGGCACTATGGACAACAAGGTTGTCTATACTCTGGCTCGTGCAATGCAGGAGCTGGGCATCGCGACCTTGCGATTTAACTTTCGTGGCGTTGGAAAAAGCGCTGGCGAGTACGCTGAGGGGCTTGGTGAAATCGATGATGCAGTGTTGCTGGCTAATTGGTTGCAGGCTCAGTTTCCAGGTGCGGCCTTATGCCTGGCAGGGTTCTCGTTTGGCGGCACGGTTGCCGCAATGACCGCTTGTCGCACCAACGCAGATAACCTGGTTACCGTTGCACCGGCGGTGGGCATGATTGCTGCCGATGCGCAGCCTGAGCCTTCGGCCCGATGGTTGCTTATACATGGGGCGGATGATGAGTTGGTGGCTGTCGATGTCGTGAAACGCTGGGCAGAGCATTTGCCTAGGCCGCCAGAGTTCATTGTTATGTTGGGAGCCACGCATTTTTTTCACGGCCAGTTGGTTAAGCTTCGTCGTCTGGTTGTTGAGAAGCTGGGTTCATCAGAGTCTGATTAATAGTTCGGCAGCGTGTTGTCGAGAATGGCTATAGGAATTAAGTAAATATGTTGAAGAAGCTAAAAGATCTTTTTGTCTCTGCCGATGTTGCGCATGAAAATGATGATAACAAGCGCCTGCAGATCTCTTTGGCCGCACTGTTGGTCGAAATGGCGCGCGCAGATTTCGATGAAACGGCTGAGGAAGATAATGAAATAACCCGGATTCTGGTTGATCACTTCAGCGTTTCTACTGATGAGGCAATCGAGCTTTTGAGCGAGGCGCAAATTGCTACGGATGATTCGGTTTCATTGCACGAATCTATTAGTACCCTGCAAGGCAGCCTCTCGGCAGAAGAACGACTCAAGGTGATTGAGTTGTTGTGGCAGCTTGCGTTAAGCGACAGTATTTTGAACAAGTATGAAGATCACTTAGTGCGCAGGATTGCAGGCCTGATGTACGTTCCTAACAGTGATGTGATCAGGATTAAAAATCAGGTGCTTGGGATCTGATAATTAGATCATAGCTACCGCAGGCGGGCAGCCAAGTCCCGCAAAAAACTGCCCTTGGGGCAGGAGCATCGTAAGCGCCTGAATAGCAATAATCGCTAGTATTGGCGTAATGTCGATACCGCCTATGGGCGGTATTAGTTTGCGGAAAGGACTCAGTACAGGCTCCGCCAATTTATTCACCAGCATTGCTGCAGGGTTGTAACTCCCGGTCGATACCCAGCTCATAATGACGGACATTAAAACCAGAAAGAAATACAGGTTCAGCACGGTACGCAGCAGCCCGAAAAAGGTCATTCCAGCCAGTGCCGCGAACCCAGGTGTACTGTTGCAGAGTATTGTCAATAGTAGCCCGAACTCTGCGGCTTTAAACACAACCGCGACCACTAGACTGCTGGTGTCGAGGCCATAAGCTGATGGCATATATCGGCGCAGCGGCAATACCAGTGGGTTAGTCACCTTGAGGATGAACTGAACCATCGGATTTCGCGTATCGGCCCGCTGCGATTGCAGAATGATTCGGACGATAAACGCAATGATGTACAGGTTGACCAGAGTGCTAACAATAAAGACGAACGCGTTATCCATTGTGGTGTGATTTCCTTATTAAGTGTTCTTAAAATGCACGTGCACTTACGCCGACGGGTCGTTTATTTTTTGCCCAGTTCGGTCGCCCGATCTCTTGCGGCGGTAAATGCGCGTTGAAACGTAGCACGAATATCATGAGCTTCCAGTGACTTGATAGCAGCTTCAGTAGTGCCTCCCGGCGACGTGACCCGGCGACGTAACTCCACGAGTTCACCACCATCCTCGCGAGCGAGTGTGGTAGCCCCAAGACCGGTCTGGAGCGCAAGTTTTCTTGCCACTGCCGGAGAGAAACCGAATTCGACCGCGCCGGCTTCGAGCATTTCCAGAAGCAAGTAGAAGTAGGCAGGTCCGCTACCTGAGATGGCGGTGATAGCATCTATCAAAGATTCTTTCTCCAGCCAAACAACTTCCCCGCTGGCTTCGCCGATGTAGGAAGCGACTAATTTGGCGGTATCGTCAGTGGCGCTATTAGCCACTAGGCCCGACATGCCAAGTCCAACTGTGGCCGGCTGGTTGGGCATATTTCTTACCACTGCAGTGCCTGCGGCTAATTCGGCTTCAATGGTCGCCAGAGTAATGCCTGCAGCCACTGACATGACCAGTTGCGGACGGGTGCCAGCTATTTCTGCAGCAACCTGCGCTATGCGCTGGGGTTTTGTTGCAAGCACAACCACATCGCTTTTTTCAGCAACATCGGTATTGCTTTGTGTGGTGTAGATGTCGGTATTGAGTGCCCGGAGTATTTCCAGTTTGTCATTGCTCGGGTTTGCCACAGCGATCTGCTTGGCCGGGTGGCCAGCTTCTAACAATCCGCGAATGATGGCCTGAGCCATGTTGCCGGCGCCAATAAAGCCGATAGTGTTACTGTTTGCGTTCACTGTTTGCTTCCGTGTTGATTGTCAGGTTCGTTCTCAGGCGGGCTTTGGTTTCGGGAACCGAAAAGTGCGGTGCCAATGCGCACCATTGTACTGCCTTCGAGTATGGCTGCCTCGAGATCGTTCGACATGCCCATCGATAGCGTATCGATATCCGGGTGCAGCTGCCGAAGTTCAGCGAAAAGTTGCTGCATGTGTTTGAAAGGTAGGCGCTGCGCCTCTTTACCTTCGCAGGCTTTAGGTATGCACATGAGTCCACGCAATTTGAGTTGAGGGAGTTTGGCTATTTGGGCCGCTAATTCACTGATAGCGTCTGGTTCTATGCCGCCATGCTGGTCTTCCGGGTCTATTTGAACCTGTATAAGCACCTGCAGAGGCGGCAATGCGGCAGGGCGCTGTTCATTGAGGCGTTGCGCAATTTTTATCCGGTCTAAAGTTTGCGCCCAATCGAAATGCGTGGCGATTTCCCGAGTCTTGTTGCTTTGGATTCGCCCGATAAAGTGCCATTTTGCGGGAAAATCAGCTTGTTGGATCTTACTAACAGCTTCCGAAACATAATTTTCTCCGAAATCTGTGAGCCCGTTGGCAGCAGCCACCCTTATGGCTGAAATATCATGCTTCTTGCTGACAGCCAGCAAAACAATGGTGCCACGGGGGCGGCCGGAAGCCTTCAAAGCCTTTGAAATTTGGAGGTTTAAGCTGTTTAGGTGTTCCGTGATTTCTATCACAACGCCGCTCTTAAGAAAATAGATACAATGTGGCTGATAATGTGCACTTATGGTAAATCAAGTATTCCAATCATAAGCAGAGATTAAGGGACTGACATGGCTGTAGATATTGCTAAATTGCTCGCCTTCTCGGTGAAGAGTAACGCTTCGGATTTGCATCTCTCAGCGGGTGTTCCTCCGATGATTCGTGTTGATGGTGATATAAAGCGGGTGAATATGCCTGCTATGAGTCACAAAGACGTACACAGCATGGTGTATGACATCATGAATGACAAACAGCGTAAGGATTTTGAAGAGTTTCTTGAAACTGACTTTTCGTTTGAAATTCCTAAGCTCGCCCGTTTTAGGGTAAACGCTTTTAACCATGCGCGCGGCGCTGGTGCTGTGTTCCGCACTATTCCTTCAACCATTCTATCGTTGGATGACCTCATGGCTCCGGCGATTTTTAAAGATATTTCGATGGCTCCGCGCGGTATTGTGCTGGTTACAGGGCCGACCGGTTCAGGTAAATCGACACTTCTGGCCGCGATGGTCGATTACATCAACAAAAACCGTCCTGATCATATCCTCACTATTGAAGATCCAATTGAGTTTGTTCATGAGTGCCACATGTCATTGATTAATCAGCGTGAGGTTCATCGTGATACACATGGCTTTAATGAGGCTTTGCGCTCGGCTTTGCGCGAGGATCCTGACGTAATTATGGTGGGCGAACTGCGCGATCTAGAAACTATTCGCTTGGCGCTTACGGCTGCCGAGACCGGCCACTTGGTCTTCGGTACGCTGCACACCAGTTCTGCAGCGAAAACTATTGACCGTATTGTTGACGTGTTCCCGGCGGCAGAGAAAGAAATGGTTCGCTCAATGTTGTCAGAGTCGCTGCGCGCGGTTATTTCGCAAACGCTACTCAAGCGTGTTGGTGGTGGCCGTGTTCCTGCGCATGAAATCATGATCGGTTCACCAGCTATCAGAAATCTGATACGTGAAGGCAAAATTGCACAGATGTACTCGGCAATTCAGACTGGACAGTCGCACGGTATGCAGACGCTGGATCAGAATTTACAAACTCTTATTGAGTCTGGAGTGATAAGCAAGGAAGAAGCGCGCTTCAAGGCTGTAAATAAGGAGACTTTTTAGCTCGCACCCTAGTTGATGTGAGTTAAGGGAGATTTACATGGAAAGAGATCAAGCCACGCGTCTAATGCAGTCGCTATTGAAGAAGTTAGTCGAAAAAGGAGGCTCCGATCTTTTTGTTACTGCGGGGTTCCCACCGGCGATTAAAATCGACGGTGATTTGCATCGTGTGGCTGAGGCTTCTCTAACTGCAGATCAGAGCGCAATTATGGTGCGCTCGATCATGAACGATAAACAGGCGCGTGATTTTGACGCGACCAAAGAATGTAATTTTGCGATCAACCCCCCAAACATTGGTCGCTTCCGTGTCAGTGCCTTTGTGCAGCAGGGCCAGGTGGGTGCTGTACTCCGCCGCATTATCACTGAAATCCCAACCCTTGATGAATTGTGTCTGCCGGATGTTTTGAAAGACGTGGCCATGATTACCCGCGGTCTGGTGATTGTTGTCGGCGCGACCGGGTCAGGTAAGTCCACCACTTTGGCGGCGCTGGTTGGGCATCGTAACGATAACTCCCGCGGCCACATCGTCACTATTGAAGATCCGGTTGAGTACGTTCATCCCCATGGACGCTGTGTAATTACCCAGCGCGAAGTTGGCGTTGATACGGATTCCTGGCATGCAGCGCTGAAAAATACTCTCCGTCAGGCGCCGGATGTAATCATGATTGGTGAGATTCGCGACCGTGAAACCATGGAGTATGCGATGCAGTTTGCAGAGACAGGTCATCTATGCCTCTCTACCTTGCACGCAAACAGTGCCAATCAGGCGCTGGACCGAATCATTAACTTTTTTCCTGAAGAGAAGCGTTCACAGCTACTGATGGACTTGTCGCTGAACGTTCGCGCAATGGTATCGCAGCGTTTGGTGCCAAGGGAGCTTGAAGACGGTCGTGTTGCAGCCATGGAGATTTTGCTGCACTCACCATTGATCGCAGACCTTATCTTTAAAGGCGAAGTGGCTGCCATTAAAGATATTATGGGCAAGTCTACACGCATGGGCATGCAGACATTCGACCAGGCGTTGTTTGCATTGTATGAGTCGGAAGATATCTCGTATGAAGAAGTCATGCGAAATGCTGATTCCAAAAACGAACTTCGTTTGCGTATTAAGCTCGAAAGTAAGCGTGAGCGCAGAAGCGAGGCAGAGTTTGAAAACAGCCTTCAGTTGCTTGATGAGACCGGTGACGGTATGCGATAACCGAAGACCTTTTTTTAGAAGCGGCGTGCAGCCGTCCCGCGGAAGGCCTATTAATGAATGTATTACCCCTATTTAAGCTGATGGTTGAGAAGCGAGCTTCTGACCTTTTCTTCACGTCTTATTCTCCGGTAAAAATTAAGATTGACGGTAAAATTATGCCGGTGAATCAACTTGAGCTGACACCAAAGATGGTGAAGGAAGCAGCCAGCGAGTTAATGGACGAAGCTCAATTTGAGCTGTTCAGTAAAGAGATGGAAATTGATTTTGCAATTTCTAAACCTGGGCTCGGGCGCTTCCGCGTCAATGTATTTATGCAGCGCGGGAACATTGCAATGGTGCTGCGCTACATCACGATGGATCTACCGTCATTGGATGACCTCGGTGTGCCTCCCATACTCAAAGACCTCATCATGTTTCGTCGTGGTTTGGTGCTTATGGTAGGTGCGGCGGGAAACGGCAAGTCTACAACGCTTGCTGGCATGATTAATTACCGCAACGACCGGACCTCATCACACATTCTGACGGTTGAAGACCCGATAGAATTTCTGCATCCGAATAAGCGCTCGATTATTAATCAGCGTGAGGTCGGTGTGGATACCGCCTCGTATGCTCGTGCACTCAAGAGCGCCATGAGAGCGGCGCCTGACGTCATTATAATTGGTGAGATTCGTGATCGTGAGTCTATGCAGGCGGCCATTGATCTGGCGGGCACCGGACATCTCGTCGTCGCCACCCTGCATTCAAATAATGCTCCTGAAACCCTGGATCGTATTATTAATATGTTTCCACAGGATCAGCATCGTCAGGTCTATATGGACTTATCACACTATTTGCGGGCTGTTGTTTCCCAGCGCTTGGTTACCGGCGTGGATGGCAAGCGCGTTGCTGCTGTTGAAGTCATGGTGAATACCTCACACATTTCCGAGTTGATTAATCGTGGTGATGTGTCGGCAGTGAAAGAGGCGTTTGCCTCGAGTTCTGAACAGGGCATGCAGACGTTTGATCAGGCGTTACTGACCCTGTATAAGAGCGGCAGGGTAAGCTTGGAAGAGGCATTGGCAAATGCCGATTCGCGCACTAATCTAGAAGCATCAATTAACTTCGGTTAGTCGCACTCACCGAATGCTTCCCTTGGTGCCTTCCTGAAGCCGCCGCAATCCCTAAAAATTCGACTGTTTTGTCCTGCAGTCAAAGCCTGCTCGAAGAACGAGAGAAAAGCCCCTAGCTTATGGATCCAGTCAAGTTTATGCCCGTTACGCCGCGTCTGAACTGTTGTTGCTAGCGAAATACTCTTATAATAAATCGAATGTTTCAGGTGATTGACCGGTAATTTCACCATTTATATTTAAAGTTTTAGGCTGGCAATAGAGATGAATCGCGAGACGACCAATAAAATTCGCTACGTTCTTGAAGAGCTCCTGCCCCCCGCGCTGCGGGATAGCGCCCTGATGCGCGTTATATTCAGAACTTACTGGGGCCCTTTAATCGATGACCTTGAAGATTTTCGTGAGCGCGGCCATAGATATACCGATGAGGAATATGTGCAATTGTATTCAGCTTTGCCACGTATTCAGTCCGAGACCGATAACTCGCGCCTCTGTTTAGAACGAATATGTGAGGATATGATTTCCGGCAGCGTTTTAGATGTGGGCTGCGGCACAGGTTACCTTATCGATTATCTGCATCAAAACACCCGTGATGTTGTTTGTACTTATAAGGGTTTCGATATTCAAGTTGATGAGGCGTTGGGGCAACAGTTATCCTTTGCCGAGTTTTTTGAAGGCAAGGTTGAGGAATTGCCGTTTCCGGATGATTCCTTTGATGTGGTTATTTCCACGCATCTTCTCGAACACATACTTGATATCCGTAAAGCAATTTCGGAGTTGCGTAGGGTGTGTCGGAAACGACTGATTATTGTTGTGCCACGCGAACGTGAGTATTCATTTACCTTCAATCCTCATGTGCATTTCTTTCCCTACAAGCACAGTTTTCTGCGACATATTATTCCTGTTCCTGAGAATATGGTCTGTGAGGATATCGCTCGCGATTTCTACTATCGTGAGGATATTGATCAGGCAAACCCCAGTCCTTCGCAAGACTAGATCGTTTAGCCTTAAACCGCTGTAATTTGACTGCTCCGAACGGTTTAATAAGAACTTCTGACGCTATCAGAAGCCCTTGAGTGTGGCTCTCTACCAACCAAATGTTCTAATTAGGATCAACTGCCGAGACGCAGTTTGGGTCGCTATATGTCGACTGGCTTCACATCGAGTTATGCGCTGGTATTTGTGACGTTGTAAGCAGTAATGTCACTGCAGGTAGATTTCGCGGGCTTTAAATACAGGCCCATCAACGCATACGCGCTTCATCGCAGTGCCATTTGCGGTGTGCACTTCGACCGCGCATCCTGCACAACCACCCACAGCACAGGCCATATACTCTTCAAGGCAGAGCTGCGCATCAATGCCGAATTCGCTCGCCAGTTTAGCCGCCGCCTGCAGCATGGGCTCCGGTCCGCAGGCAAAGATTTCTGTGCTGGCATGAAGCTCAGGATTGGCGCGCAGCCATGCCGCAGCCAGATCCGTAACAAAACCTTTGTGCACACCGTCATAACTCTGTTGGCTGGCCAATCGTGAGGGTATGCCGCAGTCTTCCATCTCGGGAAGGCAGCCAATGGCGTCCGCCGGCATGCCGCTAAGCTCGATGTCAGATGCTCTGAGGTCGAACGGAAAAGGTGATTCAGAGCCCATGAATACTACGGGCGACCAGTCATGGGTTGAATCGCTGTTTAGGTGCTCAGCAAGAAATAGCATTGGTGGTATACCCACGCCACCGCCAATCATCAGCTGGGTTTTACTTTTCGGGTTTGCACTAAAGCCGTTGCCGATAGGGCCCAGAATACTCACGCATTCACCGATGGCCGTATCGCTAAGTGCTGCGAGGCCATCACCGATGACTTTGAAGTAGATTTCTATCCAGCCGGCATCCGCATCAACCCGCATAAGCGAGATCGGACGACGCATCGGTATTTTAGGATGACAACGGACATGCACAAAAGACCCGGGCTGCGCTGTTGCGGCAACTTTCGGCGCCTCGATGCGCATGATGTATTGCCGGTCGGGAAATTCACGGATCGAGTGAACATGCCCTTCATCAACAAAGATCGTATTGCGATTTTCTTTACCCAATGTCGCGTTCCGTTCCTAACGAGATTCCATGACCGCGGATAATACTGCCATCCTGACGGCGAGGCCGTTGGTCACCTGCTGCCGAACAACTGATTGCGGGCCGTCGGCAACTTCACCGGAGATTTCTACATCACGATTCATCGGGCCGGGGTGCATAACAATGGCATCCGGTTTAGCAAGAGCCACTCTATCTACGGTAAGGCCATAACGCTGATTATATTCCGCTTCTGTGGGAATGCCGCTAGGGTCTTCGATACGCTCGCGCTGAATGCGCAAAGCCACCAGCACGTCTGCATCCTTAACGGCAGTATCGGCATCTTCGTAGAGGCTGGCGCCCGGGTAGAGCGCCATATCCGGGGCCATACCGCCGGGCGCGACCAGTCGGATGTCATTGTTGCCCATGATCCTCAGTCCGTGGCTCAGTGAACGAGCAACACGTGAGTGCGCGATGTCGCCAATAATGGTTACGCTCAAACCGTCAAGCCGGCCTTTGGCCTGGCGTATGGTCAGCATGTCGAGCAAGCCCTGAGTCGGGTGTGAGACTGAGGCTTCTCCGGCGTTGAGGACGCTGGCATGAGTATCGACATTGCGCGCAATAAACTCAGGGATACCATCGCCGGCATCCCGGACAACAAACACATCAACTTGCATGGCCTGAAGCGTGAAGATGGTATCCAGAATGCTTTCGCCTTTTATGCGGGATGACATGTTCACGTCGAGATTGAGAACATCTGCGCTCATGCGTTTGGCAGCGAGTTCGAACGACGCTCGTGTGCGGGTGCTGGGCTCAAAAAATAAATTGGCCACAGTCTGGCCTTGTAAGCCGTAGTCGCGTGCGGGGAGCGAGCCTTTCGGCCGCAGGTAGTTTTCGGCGTTATCCAGCAGCCGTGTAATGAACTCTTTGTCTAACCCGTGAAGGCTAAGCAGGTGCTTTAACTTGCCGGCAGCGTTTAGCTGCAGCTGTCTCTTATACACATCTCCGAGCCCACGAGACAAGAGGCAATCTCG
>OJHF01000319.1_pt1 | contig 12327 bp, 8 predicted proteins | sample 1594891 | NCBI WGS metagenome assembly OJHF01 (sample SAMN05416737, study PRJEB24817) | seawater metagenome | isolation source: Sea water | place: Canada:Atlantic | collected 2013-07 | reverse complement strand
AGTAGATCGTCGGCAGCGTCAGATGTGTATAAGAGACAGGAATTACACCGAACTCAATAATTACGCCAATGCGATTGCGGCAACGTTGGCAGCACATAGGCAACCGACGACACGGGTCGCCGTATTGCTGGGACACGATACGCACATGATTGCCGGCGTGCTCGGCGTACTGAAAACCGGCGCGCACTATCTGCCGCTGGATTCGCGCCAACCCGAACAGCGACTGCGACAACTGCTGACACTGGGTGAGCCGCAACTGTTGCTCACTGATGATGCGCATCAGGAATTGGCCAACAGTCTGTCGGATATTCCGGTGATCTGTATTCAACAACCCATGAATGATGTTGTGTACGCCAATCCGGAACCGCAAGGCAGTGCCGGTGATGTTGCCTACATTCTGTTTACCTCGGGCTCCAGCGGAACACCAAAAGGTGTATTACAGACACACGAAAATATTCTGCACCATGTCGAGACCTATGCGAATGCTCTGCGTATTTCTCCCGCCGACCGCTTATCGCTATTTTCCAATTACGCATTCGATGCCTCAATTCAGGATATCTTCGGCGCATTGCTCAGCGGTGCCAGCGTGCATCCGGTGGACCTGCGCAATGAAGAGCAAACTGGCAGCTCTCTATTGGCACTGAAGGAGCGCGGCGTTACGGTGCTGCATGCAACGCCCACGGTATTCCGTCATATGCTCTATGACGATGAGGTCACTCTGCCTGCGGTACGCCTTGTCGTGCTCGGCGGAGAAATCGCACGGAGTCATGATTTGCAGTTGTTTAATGAGCGCTTTGTGCCCTCAGCTGTATTCGTCAACGGCTATGGCCTTACGGAATCCACCGTCAACCTGCAGTACTTTGCTGATCAAAGCACTTTGCTTACAGGCAAAGCTGTGCCCGCAGGCAGCCCGGTTGCCGATACGCGCATCCGACTCATTGATCGCAGTGGTTTACAGAGCAGTATCTGTGGTGCAATCACCATCGAAAGCGAATGCCTGTTTACCGGCTATCTTGGCCTAGCGCCACGGCCTGAACCCGGACAATACAAAACCGGCGATCACGCGCGTTACAGTGCTGATGGGCAAATTCTAATTACCGGGCGGCACGATCAACAAGTCAAGATTCGCGGCTATCGCGTGGACCTGGTCGAAGTCGAACAACTGATCGCCGATAACCCGCGTGTTGATCGTGCTGCGGCAGTAATTCAGAGTGCTAACACCGATGACCCTTATCTGGTGGCCTTCGTATCAGGCGCAGACGATGAATTCGATATTGATGCATTGCGAGCGGAACTGCGGCAGACCATGCCAGGCTATATGATGCCCTCTGCATTTATTCCGCTAAATACCATTCCGGTCACCAGCAACGGCAAGGTCAATCGTCAAGCACTGCCGGTTTACAACCCTCAGCGCAGCGCCAATGGTGAAGCGTCGTTGCCGGAAACAGCCAATGAGAAGCTGCTGCACGGCATCTGGCTCACACTGCTAAAACAGGAGGTCATCGGCATTCACGACAACTTCTTCGATCTTGGCGGCCACTCTCTAATGACCATCCGGCTGCTGCGCGATATCGAACGGGGGACGGGCATTAAACTTTCCATCGCCAATGTTTTTGAGCAGCCCACTGTTGCCGGTCTTGCTGCTGTAATGGATAACAGCAGTGTTAGTGATACACCGCTCGCACTTATACCCGTCAGCACTGACGATGTTGGCACCCCAATGTTCATGATCCATATGGACGAACTCAATCTGAACTGGCAAATCCACGTAAGCCGCCCGCTGTACAGCCTGAACCTCCCGTATCTACAGGGCGAAATGCCGGAAACCGACCTTGCCGCTCTAGCCCAGATCTATGTGAAAGAAATGCGCAGCGTGCAGGCGCAAGGTCCGTGGCATATCACCGCAGTGGGCTTCGCAGCACTGGTTGCGGCCGAAATGGCGCGACAACTGGATGCAGAAGGTGGTGACGGTATCCAACTTACGGTTATCGACCCGACTCCCGTACCACTATCCGCTATCGAAGAAAACAACGATGTTCATGGTCAATCTGCCTCAAAACCGTTATATTTCGCGCGAATAAACGTTTTCCAAAGGGCGCTGTGTGGCATGTACAACAGGATGAGTGGCAATATGCCAATGTTCCTGCAACCTGCCGAGAACGAGCTCCGCATGCAAAAAGCAACTCTGGGCTACCGACCTCCGGTACTCAGTCCGCTGCTCGAAAAGGGAACATCGTTAACAATGATTAGCAACTCTGCGCATGCAGAGGACTACTGGCTCAGTGCAACGGCTAACACCCCGATACACTACGTCGGTAGTGACCAGCTTGCGGAAATACTTACGAGATTGTGGCAGTAAAAAGGTAAAACGTTAGATGCAGATATTGATGCCAATTAAAACCGCCGGTGAACGTCCGCCTCTGTTTTGTATTAATGGCGAACCATTGAAGATGGCAAAGATACTCAATGACGATCAGCCGTTGTATGGGCTTTGTAACGCCTACAACCCCAACTTCAAACCGCCTGCCCGCATCGAGCAGCTTGCCGAAATCTATGTGCGCGAAATGCGTCAGGTGCAACCAGAAGGTCCGTATCATATTTGCGGCTTTTCCGTGGGCGGCCTTATTGCTTACGAGATGGCTCGCCAACTGGTACGCAAAGGACAACAGGTGCAGTATCTGGCACTTATAGACCCGGTATTCTCGAACCACAAATGGTCGCGCGTAAAGTGGATGATGAATTCATTTACTGTCAAAGGACGCCGCTTTGATGCAATAGGCTACTTTGCCAAACGCGGGGTTCAGGCCGGGGGCTCACGGATTCATACCTTCTTCCGTGTCTGCAAATCCTGGGCTTATGAGTTGCTGGGCAAAGATCTGCCTATTGATTTGCGCCGGGTGCGTCATGCGGGCGCTATCCGTGCATCTCACCACAGTTATATTTACAAAGCCTTTGCCGGCAAAGGTATAATTTTTCATCCGGAAATGCCCGAAGCAGACAGTGACTCGTACATTCGTTTCTGGAATTCGGTTCTTACCGAAGGTGCAACGGTCCATACAATGAAGGGCATCAAATTGCATCTCGAGTTTCTCGCTGAGCCTCACCTCACCCGGGTTACCGAAACCATTAACGAAGACATGGGCAAGCTGAGTAACAGCTAAACCAAAGCGGCACTCAAGCACACCAAGTTTATCGGGCAGCTATTGTTCTGATGCAAAGTAAATTACCGCACACAGGCACAACTATCTTTACCGTGATGAGCGATCTCGCGCGGGAACACAACGCATTAAATCTTTCTCAGGGTTTCCCTGATTTTGCCGCGCCCGAAGCACTGCTTGATCGCGTGACTCATCACCTGCGTATCGGCCACAACCAGTACGCTCCGATGCCCGGCATTCCAGAGTTGCGCTATGAACTGCAGCAAAAAATAGCTGCGTGCTATGGCACAAATACAAATGCCGATACCGAAATAACCATCACCTCGGGTGCCACCGAAGCATTGTTTAGCGCGATACAGGCCTTTGTGGGTTTAGGCGACGAGGTCATCGTATTTGATCCGGCCTACGACTCCTATGAACCGGCGGTCACCCTGGCTGGTGGCACCTGTAATCATGTGCCTCTTAGTGCACCCGACTTTGCTATCGACTGGCAGCGCTTCGAATCAGCTTTAAGCGATAAAACCCGGTTGGTGATAATTAATTCGCCGCATAACCCCACTGGTGCGGTAATACAACGCAGTGATCTGGATACGCTGAATACGCTGATTTCCAAGCGCAACATTTTGGTACTCAGTGACGAAGTCTACGAGCACATTATCTTTGACGGGCAACGTCATGAGTCGCTGCTCACCCACCCTGAACTGCGTGAACGCAGCCTGGTGGTTTCATCGTTCGGTAAAACCTACCATGCCACCGGCTGGAAAGTCGGCTACTGCGTAGCGCCCTGCGCGTTAATGCAAGAGTTTCGCAAAGTACACCAGTTCAATCAATTTTGCGTGGCTACACCACTGCAGTACGCACTCGCCGACTACCTGCGCGATGCCCCGGAACACTATCGCGAATTACCCGATTTCTACGAAACCAAGCGGAATTACTTTTGCAAACTGCTGGCAGACTCACGCTTTACCCTAAAGGCTTCTTCCGGCACCTACTTTCAATTGCTGGACTACAGCGATGTGTCGGATAAAAATGATACTGTCTATGCTAAGCAACTCACAGTGAATGCTGGCATTGCCAGCATTCCGGTGTCAGTATTTTATGACCGGCCGCCGGAGCAAAAACTGCTGCGCTTCTGCTTTGCCAAAGACAACTTAACCCTCGAAAAGGCTGCGGAAATACTGTGCGAGATTTAACTATCACCATGTTGCAAATGGATCTGCAGTGGCAACATCCCATCGGAAACTTCAATGCGGCAGAACAGCTGATCGCGGAGATGGACGAACCCACTGATTTAATCATTCTGCCGGAAATGTTTAATACAGGCTTCACTCTCGATGCCGCTGACAATTCCGAAACCATGGAAGGCCCGACAGTTGAGTGGCTGCAAAAGCTGGCTGACCGTCAGCAAACAGCAGTGTGTGGCAGCCTGATCGTTAACGACAACGGCAAGTACTTCAATCGCATGGTCTGGGTGCTACAAGATGGCACTATGGGCTACTACGACAAACGGCATCTATTCCGCATGGGTGGCGAAGACGAAGGCTTTTCGGCAGGCAACGAACGCCGTGTGTTTACAGTTGGCGAATGGAGAATCTTTCCACAGATTTGCTATGACCTGCGCTTTCCCGCCTGGAGTCGAGGATTCGATGAGTTCGACCTAATGATCTATGTGGCTAATTGGCCGGCAACCCGCCAGTCTTCATGGGATATTCTGCTGCCAGCACGGGCGGTGGAAAACCAGTGCTACGTCGCCGGCATTAATCGCATCGGTGTCGACGGTAACAATATTATTTACACGGGCGGCAGTATGGTGCTCGATTTTCTCGGTCGCACGGTTAAATGCAGCGGAATTGCAGAAAGCGCAGTTACGGCGACATTGAAAGGATCCAACGCCAAGCGCTATCGGGAAAAGTTCCCAGCGTGGAAAGACGGCGATAAATTCACCTTTGATCCGGTGCCATAAGCTATGAAGGCAGGTGGTGCTATGCCCCGCCCAACCAAAAATCCACATTTAAACCCTATATAGCCTTAGCATTAGTGCTTAATAAAGAAGGCAACAGCCTTGGCTTTAAAGTCCGGATTTGTGCTTATAGCATTAGAAAATGTTCAGCCTGTTGTTGACAGAGCGTAGGCACTGCTACATCGTTGGTGCATGGTGAGCGTAAGCGCCGCCGCCCTTGACATTCACGAACCACTGCCAAGCTGCTAATAAGGCCCGCTCAAACAACATCATGAAACGATTGCTGGTTTTCCAACACGTACCCTATGAAGTTCTCGGCAAGCTCGACCCGATGCTTCGGAATGCCGGCTTTAGAATCCGCTATGTAAACTTCGGGCGCGATCCAGAGACCCTGCCCGATGTCAGCAAATACGATGCGATGGTCGTTCTTGGCGGACCGATGTGCATCGGCCAAAGCAATGCTTATCCGCATTTAAATACTGAGATTCAATGCATCCGCGATGCCATTGAACAGGACATGCCCATTTTAGGCATTTGCCTAGGTGCTCAACTTATTGCGGCCGCGCTGGGTGCCGAGGTCTACAGCAACCAAACTAAAGAAATCGGCTGGTACGACGTCACGCCAACACAAGAAGGGCTGCGTGACCCGGTGATTAAGCATCTCGCCGGGCCCGAACAGATTTTTCAATGGCACGGCGATACTTTCGGTATCCCCCCCGGTGCGGTGCATCTAGCCAGCTCACCGCATTGTGCCCACCAGGCATTCCGCTTCGGTGACAATATCTATGGGTTTCAGTTTCATCTAGAAGTGGATCAAGCGATGGTAGAGCGCTGGTTCACCATACCGAGCATGCTTGAAGAGGTGGCCAATGCCGAACACCTGGCATCGGCTGATGAGATGCTGAAACAAACGGGCAAGCATATTAATGCGTCAACAGCGCTCGGTGAGAAGACCTTCGGTGCATTTATTGAGCTGATCAAAGCCGGGCCAAAACGCAAAGCACTGCCGTCTCGCTAAACAGTCAGGAATCTAAATTATCAAATTAACGACCGCCGGAGTGATGACGCGGGAACAGTCATCTGCCGGTCTTATCTCCACAGGCATATAAATACACCGGTGCGGTTTTCAGAGTGCACTGCGGGTTTTAGTGGATAGCTTCCACCGGCTCGCCAATCACCGGGTCGCCCGGCGCCTTAATTCGCACCACAATGGCCAATAGCGCCACCACTAGATTCATTGCGCCGACCAATACAAACGGTGCGTAACCGCCGTAAAGGTCAAAGAGACGGCCGCCGATGGCTACGGCGATAAAGATGCCGATGGCACCGAAGGTATTAAACATACCCACCACAGCACCTCGCTTGAGCTTCGGTGCCTCCTGACTGATCAACACCGTGGCGCCTAAAAATGCGCTAATCTGACCAACACCAAGCAAAAAGAACAGCAATACTGCTTGCAGACTTAACGGGAACCCACTTTGAGTGAACATCGTATCTTCATTCACAAAGTAAGTTGATGAATAGCCAATGCCGGCAACAGTCATGCACAGAATGATTGCTCCCACCCTATTCATTTTGTCGATGACGACACCCAGCACCGGCAACCACAACAAAGAAGCTGAGCCGGCAATCGCAAAAATCAACGCGCCTTTACCAGAAGCGGTGGCGTAATCCAGGCCGCTATCAATACCCACACGGGCGCCCCACAGAACAGTAAATGTGCCAAGAATGACCTGATCGCCGCGGGCCACAAAGCCGCAGGCGTAAGCAAGCGCAATACGCGGGTTCTTTATCCCCTCGGTAATGCCGGAAAACATCAGCTCGCGGAACGGTGGGCGCTCTTCCTTTTTACCCGGCGTGCCCTTCATCAGACCCAGGTAGTAAATCACGCCGGAGATAATGCAGGCCACACCGACAATAGCATGAGTGATTCGGGTGGCTGCAAGCGGGTCGTACCCGGCCTCAACTAATGCGGGCGCTGCACGGGCACCAAATATAACCGTCACCAAAACGACACCCAGACCATTAAATACACCGCTAACAGCCACAAACTTGCCGCGCGAAGAATCTGAAGGATAATCTGCTATTAGGGTACCTACCATGCCGGCGGATGCGCCCAGGCCAAAGGCATACAGCGCTCGGTAAACCATCAGTTCATTAACCGTTTCGGCGTAGGGGTATAGAAGGTAACTCAGGCCCATCAGCATAATGCCGACAGTGGCAACCTCACGACGACCGATGCGATCGGCTATCACGCCCACTAAACCGAAGATGAGTATCTGCACGATCTCGGTAATAACGACCAGATCAGCGGTAATGGTGCCCTGCTGGTCCGCTGGAACGCCAATTGCATTCAGCACCTGCGCAGTGCCGGTGGAGATAAATGTTAGAAACCCAATAGTGGTAAAACACGCGTAGAAAAACACGAACGCATTGGTGCGGCTAACACCGGGTGCTAGCTCAAGAAAACCGAGCTTAATACCCTGCTGTGAATCACCGATTGACGCTTCAGACATGCTAATTATTTCCTATACTGCTTAAATTAATAGGGTGTCGACAAAATACTGGCATATTCGCGGCGCAAATATCAGAGAATAATATGCACAGACTTCGACCGTGTGTAACTTAACACCTCTTCGAGACACTCTTCACGGCCCAAACCACTGTTCTTCCAGCCACTGAAGCCGGTACCCATGTAATGACGACCGGTACCATTCACCCAAACCAGGCCAGCATCCATACGCCGCACGGTATCCATAGCGGTTTTCAGGTCATTCGTCCATACCGCTGCGGTAAGCCCCAAGTCGAGACAATTGGCCATTTCGATGACTTCCTCGGTGTCGCTCCACTTCAGAATCGATAAAATAGGACCAAATACTTCCTCGCGAGCCACGCGCATATCCATGGTGACATCGCCGTAAACGGTAGGCTCAATCCAATAGCCCTTCTCAAACTGCGCACCTTTGGGGCGTTTGCCGCCGGTAAGCAGAGTGGCGCCATCTTGCACGGATGATGCAATAAACGAAGTAACGTGCCGATAATGACCGGCTGAATTCACCGGCCCCATGCCTGACGCATGGTCAGATGGATCACCCAGCTTAATAGCGCTTACGGCTGCAACAATTTTTTCGACAACTTCATCGTAAATCGATTCATGCAACATTAAGCGACTGGTCGAACCGCAGGACTGACCTGACCAGCTGAAATTCATGCCGGCCACCGCGGCTTTAGCAACCGCATCGGGATCAGCATCGGGGAATGCAATAAATGGATTCTTACCGCCAAGCTCCAACGACAAATGTTTAACAGCCACTTCAGCCGCGGCGCGCTGAATAGCCATGCCGGTGCCAACAGAACCGGTAAAGCCAATACGATGAATCTTTTTATGTCGCACAATGGCATCACCCACAACCATGCCCTGGCCGTGAACGATGTTCACCAAACCGGGTGGCAACACCTCATGACAAATCTCTGCCATCAACGAAGCTGACAACGGACTTTGATCTGGTGATTTCAGGATAACTGCATTACCGGCAATCAGTGGCGCCGCAAGATGAGCTGCCGCAAATAGAAAGGGATGATTGAATGGCACAATACGACCGACAACACCGTAGGGCTCACGCATGGTGAAGTGAATATTTTCAACGGTAGCGGGTACGCTTTCGCCTTTAATCTCAATACCGAGACCCGCGACAAAATTCAGATAGCCTTTCGCCAAATGAATATCACCACCAAGGCTCGCTATGGTATTTCCGGTATCTGCAGCTTCAAGAGTAACAATGTCATCAGCCCTTGCCACAATGGCGGCCGCTAACTTACGAATAATTTCGCCGCGCTCCCACACGGAAACTTTCGCCCAGGCTTCCTGCGCTTTCAAAGCGGCCTGCACCGCGCGGTCAACGTCAACAGCAGTGCCCGCAGGCACTCGCCCATGAACCTCCTCTGTTGCCGGATTTACCGACTCCATCCACTCGCCTGACTCACTGGCAACAAACTCACCGCCAATGTACATCAGCCGATCACCAAACCTGGTTTTCATCAAAACACCTCAAACTGGATATTCCGCACGGCCCTGTACCATGCGGGAACCCCACATACGGGGGGTATAGGGCTACGATACGTACCTGACTAAGGCAATACGTTAAGGCGCACTATCAATGTCCACCTATTGGAGTTAAACCAGCAGGTTTCCTTAAATACTTAGTCTCGCATCCGATGAATGAACAGCGCCGCCGCCCAAACCGGAACATGGTGCCCAACAAGCGCCACAAAAAAGGGGCGGCATCGCTGCCGCCCCTTTTTGTGTATCCACGAGCCCGAAGCCGGGCTCTCACCCCCACTACTTATTAAGCGGCGCAGGAGTCTGCTCTTTCACATAATTTTCGAGGCTTGAGGCACCAAAGCCTTCCCATGTGTCAGGTGCATTGAAATACTTCGGATAGTTCTTCTCAATGTAATCAAGCACATTACGTGGCAATACCTCTTCCAGATCTTCGCCACTGCCCATAAACGCGTTATACATACAATGACCGGACTCCTGCCCCATCAGCATCCACGGCAACCACGGTGTAATACGACCCCAGGTACCATTGAAATCAAGGGTAGTGAGCTTCTCATTCTGCATATCTGCCGGGCTGAGGTGATAATTAAACATTTCGGATGCCTGCACCATTGGGCCCGAAGACTCGCGTGGCCAGGTGGCTGGGTCGAGTTTGTTCTTGTAGAGCAAATGAATGTGCATTTCGAGCTCTAAACGACCACCGCGGCTCTGCCAAGGCAAAATAAACGGCACCATTTTCATTTTGGTTTTGCCGGTTTTCTCGTTAAACACTTCAGCACCCGGAAAACTCTTACCAATTTTAAAGTTGTAAGGGTCATTCGCAATTTGCACCACTTTTACGGTTTCATTGTTGAATGGGTTGCTCCATTCTTCTAACACTTCCCCTGTTTTTAGGTCGGTGTACAAACCCACTTCACGCAAAATTTTCTGATACAGACCGGTTTTTTCTTCGTAGTGCAGTCGCGACACACCGAAGCCCTGAAAGCCCACAAGATCTTTAACCTTCTCACCCGGGCGCACAGCCATCACATAACCTTTAAACCAGCCCGTTTTCTGTTTGGTTTCGTCCAGATCACCCGACATACGCGCGAAGGCGATTTGATTACCAGCAGCGGTTCTCAGATCAAGGTATGGCCCGTCCAGCCCGGGGCCCATGGCCTCGCCCAAAGCCGCAGAGGTACCGGCATCATCGGAAGCCAACACCTGCTCACCGGCCAGAGTCATTGCCAGACCGCTCGCGCCGGCAGCACCTGCTGATGCCAGTTTCAGAAAATCTCTACGTTCCAGTTCCATAAATCCGTCCTAGTGTTATATCGGCTGTATTTCGATCTCAATATTCGCCTCTGCCCCACACAGATGCAAGCCGGAGATCCACCTAGACCGATAGCGCCTTTATGCACTATGCCTAGTAATAAGCGGCGGCGGCCGGCGTCGACGCCGCCTCAAAGATCCGCAACAAGCCGGTCAATAAAAAGACCATGCCATTGGCCACGCAGATACATTTTCACAAACTACGCCCCGCTCAGGCTATTCATACAACGGCATGACGGCGGTCATTGGGTTACACTTTTCGTATTAAAGCTGCATCGAGGGTGTATTCTCGATGCCAACTAAATCTCTATAAGAAGGACATTTCAATGTTGAAACTTATACGTAAAATCGCGCTCGCTCTCGGTGTGCTGCTCGGCATTACTGTAGTGATCTCAGTGTTTTACTTAGCACGCGGAGGCGCCTTCAAAACAATAGACTCGCATTATGCCGGTGAATGCACGTCGTTCCCGCTCGATGGCAGTGCGGAGGATATTGAGATTGACCGCGAGCGTGGCTTTGCCTATTTATCGCAGCTCGATCGTCTGGCGAAAGCCCAAGGTCGTCAAGCGGCACCCGGGTCAATCATGCGTCTGGACCTCAACACCATGGAACTTAACAATGCTCTACTTACGACAACTGATCACATGAGCCCACACGGAATCAGTCTGTATATCTCTCCGGAGGGCGAACGCACGCTATTCATGATCAATCACCCCGCCGATCGGGAAAACGGCAGCGAAACCATTAATCGCTACATTGAAACTCAGCCTGGAGAATTCAGCTTAGCCGAAGTGCTTAGCCATCCGGACGTCATCAGCCCGAACGATCTTGTGGCTGTTGGCCCAAAACAGGTGTATGTGGTCAATGACAAGGGTGCCGAAGGCTCGCTGCAAAAGTTTCTGGAAAACATCTTCGGTGTTGGCTACTCCAAACTCGTTTACTTTGACGATGACGAGGCTCGCACCGTACTCAATGACGTTGCATCCGGGGGCGGCATTAACGCCTCCACCGATGGGCAGCTAATATATATTGCCGAAACGGGTGGCCAGAATTTACGGGTATTAAACCGCAATGCCGACGGCAGTCTAACCGATGCAATTAATGTGGCGCTGGGCACATCTCCGGACAATATCGATGTTGCAGCTGATGGCAGTCTGACTATCGGTGCGCATGCAAACATAATGGCATTGATCCAACACTTTATTAGTGGCGAACCTGCGCCCTCACAAATACTGGATGTCAGTGGTTCACCTGAAACTGGCTATACGATAGAAGAAATCTATTTGAATACCGGCGAGGAAATCTCAACCAGCAGCGTCGGTGCAACCTATGGCAACAAGCTATTGATCGGTTCGATTACTGCACGTCAGGTCCTTGTGTGTGAGAGCCGTATGTAGGCGCTATTACTCGAAAGTTAAAAAAGCCGACTCCTCGTCGGTTTTTTTATGCCTTAGTTTTACTGCAAAGCACTCAAACCCAACCGCCTTCGCCAGAAAATCTGGCACAAAATAACGCCTGTTGCAGCGAAACAGACAGTGCTCACGGCTTTATAGAAATTGACTTACAGAGCTCCAATGCTGAAAAAATCTCTAAATGATAATTATTCGTATTTGGTATTGATACTCATTCTCATTTAAGATAGATTGGCCTCCTGCATGAGCACCGGCAAGCAAACAGTGATAAGCAAATGGTAGGTGCACCGGATCGACAGCGCTTATTTCAATACAGAACAGTAAAAGTGTGAACTGGTTCACAATTTAAAAGTTTGACGTTAATTAGAGTTAAAGACAGTTATTACCTGTCTCTTATACACATCTGACGCTGCCGACGATCTACTC
>OJHF01000316.1_pt1 | contig 12393 bp, 14 predicted proteins | sample 1594891 | NCBI WGS metagenome assembly OJHF01 (sample SAMN05416737, study PRJEB24817) | seawater metagenome | isolation source: Sea water | place: Canada:Atlantic | collected 2013-07 | reverse complement strand
CGAGATTGCCTCTTGTCTCGTGGGCTCGGAGATGTGTATAAGAGACAGCAGTTTTAGCAACGTGCTTTTACCAGCACCTGACGGACCGGTAAGAAAAACGAGCTCCCCTTTGGGGACTTCGAAACTGATATTCCGAAGCGCATCACGACCACCTTCGTAGCGCTTGGTCATATGGTCGAAACGAATCACTCTATTTATGCCTCATGGGTTCCGCATTTATCGGGGCGCGTGGTGACAAGCAACCACAATCTATTGTGTGGCTATTTAACCTTAAAAACTAATCGTTGTCTGGTAGCGTATCAGTCGTCGAGCTATCGGTGGTCAATAGAGTATCGATAAAGCCATCTGTGTCGAATTGTTCAAGGTTGTCGGCATGCTCGCCCGTGCCAATAAAACGAAAGGCAACGTCCAGCTGGTTTGCCAGAGCAACCAGCGTGCCACCTTTGGCGCCGCCATCGAGCTTGGTCATTGTTATACCGGTTAAACCAATGACTTTGTGAAATTGTATGGCCTGAGTTAATGCGTTCTGCCCAAGGCTCGCATCGAGTACCAGCATTGTTTCATGCGGTGCGGCGCTATCCGTTTTGCCAACAACCCGAACTATCTTCTGCAGCTCCCTCATCAGCGTATCCTGATTCTGCAAACGGCCTGCTGTATCGGCTAACAACACATCAATATTGCGGGACCTTGCGGCTTCGATGGCATCAAAGATAACGGCTGCAGGATCGGCACCTGTGCCCTGAGCTATCACCGGTACGTCGTTGCGTTCACCCCAGACCTGCAGTTGCTCAACCGCAGCAGCACGAAAAGTGTCACCTGCTGCCAGCATTACAGACAGCCCCTGCTGCTTAAAGTGCTTCGCAAGCTTGCCTATGGTGGTTGTTTTGCCAGAGCCATTAACCCCCACCATTAGAATGACGTAGGGCTTAACAGATGTGTCGATCTTCAGCTCCTGCGCGCGCGGGGCGATAATGTCATTGAGTGTTGCGCGCAGCGCCGTGGCCACCGAATCAGAATTTCGCAGACGGGTTTCGAGTTCTTTCAGTATTCTGCCAGTGGTTTCGACACCGACATCGGCGAGAAGTAACTGGTCTTCGAGTTCTTCGGCAAGTTCGGCATCGAGCTTGCGACCGCTTAACCAACTGAGCGACCCGAGTCCCAGACTCAGGCTGCGATCATTGCCGGGCTGGTTCCGGCTACCCTCAGTGTCATTGGTGCCAAACCGCTTTTTTAAGCGACTAAAAAAGCCTTCGCGCTTAGGCGTGTTTTTATCTGTGCTAGTCATAGGTTCGTATGGTAACGAATTAGCCCTTGTAACTGCAGCAGTCTTTCGAAACACTTGCTGGTATGGCGAAGCAAGTTGCAGCGGGTAAAGTTCGGGTGATCGGCGGTAAATGGCGTGGTCGAAGGCTGCCTTTGGCTGATGCCGCCATCCGGCCGACTGCCGACCGGGTGCGTGAAACTCTATTTAATTGGCTTGATCCTCATTTGCGTGGCGCGAACGTGCTGGATTTATTTGCCGGCAGTGGTGCGTTGGGGTTTGAATCTGCATCCCGGGGTGCGGCTAATGTGGTGTTGGTTGAGAAGTCTCGCGGCACCGCAGAGCATCTGCGAACACTTGTTGCAGAACTTGACGCTGCAGAAGTTACGGTGCGCAATGAAGAGGCCCGACGCTATCTTGCCTCGCCCGATCGTTTGCCTGCCCGGCAGTATGACGTGGTGTTTCTTGACCCGCCCTTTGCCGGGCATGAACTTGCTGAGCTTTGCTCGCATCTGGAGCAGGGCAGTTGGTTGTCGCCGACCGCCCATGTTTATCTTGAAATGGCTTCTAACACTGAGTTTCCTGACTTGCCTGAGAAGTGGCTATTGCTTAAAAACAAGACAGCTGGTCAGGTTTGTTATGCACTGGCTCGTCGGGAGGCATGATATTCTTCGGGTCTATTGGCTTACCTGAGTTTCATCTGGAGTATTACTGTGGTTGCTGTGTTGTATCCCGGAACATTTGACCCAATTACTAATGGGCATGAAGAGATTGTGCGTCGTGCCGCGGGCCTGTTTGACAAGGTTGTCGTTGGCGTCGCGGAAAGCACCTCGAAGCGGCCCTTATTCACTCTTGCCGAGCGACTCGAGTTCGCCGGGGCGGTATTGAAAGATTACCCTAACGTCGAAGTGATGCCTTATGACGGGCTTACTGTGGAATTTGCTCGTAAGCAAAATTTGCGCGGGATTGTTCGTGGGCTCCGTTCAGTAACTGATTTTGAATATGAGCGACAGCTTGCTGGAATGAACTACAAGCTCAACGCCGATATTGAAACCGTTTATCTGACACCTGATGAAGCCAACACCTTTGTGTCATCGACTTTGATCCGTGACATTGCCGCGAACCGCGGTGATTGCTCTGCCTTTGTGCATCCAGTTGTATTGCAGGCTCTGGCTGAGCGCTTCCGCGCGTGATTAAACGGCGGTGCTCAACCCGCACGGTGATGTCCCGTGCGCGCGCGCACTCCTTTAGCTTACTTTGCCTGGCTGTTTTCCTATCAGCTTGTGGCAGCCCATCTGCAGTAGACGTTATAAAATCGCCGGCGGAAGCCGCTATTGCCAGTGCCGACCCGCTGGCGACTGCAGCAGGCCAGATAATTCTTGCCGCCGGTGGTAATGCATTTGATGCCGCAGTAGCGGTGAGTGCAGCGCTGGCTGTGGTTGAACCGGCATCATCCGGTTTGGGTGGCGGTGGTTTTTTCCTTCTTCATGATGCAGCGACCGGCCGTCAGATATTTCTTGATGCGCGCGAGACTGCGCCGGCTGCTGCAACATCGGACATGTATCTGGATAGCGATGGCGAGCCATTGCCTCGGGCTACTTATACCGGCCCGCTAGCGGCAGGGATACCGGGGCTGCCCGCTGCTCTGGTGCACCTCTCGGAGAACTATGGTCGGCTGCCGCTGAGTGTATCGTTGGCACCCGCGATCGAGCTCGCGGAAGCAGGGTTCAGAGCTACGCCGCGCATGTTGCTGGGTTTGAAGTTTAGGCGCAGTGCTTACGATATATCCCCCGCGTTTAAACAGGTCTTTATTCCTGACGATAACCTGCCATTAGCGGGTGACATTATTCGTCAACCGGATCTAGGGACCACGCTGAGACATTTGGCAGCGGCAGGCTTTGATGGGTTTTACTCGGGAGAAACTGCAGCGCTATTGATTGCCGGTGTGCAGGAGGCTGGCGGCATCTGGACTGCTCCCGACCTTGCTAACTATCAGGTGGTTGAGCGCTCACCATTGGTATTTGACTACCGTGGTATGAGGGTTGTTACTGCACCACCACCATCATCCGGAGGTGTTGTACTCGCCACTATGTTTAATATTCTCGCAGGCTACGATATGGACTCATTGAGTTCTGCTGATCAGGCGCATATCAATATTGAAGCGATGCGCCGAGCCTATAGAGACCGTGCCGAGTACCTGGGTGATCCGGATCAGATAGCCATGCCGCTGAAGCGTTTGCTGAGTGATGACTACGCTGCAGAGCTGCGCGCATCTATCGATATGGAACACGCCACACCCAGTGCAAGCTTGCGCCCCGTTTTTTCCGACGGTTCCGAGGGCAGCGATACCACACATTTTTCGATTCTTGATGCGGAAGGAAACCGGGTGGCGGCGACTCAATCGATCAATACCTGGTACGGCGCGGCTTTCATGCCCGCGGGTACTGGCGTGATATTGAATAACGAGATGGATGATTTCTCGATTAAACCCGGCGCGCCTAACAGTTTTGGTTTGGTCGGAGCCAGCGCCAATTCTGTTGCGCCAAATCGTCGAATGCTATCGAGTATGTCGCCAACATTTCTTGAATCTGCCGATGGCATCGCCATTTTGGGCTCGCCTGGCGGAAGTCGAATTATTACCCAGGTAGCGCTTGCTGCTCAGGCCTGGATACAAGGTGCCAGTGCTACCGAAATGGTCAACTTAAAACGCTATCATCAGCAGTATCTACCGGACACAGTGGTGTATGAGTCGGGAGCACTTGATCCTGAAGAGGTTGCGGAGCTGGGTACACGGGGCCATGACTTGAATGAGTCCCGTCGTCTCTACGGGAACATGAACGTGGTGACCTGGAGTTATCTTAGTGGTGAGGTAGAAGCAGCAACAGATCCCCGTGGGGAGGGTGAGGCACGGGTTTACTGATCTATTAGGTGCCTAGCTCTGGCAGTTTGGGCAGTAATAACTGGCCCGCTGCGCTTGTACCAAATGCTTTATCTCCATGCCGCATTTGGTGCAGGGCTCGCCCTTTCTTCCGTAGACCTTTAGCCGAATAGAAAAATATCCGGGCTTACCGTCTGCCGCGTGAAAGTCTTTGAGTGTTGTGCCACCCATCTCTATGGCTTCGCCGAGTACGCGCTTAATTTCACTGGCCAGTATGACGCAGCTCTTTTTGCTCAGCCGCCCTGCCTGTCTGCTTGGTCGGATTCCGGCACGAAAAAGACTTTCATTGGCGTAGATGTTTCCGACGCCAACAACGATGTTGCTGTTCATGATGAGCTGTTTAATAGCGACTTTGCGCCCTTTGCCCGCTTGGTAGAGATAGTGGCCGTCGAACTCGCTGCCTAATGGCTCTGGGCCCAGATTGCTGAGTAGGCGATGTGCATCGGGGGTGGCTCCCGCCCACAGCAATGAGCCAAATCGTCTCGGGTCGTTAAAGCGAATTATCTTGTCGTTTTGTAAAATGATATCGACATGATCGTGCTTTTCCGGTGGGATGCCTTTATCCAGAATGCGCAGACTGCCTGACATACCGAGATGCAGCATAGCTGTTCCGCTGTCGGTGCCGATGAGCAGGTACTTGCCGCGCCGCCGCAGACTGGTGACTGTCTGACCTGTGAGCTTGTCTTCCAGATTGCGGGGAATTGGCCAGCGCAGATTGCGATTGCGCACAACAACCTTATGGATACGACCGTTTAGCAGCGTGGGAGATATGCCGCGCAGAGTGGTTTCGACTTCGGGCAATTCGGGCATTGAATGACGGCCTTTGGGCAGTTGCAGAGCAGACAGAGTCAGAGAGAAATCTGCATTGACCAACGATGGTGAACCATAAGGTCACTATAGCAGTCCAATTTCTATTAAAATACAGACTGAATTGTTGCTTTACGGTATGGAAACCGAGGTTGATGAACGAATGTTGAATTTTATCTTTGAGCACATGTATGGCCTTTTGGACCTGAGCTTCTGGGGCATCGTTATTTTTACTGTCTTTGTTATGCAGTTAACGCTTGCGGCGGTAACTTTATATCTGCATCGAGATCAGGCTCATCAGTCGATAGTGCTGAACTCTGTATTGCGGGTGTTTTTTCGCGTCTGGCTTTGGCTGACTACCGCAATGGTTACTCGTGAATGGGTTGCTGTGCACCGCAAGCATCATGCTATGTGTGAGCGTGAGGGCGACCCGCATAGCCCGGTTGTGTTTGGACTTAAGAAGGTTTTACTGGAGGGTGCGGAGCTGTACAAACTCGAAGCCGCGAATCCTGAAACCGTTGCAAAATATAGTCGCGGCTGCCCTGACGATGCGCTCGAGCATTTTATGATTCGCTATGAGAATCTGGGTCTCAAGCTGCTGTTCGCGGCCTATATTCTGCTATTGGGTGTGCCGGGGATTATCGTATACGCCCTCCAGATGCTGACTATTCCGGTTCTGGCAGCCGGTGTTGTCAACGGCCTGGGTCATGCCAAGGGCTATCGTAATTTCGAGTGTGATGACGCTGCAACTAACCTAACCCCGTTGGCGATTTTTGTTGCCGGCGAGGAGCTGCATAACAACCATCATGCCTTTCCAACGTCCGCTAAGTTTTCGGTGCAATGGTGGGAATTCGATATTGGCTGGATGTACATCTGCCTGATGAAAGTCGTAGGCCTGGTGAAGGTGCTGCGGACTTCGCCGACACCGCATCTTGCCGATGCACCAAGACCGGTTGATCTGGAGACGCTGCAGGCGGTGCTGATGAACCGTATGAACGTGTTGCGCTCCTATACCCGCAGCGTGACATTGCCTGTGCTTAGGTACGAGTCATCGTCTAACTATGGGTTAATGCCGAAGGCCCGTAAGTTGTTGGTGAGCAACCCGGTACTCCTCGATAGCTTTAGTGAGCAGCGGTTAAGAGAATTGCTTGCCGATAATCAGGCATTGAAGACCGTGCATGAATATCGGGAGCGTTTGATGGCGCTATGGGATCAAGCCAATGTAACCAACGAAGGCTTAGTAACCCATTTGAAAGAGTGGTGTCTTGAAGCGGAATCAAGTGGCGTGAAGGTCCTTGAAGATTTTTCCCAGACCTTGCGCGAGTATGTGGTACCTGCGGTTCCGGTGCATTCCTGATCTGTAAGCGCGGGCCAAAAGTTTATAGCAATAAAAAACCCGCTTTATAGCGGGTTTTTTATTGCTCGGATCTGAAGTAAGTCACGATTACTTAGACCCGGGTAGTCAAAATCTTGTTACTTGATTTTGGCTTCTTTATACATAACGTGCTGACGTACAACAGGATCAAACTTTCTGGTTTCCATTTTCTCAGGATGCAGACGCTTGTTCTTGGTCGTTGTGTAGTAGTGCCCGGTTCCGGCCGATGACACTAATTTAATTTTGTCTCTCATAGCTAATTCTCCGCTGGCGTCCTAATTTAGACTTTCTGGCCCTGATTGCGCAGGTCAGCAAGAACGATATCAATACCTTTCTTGTCGATGATGCGGAGGCCTTTACCTGACACACGCAAGCGCACATAGCGCTTCTCGCTATCAACCCAGAACCTACGTGAATGCACGTTAGGCAAAAACCGACGCCGAGTTCTATTGTTGGCGTGGGACACATTATTTCCGGACATCGGACGTTTTCCGGTGACCTGACAGACCCGTGACATGAGCAACCTCTGGTAAATCAAATGTTTATGATCGACGTGACGAAATACAGTCGATCTCAGCCGGCTTTTATACCAGCCTAGGGCGACAGAGGCAAGCAATACCGGCGTTTATCGATCTTCATACGCGGCCTGAGTCGGTGGCTGTTCTTTACTGAGCACCCAGGCAGCAGTGCTCAGCTCGCTCGCGGTATGACGGGTTTGGAAGGCCCCGTCGTATATCTGCTGTACAGGCTGATAGTCGCTTCAGAGCATGCCGCGCGCAGCCAGCGACACGCAACTGCCGTCACCCACAACAAAATGGTCCAGCAGTCGCACATCGATAAGCTCCAGCGCATCACGCACTCTGCGAGTAATGTTTTGGTCGGCGGCACTGGGTTCGGCGACACCGGACGGGTGATTGTGCGCAAGAATTACTGCTGCCGCATTGCGGGTGAGTGCGCGGCGGAGTATTTCCCGCGGATACACCGAGGTTGCATCGATAGTGCCGAAGAACAGTTCTTCGAAGGAGAGCACCCGATGTCGGTTGTCCAGAAACAGCGCGCAGAAAACCTCCTGAGGCCGGTCACGCAACCTCGCCATCAGGTATTGCCGGCTGTCTCCGGGGGACTGGATGCTACTGCCGGGCACAATGCGCTCTTGCAGGTAGCGCGCGCTGATCTCGCTTAAGCTGCTCACCATGCTCGCTCGGCGCTGGCCCATGCCGTCGATTAACAGCAGATCATTGACCGGAGCATTCAGGATGCCGCGGATAGAGCCAAACCTCAAAAGCAGCTCATGTGCCATGTCATGCGCCTTCTTTGGTTGGGTATGCCGTTCAATAATGAGCGCGATGAGTTCAATGTCGGGCATGGTCTCTGCGCCAGGGTTCATAATGCTTGCGGGATTACCGCCTATGCTAATGCCGTGACCACTGCGCAACGTTTCCTCCGCTGACGTGCTCTCCGGTTGGCCTGCCGGGCTATTTGTACCTGTGTTGTTCGTATTTCTCATGCAGGGATTTTGCCCCCGGCCCCGAGTCGTTATACAGTCTCGAATCTGGGGTGTATCGCTAATTTTGAAAATCCCTTCCCGTCCCTATGTGAAGCCCACCATGATTGATTTGCAGAATAAGAAAATATTACTTGGTGTGAGCGGCAGTATTGCCGCCTATAAAAGCCCAGACCTTGTTCGGCGCCTGAAGGATCGTGGCGCCGATGTGCGGGTGGTTTTGACCGCGAGTGCAGCGAAGCTGGTGTCTCCCGCCGTATTTCAGGCGGTATCCGGGGAGCCGGTGCGCGGGGACCTTTGGGATGAGCAGGCAGAAGCGGCTATGGGTCATATCGAATTGGCCAAGTGGGCCGACATGGTGCTTATTGCGCCAGCTACGGCAAACGTGATTGCGCAGTTGGCCAACGGCAACGCCGATAGCCTTTTAAGCACCTTATGTCTGGCGACAGAGTCGCCGATCGTTATCGTGCCCTCAATGAATCAGGCGATGTATCGTAACGACAGCACCCAAGCCAATATTAATTCACTGAGCCGCCGTAACGTTCGGTTTATTGGCCCGGACGTGGGTGATCAGGCCTGCGGCGATGTCGGTCCAGGACGGATGACGGAACCGGCAGAGATCGTTGCTCAACTTACCCGGTCAGATGCAGCAGGCGCTTTGCGCGGCCTGAAAATTATGGTCACTGCCGGGCCTACGCGAGAGCCAATTGATCCAGTGAGGTTCGTGAGTAACCGCAGTTCCGGAAAGATGGGGTTTGCTGTAGCGCGGGCTGCTGCCGATGCCGGTGCCGATGTGACTCTTATTGCCGGGCCAGTTTCATTGCCTACGCCCCCAGGAGTTGAGCGGGTGAATGTTGAAACCGCATTGGAAATGTATGACGCAGCTATGGACCGTATTGCAGGTAAAGATATTTACGTAGGTGCTGCAGCAATTTCGGACTACCGCCCTGAGTCTGTACCCAGTCATAAAATTAAGAAACATGACGAGAAATTTATTCTCGAAATGGCGAAGTCACCCGACCTTCTCGCAGCGATAGCCGCACTTGATTCTGCACCGTTCACCGTGGGCTTTGCAGCAGAAACCGAAAAACTCGAAGAGCATGCCATGCTGAAACTGAATCGCAAAAAACTGGACATGATTGTCGCTAATCTGGTGGGCGATAATTTTGGTTTCGATCGTGATGATAATGCTGCGATTGTAATGTGGGCGGATGGGCGCGAGTCCTTACCCAATATGTCGAAGGCAGATTTATCCAGACGGCTGATTACCGTTGTCGCGCATCGCTACCGCACCAGTGGCCCGCACAGTGCTGGCGACCTTCGGCAGAACCCTGTCGCTCACTAAGCACCCTAAGGAACCTCGTTTTGCCCAAAAAAACAATTCAATTGAAAATTCTGGATTCCCGTATTGGGAGTACGATACCGCTGCCTGAGCCAGCTACAGTAGGTTCTGCAGGCGTTGACTTGCGGGCTTGCATCGATGAGCCACTGGAGATCAAACCCGGTCAAACTGAATTAATTCCTACGGGAATGGCGATATATATTGAGGATCCTTCACTTGCCGCGGTTATCTTGCCGCGCTCGGGTCTGGGGCATAAACACGGGATTGTGTTGGGTAATCTGGTGGGACTTATTGATTCGGATTATCAGGGCCAGCTGTTTGTATCCTGCTGGAACCGAGGGCATGAGCCGTTCGTGCTTGAGCCCGGCTTACGTATGGCGCAGCTGGTTATTGTGCCGGTTGTTCAGCCAGAGTTTGAAGTGGTGGACGAGTTTATTGAGAGTAAGCGTGGCGCAGGTGGCTTCGGGCACACCGGCCAAGGCTAACTTAGCGGCCAGCAGGCAGTTGTTTTAGCTCTAAAAAGCGATTGATGTCGCCGATGAATTTGTTCTCCAGTCGCAGTTGTTCTGCTTCTGACTCTTTCAGCGTTTTGTCGTAAAGCATAATTGAGTCGATTGTATCAGCGAGTTCCCGTGCCAGTTTTTCATCGAGAGGCTGAGCTTTCGGGCCGGTGTTTTGCTGGCTGTGGCGTTGAGCCTCTTGCTCCAGGCGCTCAAGTTTGCTGCGCAGGTTATTGAGGTAGAGTTTAGTCACTTGAATTTGCGCCCGAACCAATTCTACTCGCCGGTCACGCAGCGCTTCGATTTCATCAACTGACAAGTATGTGCTTAAGAGTACTCGGTCGCGTATCACAGCAGTTGCCTGCTCCTCCCGGGCTTTTTCCTCAGCCTCGGCTTGAGCTTTGAGTTGTTGCCGGTCTTCGCTCGAGAGAGCGCCGCCAACAACTTTTATTTCGACCCCTTGTTCATTCAAAATGCTGTACTGGCTTGTTGCATGGTTCGGCGGAATAGAATCGCCATAGTGCGTTACGCCATCATCGTCGACCCACTTGTAGACGTTCTCTGCATAAGCGCCATGAATGCTAAGGCCTGCGATGCCGGAGGCGAGCAATATGCTGAAGCAAATTTTTTGCAGTAGAGTCTTCATCAGCGTCGTATCAGTTTGTTCCGTCGGTAAATAATAGAGTGATTATCGCATTATGCATGCATCTTAATCGTGACCCGGTTCGCACGATAGATACGCTGAGTGGAGGGGCTACAGGGCTTATATACCGTAGGTTTTTCGATATTGTTTAACGGAATCAAGAGTTTCAGTGTGGTTGCCTGCCTTCTGTAGCCACTCGATAAGGTCTGCCAACTGAATAATGCTGCACACTTTTACCCCGAGACTTTGCTCCACTTCCTGCACCGCGGATAGTTCACCAGTGCCGCGCTCCTGACGATCCAGCGCGATCAAAATTCCAGCTGGCTCAGCGCCTGCAGCATGAATAATTTCTGCAGACTCCCGTATTGCAGTGCCGGCGGTAATGACATCATCAACGATAAGCACCTTGCCGTTGAGCGGAGCACCTACGATGGTGCCACCTTCACCATGACTTTTGGGTTCTTTGCGGTTAAACGAGAAGGGCATGTCGCGACCATAGTCATCGGCCAATGAAGCGGCGGCTAAGGTTACTAATGGAATGCCTTTGTAGGCAGGGCCAAACAACATATCGAAGTCGATTTCTGATGCCTCGGCAGCAGCGGCATAATACCGCCCCAGTTTAGCGGCCGCTAAACCCGTATTAAACAAGCCTGAGTTGAAAAAATAAGGACTAATGCGCCCTGATTTTAGTTCAAACTCGCCCAGTTTGAGCACGCCAACTTCCATAGCGAGTTCAATAAATTCTATTTTGTAGTTATCCATCTTGGTGCGTATTAATCCTGTGTTTAGGGTTGCCCCGTTTCGTGTCGGTTGCAGTTGCTGCTTCTGTTAGAGTAACGCAGCTATTTTTATTCTGCTTGTGTTGGGGAAGTATGCGAATTATTAGTCTTAATGCCAATGGCATTCGTGCAGCAGCACGTAAGGGTTTTTTTGACTGGCTGCCGCGGCAAAAAGCCGATGTCGTTTGTATTCAGGAGACCAAGGCGCAGGCTCACCAACTCGATGTCGATGAGTTTCGGCCGCGCAATCACTATTGCTACTACGAGGATGCTGAGAAGAAGGGCTACAGTGGTGTGGCGATCTATTCTAGGCAGGAACCTGACGACGTTATTAATGGATTCGGGTCCCCCGAGTTTGATGCAGAAGGTCGCCACATTGAGGCACGTTTTGGCGACCTGAGCGTCATTTCTGTGTATATGCCTTCGGGATCTTCGAGCGAGGAGCGGCAGCAGGCAAAATTTCGTTATCTGGACGAGTTCATGCACTACCTTCAGCACATTCGTGAGACTGGCCGCCGCTATGTCATCTGTGGCGACTGGAACATTGCGCACAAAGAAATCGATTTGAAGAACTGGCGGGGAAACAGAAAGAACTCAGGCTTTCTGCCGGAAGAGCGCGCCTGGCTGGATGATGTTTTTGATCGTGAGGGCTTTGTTGATGCGTTTCGTGAAGTTAATCAAAAAGCCGATCAGTACACCTGGTGGTCTAACCGCGGGCGTGCCTGGGACAACAACGTTGGTTGGCGTCTTGATTACCAGGTCGTTTCACCCGAGTTAAAGGGTGCCGCGACACGGGCTGTGATATATAAGAATAAACGTTTCTCAGATCACGCTCCTTTGATTATGGATTACAGTATTGACTGATAGCGCTCAGCTCCCGCAGCAAGAATCAGGCTGGCTGGCGGCACTGGCGGTATACCGCAACCCCAGAGTTGCGGCTATGTTGTTTCTGGGCTTTTCGGCGGGGCTGCCATTTGCCTTAGTTGCCGGAACTTTAACGGCATGGCTGGCCAGTAGCAGCGCCAGCATGACTGAGATTGGGATGTTCGCCTGGGTCGGTTTGTTGTATTCCCTTAAATTTCTCTGGGCACCCCTCGTCGATCGCCTGCCTATTCCGTTGCTCGGCCGATTGCTTGGTCGTCGGCGTAGCTGGATGCTCCTGTCTCAGTTGGGCATTGCATTGCCGCTGTACTTAATCTGTCTCTTATACACATCTCCGAGCCCACGAGACAAGAGGCAATCTC
>OJHF01000315.1_pt1 | contig 12400 bp, 26 predicted proteins | sample 1594891 | NCBI WGS metagenome assembly OJHF01 (sample SAMN05416737, study PRJEB24817) | seawater metagenome | isolation source: Sea water | place: Canada:Atlantic | collected 2013-07 | reverse complement strand
CACTTATATTCAGACATTCAGATATTCAAACATTTGCATATAAACGATCACTTATATTCAGACATTCAGATATTCAAACATTTGCATATAAACGATCACTTATGTACACACCCCCACCGAGAAAATCATAGACCCCCTACCGAGAAAATCATAGACCCCCTGCCGAGAAAATCATAGACCCTACCAGCTAAATTAGCCATTGACCCCACCGAGAGAATTATGTACGGTGATTCGTAGAAGTTAACGCCCCACCGAGGGAATTAAGGAGAAGACAGATGGAAAGCCACACAAAGAAATACAAAGCTGGTGACAAAGTATGGGTGCTTTGCTCTTGGGTTGACAGCGATTGCTGGGTAACTGGGACAGTCATCAAGACAACTGCAAAGAGAATCCAAGTGTTTAACGATTTACGTGACGATGGATACTATAGCCCCAAAAATGTACAGGAGGTGATCTGATGGAAAGCCTTATCAAAGACATCCAAGCTATCATGTTGGACGTGAAGTCCGCAGAGGCCCGTACAGGGGAATACAAGAAAGACCTTGATCGTGGTATCAACTCTACCAGTGACCCTGAGCTTGATAGCTTCCCTTCCAAGGCAGCTAAGATCGAAGAGATGCTTACGTACATGCTGGAAGCCAAGGATGACATGGATCGTGTGCAGGATAGCTTGAAGGACATCACGATTAAACTTGACACCCTTCTTGATCTAGTCGAGTATGAAGCAATAGCACAGGAGATTCGCTAATGACTAATCGTTGCACTGACCTACTAATTGATGTAGATTTCGAGATGATGTTCCGCTGTGGTGAGGTTGAGGCCTTCCGCTTGGGTAACATACCGTGTGTATGGAAATGGGATGAGATGTCGAGAGAGGCAGCAGAATACTGGGCTGCGTTTGACCACATAGGTGATAACTACGACTTCGACTGGATGTCTATCAAGTCTTGGTCTGGATCACCGATTAAACCTAATTAAGTTACAATGGAAATGGAGAAGACAGATGTTACACGTAGTTTACCTGCAAGAGAAAGAAGATCAGTACCCAGTGTTGGTCGCAGCATTCCTGATGAAGTCTGACGCTGATAACTTTATGAAGCAGAGATGTTTGTCTGAGTTCTACAAGGTCAAAGAGACCAGCACAGCGGCATGGACATCTTGGTCTAAGATCAGAGAGGAGATATAATTGCAGTAAGCCCTTGCAATAACCACCAGACGTACTATATCTAACTTATACAAACAAAGGAACACACTATGAAAACCTACACACTGGCAACCCAGATCGACGACGTAACTACTTTTCTTAATCTGCCGTTATTTACTTTACAAGCAGCAGAGGGTCATGCTAAGACATTACGAGAGTTATCACCATCATCAACAGTGTTCGTCGTGAACACAGCAGCGGAGTAAATACTATGAATACCATGAACAAAAAAACAGTGCGTGAGATCATCAAGGCCCGTGGCACTAAGTTCGCCAGCGTTACATTCATCAAGAAAGACGGTAGTGAGCGTAAGGTCAACGGCCTGTTCCGCCCAGCATCACACATCATTGGCAATGCCAAGGGTCGTGTCATCAGCGAAACCATGAAGGCTAACGGATATGTGCCTATCTATTCTGTCGTTGAGAATAGCTGGAAGTGCTTTCACGAAGATGCAGTAGTGGAGATCAACTAATGACATCAGAATTAAATCGCAAAGCGTGGAAAATAACTTATGATAATCACGAGGGTAATTGGACCGCTGAGTTTATCCTTGAAGATATAGAGGGGGATCGGTTTGTCGTGCATGTGTTTACTTACGGCAACGATGGGTACGAAATGACAATCGGTACTGAGGAAGAAAGCTATATAAAAATGGGCCTTCTTGAGATTAATAACCTTAACCTTTGCTTAAAAAGAGCCGTTAGAGGACTTAACCGTTTTGAGGACGAAGATAATGATTAACTACTGGGAAGACGACACCCCCGCAGACGTAACCAAAGAAATCCAAGAGTGGTTAAAGGAGAAGAACAAATGATGAGGTTTGATGATATGCATTGGTTTACTACCAAACCAAACTTAGGTGTTGACTACACGATTGTAGTAGACTGTGGTGCTGGAGGAGTATTTAAGTGCGGGACTAAAGAGGATGCACTTAAGGCTATTAAAGATGCCTCTCGTAATGGTTGTGGGTACATGCTGCGAACAGAAGACATTATTACTAAGGCGAAGAACAAATGACCATGACCCCACTATTCTGTTTGGCAGCAGCTATCTTCTTTGAAGCCCGCGATCAGCCACATGATGCGCAGAGAGCAGTGGCAAACGTAGTTATGAATCGGGTAGAAAGTCCGCGCTGGCCTGACACTATTTGTGGTGTCGTGTATCAACATAAGCAATTCAGCTTTACCCACGATGGAATGTCAGACGACCCTAACCGATATAATAAAAGCGTACTAGACGTGAAAGCCCTTGTTATCGCTAAACAAATTGCAAGTGACACTATCAAAGGAGAGCGGTTGGGCTTGACCTCAACGCACTATCACACCACGTCAGTGTCAACTTATTGGTCCAATGTGTACCTCAAAGACGGGCGGGTTGGGGATCACTATTTCTTCACTGCACCCGCAGGATTGTAGTTGATAACCTAAAGGGAATCGTTTACACAGGCTATAGAAACACAAACAAAGGAATTGATTATGACAACCTTAGAGAAAATTGAAGCTCGCATCGCAGCCCGCAAGGTGGAACGTGAATACCAAGAGGCTTGGAAAGCCCACTACACTTATAGCTATAACTACACAAAGGAAACGACATGAACCTCTCACCAGAACTAGAGATGCAGCTACGGGACTTAGGTGTACTGCCAGCAACTATGCTACAGGAGCTAGAGGCTGTCGCTGACACCAAGCACATCTACCCAGACCTGCTCGTTAAGAACTACTTCAATGACCCCCGCGATGAAAATGGAGAGGTGAACTTCTGATGAGTAAGACAGGTACGATGCAAGTAACAACTTTAACTGAATATGAAGACGGTAGTGCCGCCTGTACCTTTGACCTAGACGATAAGACAACAGCATTAGCCCAAGAGTTAGGGCTAAGGTTACTACTGTACTGTGGTGCCACAGGAACAAACTTAGATTACGTGTTCAAAGAAATACTGGGAGAAACTAATGACTAACATGATAACATCACTAGCAGAGGCGCTACGTCGTCGTCGCAACATCAACGCAACCATCAACGAACTGCACAGCCTGTCTGATGCTGATCTAAACGATATTGGTATCCGCCGTGAGAATATCGAAACAGTGGCCCGTGGGCTGATCGACATCCACCGCACAGTGAGGGATACTAACAATGGCTAGTACATGGCACTATCAACTAATGAAGCACACAGAGCCATGCGGTGAGGTGTGGTATGCTTTCCACGAAAAGTACGGGGAGTTCGGATACACAGACAAACCAGTGTTGGGTAGTTATGAGAGCGTAGAAGACGCTGAGTGGGCGCTGGATGCTATGAAGGCTGACATAATCAAACACGGAGTAGAGGAATACAAATGAAAGCTAAACTAATCGCCTACACCCAGCCAGTGGAAAATGAGACTATTGGGCTTGATGATGTCCAAGACCTGATCGCCTACTGTGCCAAGGTGTCGAACCCGAAGGGTCAGGCAGACTTATCAACGAGCGAGAGCCTGTTGAACTACCTAATCAAGAATCAGCACTGGTCGCCGTTTGAGATGGCTACAGCTACAGTGGAAATCGAGACAACACGCGATATTGCTAGGCAGATGCTACGCCACCGTTCATTTGCTTTCCAAGAGTTCTCGCAACGATACGCTGATCCACGGGACATGGAGAATACGTTTGTTCTTCGTGAGGCCAGACTACAGGACACAAAGAACCGTCAGAACAGCGTAGATGTTGACAACCCCAAACTGTCTGCCGAGTGGCGTATGCGTCAGCAGGACATCATCGACGCAGCTAAGGCGCACTACAACTGGGCTATTGGTAACGGTATCGCTAAGGAACAGGCACGGGTTGTGCTTCCAGAGGGTCTGACAGTCTCTAGGCTGTACGCTCAGGGGTCTATTCGATCTTGGATACACTATGTGGCCCTACGGTCAGCTAACGGCACACAGCGTGAGCATATGGACCTAGCAGTAGAAATCGGGAAGGCTATCTCTAAGATATTCCCCATGATTGGAGAGCAGAATGACTAAGCTAACTACAGATGAAATCGTAACAATGTGCGAGAAGCTGGCGCGTAAGTACCGACGACCACACATGAATGACGATCTGGTGTCGGAAGGTGTCCTAGCTGTGTACGAGCGGTTAGAGACTACCCCCGACGAATACCCAGCTAGTCTATACCGCAGGGCTAACAAGGCTATGTACGACTACATCAACATTAAGACAAAGGCTGTTACTATTCCTTCGTCTAGGACTGCTGATAGCCTGATGACTGGTAATGAGTACAAGGGTCAGACGCACTCTGAGGAAGGCAAGAGGGTACTTGATGAAGCTCTTAGGTCTACAACAGTGGAGTTCGACGAAGAGTTCATGTGCTTAGTGAAGGACTGCACAGAGAAATACGAGCGTGATGAGTTCATAAGCAAAAGTCTTAAGTCTCTAACAAATAAGGAAGCTGATATTATAGACATGCGTTACTTTAAGGATATGACACAAGATGAAGTCGCTGTGTGTTATGGTGTTACTCAGCAGTCCATTGCGCTATGGGAGGATAAAGCGTTGAGTAAAATGTCTAAGTTGTAACAATTCGTTACTTGTAGAGATTAGATTTATGTCTATATAGTAAGATGTACCTTGTAAGTTTTCTTACACAAGTTACTACTTAAGTTATCTTAAGTAATAACAACAACAAGTAACAATAAAGAAAATAGGAGATACATAAGATGTACTACAGTTACTCAAAACCTTGTTCGTCGTTACCTTACAAGGAAGCGCAGGTTAAATTCTTAACTGAGCGTATGAAACAAGTTGGTTATGACGACAACTTCCCTGTCGTTATCTGGAACGGCTCTATCCTTGATGGTCGTCACCGCTATAACGCAGCGGAGTTGGCAGGGATTGATCCAGTCTTCACAACCTTTAAGGGGACAGAGCAAGAGGCATGGGACTATGTGTCAGCAACTAACGTAGATGGCACACGTCATATCAATAATGAGGAGAAGAAGTTTTTCTATGTTCAACGTGCTGATGCTTTGGGTGTGCAGGAGCGGGGTGGAGAACGGGGTAATCAATACCAAAGTGGCAATCCGACAAATGTCGGAATGGCTCCATCAGCGAAGGATCACGCAGAAGCCATTGGCGTAACTGATCGTACAGTGGAGAGATGGGAGAAAGAACGAAAGGAGATTGCAGCAGACCCTGAGTTGTCGCTAATGACCTCAACACCAGAGGGATACAAAGACGCTAAGAAGCAGTTACGCGCACGTAACGCTGAAGTCATACGGGAATTTCAATCTCTGACTGAAGACCAGAAAGTTGAACGCATGGGTGGAGAAGAGGTCGTTGATAAGTTCAAGCAGTACGAACTTGACCACAGCATTGAGAAGGACTTTGACCCACACGCTTGTTCAATAGGTATTCTACAATCGGCAAACAGACTGCGTATTTGGGGAGGCAAGGCGCAGGTTAAACAAGGTATCATGCAAGCACTAAGCACCAGTGTGCGGATGCAAACTTACGAAGCCGCAGCACTTCTTTTGCTTGCTGAGGTTATTGAGGAGAATCGACTGGAGATCGAGGCTTTAACGCAGACTAACATCAACTTAAGAGAACTTAACTAGGAGAGATACAATATGACAAACCAAACACAAGCATACATCCAGATGGAACTAAACTTAGCGCAGAGTGAGGTTGACCCCTATGGAATTGACTTAAAGCTGGAAGGAGTTATGCACAATACAATTCGTGTCGCAGATACTGGAGTGAAGGCAATTAAGGATCGTTCGATCAATTCCCGTCGATCCAAACAGGTAAGTGAGGGCGTTCATGTATCAAAGCAAGAGTATAAGTATCCAGTGCTTGACCCAGATGGAAACATTGTGGTAGATGATAGCGGAAAGAAGCAGTACACCTTGATGCAATACGGAACAATTAAACGTATTGACCGTAAGTTTGCTGAAGCCTTGACAAATCGACTGCTAAAACAGTCTGACGGATTACGTAACAAAGTGCGTGAAATGACAGAGACTTAAACCAAACAAAGGAGAGCCACATGGCTGAACATGCCCACCAAGAATGCCCATATGAAACGTGTGGCTCTTCTGACGCCTTTAGTTATAATGACGAAGGATACGGAAAGTGCCACGCCTGCAACCAAGGTTACCCCTCCAGCAGAAAGACCTTCGACTGGGCGGATGAGAAATACCCAACAAAAGGAGATAACAAGATGTCGTTCACGCCTAAAGCTGTTGTGTCGTTCCATGATGACACCCCCAGCGATGGAAAGTATGAGACCATGCGTGGTATCCAGAGCCGCACAATGGAAGACTACGGGGTTCTGACCTACGGGGATCGTCAAGAGTACGTGTACCCCAGCGGAGGAATTAAGGTACGCAACCTCAAGGAGAAAGGCTTCTACGCTAAGTCAGGGTTCAAGGGTGATGAACTCTTCGGTATGAACCTGTTTACTGCTGGTAGCTCTAAGATGGTTACGATCACAGAGGGGGAACTGGACGCCCTCTCAGTGTCTCAGATGATGAAGGGTGCCTACGCTAACCCAGTGGTGTCTCTGCCCTCTGCTACGCCCTCTAAGAAGCTCTGGGAGAACTGTTCAGAGTGGCTCAACAGCTTCGATAAGATCATCCTGTCAGTAGACACAGACGAGGCTGGTAATGCTCTTGCTGATAAGGTTGCCAAGCTATTCCCTAACAAGGTCTATCGTGTTAATCACCACCCGTATAAAGACGCTAACGACTTCCTACAGAACGGCAAGGGAAAGGAGTTCAAGGGAGCGTGGTGGTCAGCTAGTAAGTACACGCCAGAGAACGTGATGAACACCACAGAGGACTTCTTGTCGCTGTATCAGGATGCACCAGAGCATGAGTACGTGCCTACTGGTATCCAAGCGCTAGACGATAAGATACTAGGGCTGATGCAGGGTCACTTCACGGTTATCAAAGCACCTACAGGCATTGGTAAGACTGAGGTAATGCGCTACCTTGAGTACAACATGATTACACGCGGCGTACCAATCGCTGCAATGCACGTAGAGGAAACCAAGCTACGGTCTCTGCTAGGTCTTGTGTCATACGAATGTAATGACAACCTGACACGCAGGGATTTGATTGAGGAGAAAGGGGCGAACGATCAGGTCATTGCTGCGATCCAGAAGCTAACCAAAGATGAGTTGTACTATCAATTCTTCATGGGTGACGGACAGGGTGCAGAAGAGCTATGCGACCAGATCAGATACTTCAGTCAAGCCTGTGGTTGTAAGTTCGTATTCTTTGAGCCTATCCAAGATGTCGTAGTAGGATCATCCGAGGAAGGCAAAGAGTCAATGCTTGCTGATCTAGCTATTCGACTGTCTAAGCTGGCAGCAGAACTTAACGTGGGTATCGTTACTATCGCCCACACTAACGACAACGGAGACCCGAAGTATTGCAAGATGATCGGTCAACGAGCTTCTGTCGTTATTGACTTGTCACGGGAGAAAGAAGCAGATAGCTTAGAGGAACGAAACACGACACACATCCGCGTTGAGAAGAACCGACCATGCTCAGAAGAGGGTAATGCAGGTACAATGAGGTTTAACTTAGACACGTTTACACTTAGAGAGGTATAACATGACATTCGAGGAACACTTAGACGACAACCCAGAAATGTGGGGCATGTTTGTTAAGTACGCCAAGGAGATTGGTAGCCAAGGCAAAAAGTTTTCTGCTGCTGGCATTTTCCACTTGATGCGCTACGAGACTATGGTAAAAGAGAACAACAGTGAGTTTAAGATCAGTCAGAACTGGTGTCCACTGTACGCAAGAAAGTTTCTGGATGAACACCCAGAGTACCCAATCTTTAGACTTAAGGAGTTACGCAGCTAATGACAATGAGAAACGCAAGTTCAGTAAGGGAAGTATAGCAATGCAAGACAGCTTTGATTTTATCGACGAAACAATTCAAGAGTGCAATAGGTGCAATGAGACAAAGAGTGTAACGGATTTCTACAAGCATCCTGAGACAGCGACAGGCAGGTTTAGTGTGTGTAAGGCTTGTTACATTACAAGGGAGGTCTTAAAGACCAGACTTAAGACTGGTTTTGGGTCACTTATGACAGACCACTGTGAGTGCTGTGGTCAAACTGACGTTAAGTTGCAATTAGATCACTGTCACAAGACTGAGAAGTTTAGAGGTTTCATCTGTCGATCATGCAATCAGATACTAGGTAACAATGGAGATAATTACGCATCTATTAAAGAAGCTGATTGGCTAAATGAAATCTACTTAAACTACATGAGAACAGCTAACTACAGAATGGGAGAAATTCTAAAGTGACAACAGTATTTGATATTGAAACAGATGGTCTTTTGAATGAGATGACCAAGATTCATGTCTTGAGTTATTCTGACGATGGAAAGACTATCCACCACACACACGACTACGATGAAATGCGTGAGTTCTTTGCTACACGCAAGACTATTGCGGGACACAACATTATTCGCTTCGATGCCCCCGCCGTAGAAAAGATACTAGGGGTTAAAATTGAAGCACGTATGATTGATACACTGGCCCTAAGCTGGTACATCAACCACACACGAATGAAGCATGGGCTTGAGGGCTACGGAGAGGAGTACGGGGTGCCTAAGCCAGTGATTAAGGACTGGAACACCCTGACGCCTCAAGAGTACGCTCACAGGTGCGATGAGGATGTACGCATTAACGTGCGTCTGTTACGGGACTTAGACCTTAAGATGAACAAACTATACAAGGACACACCAGAAGACAAAAACCGTCTCATTGATTATCTGTCGTTCAAACTAGACTGCGCCAGAGAGCAGGAAGAGCTACAGTGGAAATTAGACGTACCAAAGGCACAAGCAGCCTACGACGAAATTAGCCGCCTCAAAGAAGAGAAGGTTGAGCAACTCGCAGAGGCTATGCCTAAGCGTATCCTAGAGCGGATGGCGGCTCGACCAAAGGTTATGCACAAGAAGGACGGAGAGCTATCATCACACGGTGAGAAGTGGGTGGCTCTCTGCAAGGAGTACAAGCAGTCTGTGACGACGATAGGCTTCAAGGTAAAGACAGGTGAGGAACGCGGCAACCCTAACTCTAACGATCAGGTTAAGGACTGGTTACGGTCTTTAGGTTGGGAACCACGCACATTTAAATTCGTAAGGGATAAGAGTAATGGAGACACAAGACAGATTGAGCAAGTACGCAAAGGCTCTGATTTATGCAGTAGCGTTAGTAAACTCTCTTCTGTTGATCCTGCTGTTGACTTGCTTGATGGCCTTACCGTTCTTACTCACCGTGCAGGGATACTGAAGAGCTTCTTAGAAGGCCACACAGATGGCTACCTACAGGCTGGTGTCGCTGGACTAACTAACACGTTCCGCTTCAAGCACTTCAAGCCACTGGTTAACCTACCCAGCGTAGACAAGCCTTATGGTGATGTGATCCGAGGGTGCCTAATTGCACCAGAAGGTTATATGCTCTGCGGTGCTGATATGACATCACTGGAGGATACTACCAAGCGTCACTACATGAAGCCACTAGACCCTGACTACGTTAACGAGATGAGCCGTGAGGGGTTTGACCCGCACCTAGACTTGGCTAAATACTACTACGAAAGTGTTTTAGTGAGTACTATCGAAGAAGAGGAGAGAAAACTAAAAGGTATTTTGACGGCTGGTAAAAAGTCCCCCTCCCTTGTAAATATTTTAGCTTCGTTAAGAGCGTCTTTAAAGTCTTACAATGATGGTGAAGTTGACTTAAAGAAATTGAGGAAGTCTTACAAGGTAGTGAACTACAGTGCTACTTACGGTGTAGGGGCGGCTAAACTGGCCCGTGAGACGGGTATGTCTGAAAGAGATGCCAAGTCTCTTCTTAAAGCCTTCTGGTCCCGTAACTGGGCTATTGAGAAGGTAGCTAGTGCAGCAAAGACACGGGAGGTGCTGGAAGGCATGTGGCTTAAGAACCCAGTGTCAGGCTTCTGGCATAGCCTACGTAGTGAGAAGGATCGTTTCAGTACGCTCAATCAAAGCACTGGAGTATTCTGTTTTGATACATGGGTTGAACTGTGTCGTGAGAACGGAATTAAGTGCGTAGGGCAGTTCCACGATGAGGTGATTGCTCTAGTCAAGAAAGGAGATGAAGGGACAGTAGAGAAGGTAATGCACGAGGCTGCTATCAAGTTGAATCAAAAGGTAAAACTTAATGTTCCGCTTGGTACAGATGTGCAATTCGGCAACACTTATGCGGATATTCACTAAATGTGAAATAAGTGTTTAAATCAGGGTATAATAACCCGAAAAAGATAGCATATCAATAAGTACAACCCCAACTAAAGGATATTCAAATGGGCAAGAAAGTTTATGTAGAGTGTGAACTAGAATGGACAAAGTTGCGGGAAGAAGACCGTGACATGGGTTCCAATCTAATGGAAGGTTCAGACCAGCGAAATAACATTGAGGCAAAGCAAGGTCTCTACGTTGTTAACTGCGTAATTGACGATGCGGCAAAGAATAAGATGGTTGCTGATGGCATCCCAAACAAGGGACTACAAGCGCAACTGTTTAAGGTTAGTAAGGAAGGTAAGGACTTCTACAAGGCCACACGACCACACGTTAACCCTAAGTTCTTTGATAAGGAAACAGGTGAACAGGGAGTTGTTATGGGCGCTCCAGCGGTGCTTAAGATGGTTGACGGAGAGTACATCAACTGGGACTGGGAAGCAGACGGTTTGATTGGTAATGGCTCTAAGGCTACAGTGAAGTTCGATGTGTGGGACGGTAAGATTACAACTATGGAAAAGGTTCTAGTTACCGATCACCTTAAGTATGAAGCAGACAATGACGAAGGCGGGTTCTAATGCAAGTGTCTATTACTTTTACAACAGACAGTGAAGATGATGGTTTCGACGGTAGTACAACAGTAGTACGTGGTAACATTGATGACCTGTACGGGCTAGGACAAGCCTTTGCAGACGCAGCACGGGCAGGGGGGTTCCAATACGTAGAAGATGTTGGCTTCGAGAAAGATGACGGATCAATGATCTTTGGCGGAATGTAATGGCTAAAGGCAAGGTTCTAGTAGACGGGGACATCCTCGCATACCGAGCAGCCTTTGCCACTCAAGACGATCTCCCCAAGGACGCGGAAGAGAAAATAGAAATATTACTTGACTTCGTTCTTGAGGAGACGTTAGACTTCGTTACACCTGACCAATTTGAGGTGTATTTAACTGGGTCTACTAACTTTCGTTTTGACGTAGCAAAGAGTTATCCTTACAAGGGAAACAGGAAAGCAAGCGATAAGCCTAAACACCTACGTCATGTACGTGATTACATGATAAATAAGTTTGGTGCAATCGTAAGTGAAGGGGAAGAAGCTGATGACCTAATTGCGATAGAAGCTACGAGATGCGGACCTAATACTGTCGTTGCATCTATTGATAAGGACATGTTGCAAATCCCGTGCTGGCACTTTAACTTTAACAGGAAAGAGTGGACGCAGGTATCCGAATGGCAGGGGGATTTATTCTTCTATACTCAGATACTGACAGGGGATGCAGCAGACAACATCAAGGGGCTGATGGGAATTGGCCCTAAGAAAGCAGAGAAGCTACTAGCAGAGTGCGACACAGTGGACAGTCTTTGGGAAGCGTGTGTGAAAGCCTATGACGGGAACACAGAACGTATTATTGAAAATGCCAGACTATTGTGGCTACGAAGGTATGAGGGACAGCTATGGCAGCCACCAGTGAGCGTAGACGACACGCTATAAAGAATGGCTACCGATCAGGACTTGAGGATGACATCTCTGTTGACTTAAAGGATCGGGGTATAGCTTTTGAGTATGAGACCATGAAGATTAAGTGGGTCTTAAACGAGAGCAAGAGTTATACCCCAGACTTCATCTTACCAAATGGTATTATCATCGAATCAAAGGGACGGTTTGTGGCTGCGGATAGAAAGAAACACTTGAAGGTTAAGGAGCAACACCCTAAGTTAGACATAAGATTCGTGTTTAGTAACTCTCGCGGTAAGATCAGCAAGGGTTCTAAGACAACATATGGTGACTGGTGCGATAAGCATAAGTTCATCTACTCAGACAAAAGGATACCCGACGAATGGCTGAAGTAATGGAAGCACTAAAGAAGCTAAGTAAAGAGCAACTTGAGGAAGTAGACTTTGAAGTACGAGTGGCACTAATGGAAATGGAGGTAT
>OJHF01000313.1_pt1 | contig 12531 bp, 12 predicted proteins | sample 1594891 | NCBI WGS metagenome assembly OJHF01 (sample SAMN05416737, study PRJEB24817) | seawater metagenome | isolation source: Sea water | place: Canada:Atlantic | collected 2013-07 | reverse complement strand
CGTTAATATCCGCAATAGTTCGCGCAACCCGCAAAATACGGTCGCTTGCGCGCAACGATAAGCCGTAACGTTCGGCGGCTTTTTCTAATACACGCTTGCCCTCGCTATCAGGCCAGCAATACTCACGTGTGGCCTCAGCACTCAATCTGGCATTGAGGCAACCGCGCTGATTCTGGGCGCTGCGCGCCGGCGCTATCGCGGCCCGCATAGACGCCGAAGTTTCGCCTCGCTCCAGCCTCTCTGCAAAACTTAGCGGGCTGCGGGTGAGCGCTACCATAAGATCAATGCGATCCAGTAATGGGCCCGAAATTCTGCTTTGGTAGCGCCGCACTGAATCAGGTGAACAATGGCAGTTGTGCCCGGGGTCACCGGCATAGCCGCAGGGGCAGGGGTTCATCGCCGCCACCAACTGAAAGCGCGCAGGAAACTCGCAACTCTGCCCGGCTCTCGCAATGGTGATGCAGCCCGTCTCAAGCGGTTCACGCAAAGCCTCGAGTGCCGCACGTGAATACTCCGGCAGCTCATCAAGAAATAACACACCACGATGTGCCAACGATATTTCCCCTGGCTTCGGCTTAGCTGAACCCCCAACCAATGCAACACTCGATGCGGTATGGTGCGGCGCCCGGAAAGGTACTCTGCGCCAATCGGGCAGCGCCTGACCCGCGAGAGAATACAAAGCCGCTGATTCCAATGCTTCGGCGTCGCCCAGTGACGGCAACAATGCGGGCAATCTTCGGGCCAACATACTCTTACCGGTACCGGGAGAGCCGGACAGTAATATATTGTGGCCACCTGCCGCCGCAATAAGCATCGCCCGGCGGGCGTGATGTTGGCCAGAAACATCTGCAAAATCTTCGTAATAAAGCGCGGCTGCGGCATTACCAGCGGCTGCCCCTAAAGATGGCGGACGGGGTAAGTCGGTGGCGCCGTGTAAAAACCGGACGACGTCCAACAGATTGTCTGCCAGATAGACATTCCCTTTACTGAGCAACGACATTTCGGCGGCGCACTTTGCCGGTACTACAACACAGCAACTGCCGCGCAACGCATGCATTGCGGAAGGCAATAGCGCAGGCACCGATTGCAGCGCACCGGACAACCCTAACTCACCGAAGAACTCACAGCCGGCGAGTTTATCGGTGGGCACCTGACCCGATGCCGCCAATATACCCAAGGCAATGGGCAGGTCGAAGCGACTGCCCGACTTCGGCAAATCGGCAGGCGCCAGACTCACAACAATACGACCGTCAGGAACCTGTAAGCCGCTATTGCGAATGGCAGCGCACACACGGTCACGGCTTTCTTTAACTGCGGCTTCAACCAAGCCGGAAATTGATAGCGAAGGCAGCCCAGCAGAAACGTGCACCTCAACCCGAACGGGCGGTGCGTGTAATCCGGATTGTATGCGGGTACTGACCGTGGCCAGTTGCATCGCCTTCTACGAAGCCTTCGCTCTGCTCATCAAATGCCCTAAGTTACCGCCCATATGAGCAAAAGCACATATTGCGGCACTTACTGCAATTGAGAACGTCACGCTAAACAGCATCATCATGCGATGCGGCCCCAGCCTGTAACCGCCGAAGTTCAGCCTCAAGCTGCTCCAATTTATCGCGGGTACGCGCCAAAACCTTACGTTGAACATCGAACTCTTCACGGCTCACCAATTCCATCTTCTCAAAAGCGCTCTGCAGAACCGCACTAAAGTTAGTTTCAAGGTCAGCCTTGAGAGCGTCAAATCCGTGGCCACCGAAACCTTCAAGCTTACTCAGGTCAGGTGGTGAGCCCGGCACCCGGCTGCCCAAGTCTTTTAAGCGCTCAGGAACAAGCTCAGAAAGCTTGCTGGCTAATGATTCTATTGTTGGTTTACTCACCTGCATTCCTCAATATGTACGATATATAAAGCAGACTATAGGGCTATCACCCTAGCCTCGCCTAATCGGGCTCTAAAGCCAAAAGCCGCATATCCATGCCCGAGGCTAAATCCACTGCACCGAATTGATGCGCTAAACCCTCATCAATGCTCTGGTCTGTTCAATCCGCACTAAATCAAACCGAGCCACCTTAGTTCCGCACCAAAACAGTGCGCGCGACTCTACCGCCAGCTGCCTAAAAACCAGCCAACTCATGCTAAGGCTCTGAAAGAAAAGGCTTTGCAAATTGTGGCACGGATTCTGCTTTGTTATTTACGAGACAACGAATCGTCCCACTCTCTGACCCGGGACACAACATCAATAACTAAAGGAAACCGTATGAAAAAGGCTTTTCTAACAGTTGCCGCGATAACAGCTGCAACAGGATTAAACATCGTCTCTGCGAATGCCGCAGAGCTCACAGGCAACGCCGGGCTCGTTAGCAACTACGTATTCCGCGGTGCAGATGCCTCAAACGGCAAAGCCGCTGCACAGGGCGGGCTCGACCTGAGCGCCGGCATGTTCTATGCGGGCACCTGGCTGTCCTCAGTGCAAGTGGCTAAAACCGTTGAAGTACTCGATCCCATCGGGAATACAGTAGACGTCACAGAAACAGAAGACAGTGGCGTGGAAGTGGATCTCTACGCCGGCTTCGGCGACAAAGTGGGCGATTTTAACTGGGGGGTTGGCGCCACCTACTACGGCTACACCGACAACGTAATTGATCCATTCATTGAAGCCAACCTATCTGCAGGCTGGAAATGGCTCAGCATTAGCATTAACCCGGGTAAGTTTCTGAATAATGAACGGGACAACAACATCAAGCTCGATCAGGAATACGTTTACTACGAAGCAACAGCTGAAGTTAAAGGCTTTTATGGTACTGCAGGCTACTGGGATTGGGACCAAATTAAAGGTGTGCCTGACCAGCCAATTAAATCCGCAGGCTACTTTGAGCTTGGCTATGGCGACACTTTAACCGTCAATAACATTGATCTGTTTGATTACAAGATCTCGTATGTTTATGCCGACCGCGACCTCATCGCTAATGACCAGTCCCAAAACACACTGATCTTCGGCATTACCAAAAACTTTTCTATCCTGAAGTAAACAACATCACCCCAACGGGATGCTTTCCGTTGGGGTGCTTTCGGAGCAACACATGAAATTAATTACAGCCATCATCAAACCCTTCAAGCTGGATGATGTGCGCCAGGCCGTTGCAGACATTGGCGTACAGGGCATCACCGCTACTGAAGTTAAAGGTTTCGGACGTCAACGTGGTCATACCGAGCTTTATCGTGGTGCAGAGTATGTCGTCGACTTTCTGCCCAAAACAAAAATCGAACTGGCTATTGATGACGACCTCGTTGAACAGGTTGTCGAAGCCATCGTAAATACTGCCCGCACCGGAAAGATCGGTGACGGCAAAGTATTCGTTAGTAGCCTTGAAGAAGTCATCCGTATCCGTACCGGCGAGACCGGCGCGGAAGCAATCTAACTTCGGACCATCTCAGGAGATTAAAGATGGATCAAATAACAGAACTAAGTTACGCGCTTGATACCTTTTACTTTCTCGTATGCGGCGCACTCGTCATGTGGATGGCTGCTGGCTTCACCATGCTCGAGGCAGGCCTTGTCCGGTCTAAAAATACCGCAGAAATACTGACCAAGAACATCGGCCTCTACGCCATTGCCTGCATTATGTACATGCTCACCGGCTACGGCATCATGTACGGTGAGGGCAACGGGGTTATTCCTCAACTCTCGGATCTAATGCTTACCAGCGCAGATAACTCTGCCGAGGAAGTGATTGCCAGTGGTGGTGACACCTATTACTCAAATCTATCGGATTTCTTCTTTCAGGTGGTGTTCGTCGCTACCGCAATGTCGATTGTTTCGGGTGCCGTTGCTGAACGCATGAAGCTGTGGTCATTCTTCCTGTTTGCCGTTGTCTTAACCGGCTTCATCTATCCGGTGCAGGGCTACTGGAAATGGGGCGGCGGCTTCCTGAATGAATTGGGCTTTATTGATTTCGCAGGCTCGGGTGTGGTGCACATGTGCGGTGCTGCAGCGGCTCTGGCCGGCGTCATTCTGCTCGGCGCACGGAAAGGCAAGTACACAAAAGACGGTGACGTAAAAGCTATTCCCGGTGCAAACCTGCCGCTGGCAACACTGGGCACATTAATTTTATGGCTGGGCTGGTTCGGTTTTAATGGCGGTTCAGAACTAAAACTGTCTGACGTGTCGGAAGCCAATGCAGTGTCACTCATCTTTGTGAACACCAATATGGCTGCTGCCGGCGGCCTGATTGCCGCATTATTGCTGGCGCGCGCGTGGTTTGGCAAAGCTGACCTCACGATGGCCCTTAACGGCGCACTTGCCGGATTGGTTGCTATTACGGCTGAACCTCTGACCCCAAGCCCCATTGAAGCCACCATGATCGGTATGGTTGGCGGCCTGTTGGTGGTGCCGTCAATCGTGTTCATGGATCGCGTATTCAAAATCGATGACCCCGTAGGCGCGATCTCGGTACACGGGGTTGTGGGGATCTGGGGTCTGCTCGCAGTGCCGTTGACGAATGCTGATGCCACTGTTGGCTTGCAGTTAACCGGCATCACCGTAATCTTTGCCTGGGTCTTCGGTACCAGCCTTGTGGTCTGGACGATCATCAAGCTGACTCTGGGCATTCGAGTCTCGGAGGAAGAAGAGTACGAAGGCTCCGATATCCACGAGTGCGGTCTGGAAGCCTATCCTGAGTTCTCACGAACTTCGGAATAACCAAAAGCTGTAATGCCCGTGGTTTAAAAGCCTCCGGGTCTGTGAGTCTAAGCCGCTCCGGTTCGCCGGGGCGGCTTTTTGCTGCCCACAGCGGCATAACCTGCATTATTTAAGAATATTGACGATACTAGAGCAGACTTAAGACTCAAATAGCACGGAACAGGCTCTGCTACACAATTCACCACAACACGCTCAACAGGGGAATATCGGCTTACTATCGGATCAGTGGTTCGCACCGCTGCTTCGCTGGATGCACACCTCAGGAATAACTATGCGCACAAATACACGTATCGTACTTCTGCTGGCAGGACTTAGTGTGCTGAGCGGCATCGCTGGCGCCAAGACTATCTACGAATGGCGTGGCAGTGACGGTGAGCGCAGTTACTCTGACATGCCACCCGATAATGTCGATGCTGCCGCAACCAATCTCAGCGCAACGCCAACCGACGAGGCTGAAATTGAACAGCAGCTGGCGACAAAGGACGAAGCACGGGCAGCCGAGCTTCTCAACGATGAAGTTACTCGTGAAACTGCAGCAGCAGAAGCCGAAGTCGCGGCCGAGCGAAAGGCACAACGCACAGCCAACTGTGCCCGTGCCCGTGAGATCCAAAACAAATACGCGAGCAACCGCCGCATTTATGAGGTTGGTCCGGACGGCGAAGTGACCAAATGGCTGGATATCGATGAAGCGCGCGCCAAAGCGCAGAAGGATGTCGACACCTGGTGCGACTAGATTAGCGCACTAAAAATCATTTTGTGGGCCAGTCGCGGTCACGCGGCTGAACCCCTTGCTCCACAAGACATCACCACAAAATACAAGCCAAACTAGCCCTGTTACACAATCCACCGCATCGGCTTGGGGTTTTCACAATGGATGCCGCTCGCATTCACTGGCAGAATGGCATCTGAAGCTTTCTGGCCCGGACAGATTTCCGGAGTGCAGCTACCCGTGACTAGATACCTATGAATACAGATGAGCACAAAGACACCCAAAGCCCCGGCGCAACCAATCCGCCGGCAGACACGGGTGATGCGCCCACCGCGCCCCAGCCAAAACGAGGCAATGGTCTGGCTTTAATCATCGCAATTGCTGCATTGGGTGTCAGTAGCTGGCTGCTATGGCAGCAGCAAACCGCTGCACCGGATGACAGCGCCCGGCTCGCACAAGCAAGCGTTCAGAGCTTGCAGCGCTCTATGAGCAAGTTAGACGGCAAAGCCAGCTACAACACAGAGAACCTTCAGCAGCTATCTACTCGTCTGGATGCGCAAGGTGCAAGGCTCGACACAATCCCGGTAAGGTTTGATCAAATAGAGGCCATGCTGAACACTATTCCGGCAACCGACGAAGATGCCCGTCGCAAGATACTTAATCTGGAAGCAGACTGGTATCTGCGACTTGCCGAGACCCAGCTCTATATCGCCCGCAACGTTAATGCTTCTCAGGCAGCCCTAACACTCGCCGATGAACGCTTTAGCCAGCTGGCCAACCCATCATTCACGCCCATTCGCGAGCGTATTTCTGCGGCTATTGGCGAACTGCAAATTCAACAGCAACATCCGGTGTCGGTCGATGCTGCAGTGCTACAAACCATTATTGAGCGCATTCCGGGTATGGCTCTGAAAAAGAATCTACCCCAGAGTTTTGGCAACACGCCAAAACTCAGTAACGACAGCGAAGGCATTGACCGGGCAATCGCCTCTATCCGTGAAGCATTTTCAGAAGTCATTAGCGTTAAACGCAGCGATAACGAGATCGTGCCGCAACTTAGTGGTGCCGACGCAGCCCTATTACGCCGCAGCCTGTTGCTGGAACTTCAAACCGCCAAACTCGCGCTATTGCAAGGTGAGCCGGCTGTTTACAGCGCCAGCCTGAATACCGTCAGTGCCCGCCTCAAGCAGAACTTTGACACGAACTCAGCGCCCGTAGCGGATTCGCTAAAAGCTATTGATTCGCTAATCAGTGAGCCTGCGAACCAGCCATTGCCCGACATCGCAGCCATTCGCAACGATCTGGCACAGCTACGGAGCGGCACTCAATGAAGTTTGGCATCCTGATTATTGTCTGCCTTGCACTCGGCGCACTGGCAGCCAACTATTTAGTCGCCGACAATGGCTATGTGCTGATCAATTTCGCCGGCTATACGGTGGAGATGTCAGCGCCTGTCATGCTGCTCCTACTGATCTTCTGCTACATCGCAGTTCGACTGACAGTGCGAATCTGGCAAGCCCCCGCGCAGCTTGGCGAAGTGGCGGCAAAGGCCAGGGCAAAGCGTGCCAACCGGCGCATCACACAGGGCTATATTGAACTGGCGGAAGGCAATTTTGCCAAAGGCGAGAAACTGCTCACCAAAGGCATCCGCTCGAGTGAAACCCCCTTGCTGAATTACCTCGCTGCCGCACGTGCAGCTCAAGCTCAGGGCGATACCGAACGCCGCGATAACTGGCTGCAAATGGCACAGGATCAAGACCCTGAAGCAAGCAGCGCAATATTGCTTACGCAGGCTGAGCTGCAGCTGCGGAACGACGAAACTGCAGCAGCCAGAAGCACGTTGGAACGGGTCATTGATCGCAGCCCACGCAGCGGTGAAGCCTTTCGCCTGCTGGCCGAGATATGCCTGAAAGGTGGCGACTGGCAAACCCTGGAAAGCCTGTTGCCTAAGCTGCGCAAGCGCTTGGGTAAACAGCAGCTCCGCGACTGGTCGGTAAAATGCTACCAGGGCTTATTAGCTGATGCCGGGCGATCCAAGGCGGACATCGAAAACGTCTGGAAGCGGGTACCGCGAAACCTGCGTGAAGACCATGAATTGGTGCTCATACGTATCGAAGCCACAACATTGGCTGGCGAACATCTCGATGCTGAAGAGCTCATCCGTAAGGCACTTAATCAGCAATGGGACAGCGCGCTGGTTAAACGCTACGGTCAGCTGCACACGGCAGAACCGCAGGTTCTGTTAAAACGCGCCGAAAAGTGGCTAAAAGAACGCCCCGATGATCCTGATTTGCTGCTCGCAGCCGGCAGGCTCTGTATACGCAGTCAGCTGTGGGGCAAGGCCCGCAGCTATCTGGAAGCGAGTATTGGTGGCCTGCGGCCCGTGCCTGAGGCCTACAACGAGCTCGGACAGCTCATGCTGAAACTAAAGGAACCGGACAAAGCCTCAGCCGCTTTCCGCAAAGGCCTGGAGCTGAGCTGGCAGCCATCTTCGCTGCCCCGACTAAAAGTCGACGCCCAATAAGTTTCTAAAAGAATCTTCCTGAAAAGATAATTAAGGCACGCAATAGATAAACCCTGACCCGCTGACATCTGTCGGGCGGGTCAGAATTATCACAGCAGTAAATACGGCTATTAGGCTATATGCGACTGCGTTTACTGTTGAGGTAAGTCACCAGCTCATCCCACTGATCCCAATCCGGCCAGGCCAGGTACTCAGGAAGCTCATAGATACCCAAACCACGGCTGTTAGCACGAATGTAATTCTGAGCATCACGGAAAGCGCCAACATAAGGCACGCGCATGTCACTCAGATATTCATTGAGCTCTTCAAAGATCAGCGTATTTTCTTTAACCCGGTTTGCCACAACAGCAACCTTGGCGCGCTTGTGGGCTATCGGACGCAGTTCTTCAAGAAACCGTGCCGCAGCCTGTATATCTATAGGTGAGGCCAATACCGGCACAATGATAGTTTGCGCATGCTTCACTAAAGTACTCAGCTCTTTGCCGTGAGACCGTGCAGGGGCGTCAATAATCAGCACCTCGGTGTCACGTGGCAACCCCCGTAAACCGCTCTTATCAGCCTCAACACCGACTATCGGAGCTACCCGCTCCGGACGGCGCTCGAGCCAATCAAGACTGGAGTGCTGAGGATCGTAATCTGCCAATGCGACCTTGTTGCCCTTCTCCGTGGCATAGTAACTAGCAAGGCTTGTTGCGAGGGTGCTTTTGCCGCAACCCCCTTTGGCGTTCAGAACCATAATGGAACGCATAGTTTTCTCCGCTATTATTATTTTTTCGCAGCGATGCAAGTTATCCTTGCATTTAACAAAATGCAATTGCGTTTTGCAGCTAATTTCGCGATACGGTTAACAGTGAGTTTAAAATACCGCTGAATAGGTTGTACCTTGTTGCTTTGAGATTATTTTTGGTTTATTAAAAAATGAGTATCCCTTTTGTAAAAATGCACGCGCTTGGCAATGACTTCGTCGTCATGCGCGGAAAAACTGCGCCTCATTTCGATGCCGCATTCATTCGAAGGATGAGTAATCGCCGCACCGGAATAGGTTTTGATCAACTGTTGTGGATGGAACCACCCCATTCGGAAGCTAACGATATTTTCTATCGCATTTTCAATGCCGATGGCGGCGAAGTTGAGCAATGCGGCAATGGCGCACGCTGCATTGCACGCCTTCTGGCGGGCGATTCATCCGATCACCAACCGACCTACCTGATGGAATACGGCCACGGGGTTGTCAAAGCCAATATCACTGCGGATGGCCTGGTATCAGTGGGCATGGGCGTACCCGCCATCGAGCCCGCTGCACTGCCATTTGTGACAACTCAGACGACAGCCCCCTACCGGACTAAGGCCGCCGGGCAGAATGTGGAATTCCGGGTGGTATCGATGGGTAATCCGCACGCTGTGTTGCTGGTCGATGATGCTGATAACGCCGATGTCGCCACCCTGGGACCAGCGCTTGAGCGGCATGAATGCTTTCCTAACCGTGCTAATATTGGCTTCATGCAGGTGCTCAGTGATTCGCACATTAAGCTGCGGGTATTTGAGCGCGGTGTAGGTGAAACCCAAGCCTGCGGAACCGGCGCATGCGCCGCAGCAGTGGCCGGGCAACTGGCTGGTCTGCTGGGCAAAAAAGTCACCGTCAGCCTGCCCGGCGGAGATGTGCAGGTTCATTGGAATGGCCCCGGCAGTGAGGTTTATCTCACCGGTGAGGCCATTACAGTGTTTGAAGGGCAATTAAGCGATAACTTTTAACGGATGATGCAAACAGAATGAGCACGGCAAACAAAGCCAATGCCGAAGCCCAGCTTCAAGGCATTAACGCCAAGATGGTCGCCGATTACCTTGGCAATAACCCCGACTTTTTCGACAGTCATCCGCACCTTCTGCACACTATTGAGCTCTCGCACCGCACCGGCGGCCCTCGTGCAACCTCGCTCATCGAGCGTCAGGTGGCCGTATTGCGAGATAAAAACGAGACACTGGAGCGGCAATTACGCGAACTAATTGACGTCGCACGCGGCAACGATGACCTGTCCAGCAAGATCGACGCACTATCCATTAAGCTGCTGGCAGCAAAAAACCGCGATGAGATCGTTAGCGCCCTTGAGTCCACCCTGCGCAGCGAATTACTCGCCGAACATGCGGTCATGGTGTTGTTTTTACCCAGTGCAAATCAGCGCGAGCCGGAAACCCGCTTCCTGCGCGTTATCAACAGAAACGACGAAGGTCTCACCCCGTTCAAGACATTTCTCGACATGGGCACACCACGCTGCGGTTTTATTCGTGACACCCAGCGCGACTTTCTATTCGGTATCGGCAACATTGAAATCGGCTCAGCCGCTCTGGTACCGCTGGGTGAAAAATGCTCCAGCGGATTTTTGGCTATTGGCAGCCGTGATGCTGACTATTTCAGTCCTGATCAAGGCATGGAATTTCTCGCCCGCATGGGTGAAATGGTTTCTGCCGCGCTTAGCAGCCGATAGCCGCCCGTCCGGGGAATACCCCCGCTATGAGCTCTAAATACAGATGAATCCCGGCGCAGTTCAGCAAGTCAGTCGCTTTCTGGAGCATCTGCGCCTAGAGCGGCGACTCTCCGGTCACACCATTAAAAGCTACCGCCGCGACCTCGAGTGCTTAAGCGGCTTTTGCAGCGATGAAAGCATTGCCGACTGGCCTGATCTGCGCGATCACCAAATACGCCGCTTTGCTGCCATCAGCCACGCCAAAGGACTCTGTGGCAGAAGCATACAAAGGCGCTTGTCGGGTGCGCGCAGCTTTTTCAATTACCTGATTCGGGAAAACCTGCTGCAGAACAACCCGGCCGTCGATATCCGTGCACCAAAAAGCCCCAAACGACTGCCCGAAACACTCGATGCCGACCAGATGGCACACCTAATGGAAGTGCCCGGCAGCGAACCTGTCGATCTGTGTGATAAGGCCATGCTCGAACTGCTGTATTCGTCCGGCTTACGCCTCGCTGAACTGGTCAGCCTCAACATTGGCGAAATCGATACCGCCGATGGTACCGTCAGAGTCACCGGCAAGGGCAACAAAACCCGTATTGTTCCCGTAGGCCGCTATGCTCGTAAAGCCGTCGATGCCTGGCTGAAGGTGCGCTCAACCGTCGCAGGCCCCACCGAGCCAGCAGTTTTTACCGGGCCCAAAGGCACACGAATCAGCCCGCGCAGCGTGCAGGCCCGGGTAAAGCAACGGGCGAAAGCGGCCGGTCTGCCCCAGCGGGTCTACCCGCATCTGTTCCGCCACAGCTTCGCAACGCACCTGCTCGAGTCAAGCCGTGACCTGCGTGGCGTGCAGGAACTGCTGGGGCACGCCGACATCAGTACAACTCAGGTGTACACACACCTTGATTTTCAGCACTTAGCCCAGATATACGATAAAGCCCACCCGCGCGCGGTGGCGAAAAAACGTCGGAAAACCGACGACGAAAGCTAAGCGGGCGGCGTTACATATCAATACTTCAACCGGGTTCAAAGTATCCGGGTCAGACTAAATCTCTGCGGCGTGCCACCCGTTGTCTGCGCATTGCGCACACAACGCCGGTAAGTCGCTTAATTACGCTAAGGAATAGAGTATGGAACAGTATCGCGGCACAACCATTGTGTCTGTCCGGCGCAACGGCGAAGTGGCCATCGCCGGCGATGGCCAGGTGAGTCTGGGCAACACCATAATGAAGGGTAACGCACGGAAGGTAAGACGCCTTGCCGATGGCCAGGTATTGGCTGGCTTTGCGGGCGGCACCGCAGATGCCTTCACCCTGTTCGAATTGTTCGAAGGCAAGCTAGAGCAGTATGGCAACTTAACCCGTGCTGCAATCGAGCTCGCAAAAGACTGGCGCACCGATCGTCGTCTGCGGCGCTTGGAAGCCTTGCTCTGCGTTGCAGACGCAGAAGCGTCGCTCATCATCTCCGGGAACGGCGACGTTATTGAGCCTGAAAACGATCTCATGGCCATCGGCTCAGGCGGCAGCTTTGCCCAGGCTGCGGCTAAAGCACTCATTGAAAACACAGACTTAAGCGCTCCGGAAATTGCCAGAAAGGCTTTGGAAATTGCGGCCGATATCTGCGTCTATACCAACAGCAACATCATCCTCGAGAGCCTCCCGGATGATGGCGTCAACAAATAAGAGATAAGTATCATGTCAAAAATGACCCCCAGAGAAATCGTTCAGGAACTCGACAAACATATCGTCGGCCAGGACAGCGCCAAGCGCTCCGTCGCCATCGCCTTACGTAATCGCTGGCGACGCATGCAGCTCGAAGAGAGCCTGCGTAATGAAGTCTCCCCAAAAAACATACTAATGATCGGCCCCACCGGCGTGGGTAAAACCGAAATCGCCCGACGTCTGTCGCGACTGGCTAATGCACCCTTCATTAAGGTTGAGGCCACCAAATTCACGGAAGTGGGCTATGTAGGGCGCGAGGTCGACAGCATCATCCGCGACCTGACCGATGTTGCCATAAAGCTAACGCGCGAAACCGAGATGCATAAAGTGCAACATAGGGCAGAAGATGCGGCAGAAGATCGCATTCTGGACTGTCTCTTATACACATCTCCGAGCCCACGAGACAAGAGGCAATCTCGTA
>OJHF01000311.1_pt1 | contig 12581 bp, 12 predicted proteins | sample 1594891 | NCBI WGS metagenome assembly OJHF01 (sample SAMN05416737, study PRJEB24817) | seawater metagenome | isolation source: Sea water | place: Canada:Atlantic | collected 2013-07 | reverse complement strand
TCTACACAGAGTAGATCGTCGGCAGCGTCAGATGTGTATAAGAGACAGGCTTATGCCTTATTTAAAATCTTTAGATATGTGATATGGGTAATTGCAATTGCGTTAGTATTGGAAACTATTGGTATTAAAGTAACTGTATTAATAGCCGGTTCGGCTGCTTTGCTTGTTGGGGTAGGTTTAGGATTACAGCAAACATTTAACGATGTCATATCAGGAATAATTTTGCTCTCAGAAAAATCTATAAAAATAGATGATATTTTAGAAATAGATGGAGATGTTGTAAAAATGCAAAGTATTGGATTACGAACATCCAAAGGTTTAAATACAGATGATATTTCTATAATAATTCCAAATTCATTAATTACTACAAATAAAGTAATAAATTGGAGTCACCAAACAAAGAAAACTCGCTTTAGAATTGATATTGGTGTTGCTTATGGCATTGATATAGATTTAGTTATAAAAATTTTGGAAGAAAGTGCATTTGAGCATTCAGATATATCTGACAGAGAATTGACTGAAGCAAGATTAGTGAATTTTGGAAATTCATCATTAGATTTTCAAGTTTTATTTTTTAGTAAAAATATATTCAGAATAAACAAAGTAAAAAGTGACATCCGTAGAATTATTAATAAAAAATTTACTAAAAATAACATCGACATACCTTTTCCCCAAATGGACTTACATTTAAAATCAAAATTATACTGAAACATCCAATATAGGCTAATACTTTAAGTTATTAATTATTTAAAAACTACTACTGGTTTACCAAGTAGAAATATATAGTCCTTGTATTTTATTGGATAGCCATAACTTTTTATAATGGTTTCCTTTGGGAATAATGTTTTTCATTTGTTTCTTTTATCGATTACATAGTTATCTATTGCAGCATCAGTTTCTTTGTCTGTTACTTGAGATAGGTGGTCTGTTATTTCAATCGAAAATTCAGTTGGATGGTCGTGTGTTTTTTGTTCGATTTGCTTCTTTGCTGGCAAAACGTTCTGGTGTATTTTGGTCAAATAACATGTTCTTCCTCATAAAAAAAGCCCTGAAAGTAACGTTTCAGGGCTTTTAATTTATTTATAAAAATTCTTGTTTTATTTATTCTTTATTTTCTGTTCTGCATTCCCATCCCTAAAATAAGCAATATAACCTGCGATTTCTTTGGCACGTCTTAAGTACTCTTCGAACAAATCTGGGCGATAAATATTAGGTTTCCCATTTTCAATTTTTGTGATTTTTGGGTCAAAAAAAGCATAAGTATAAAAAGCAGCAGTAACTAATTCATCCGATGGAATTTGGAAAAAGAATAGATACCAAAAGAATGATAGTAGAATAAAATAATATTCACTCATTTATATATTATAAATAAACCTACTTAAGAGGTTTATAAATAGTTGAATTTAAAGAGACAAATAAACAGCCTTAAATAAGGGTTTTACTTTTTAAATGTTTCATATAGTTAATTGTTGTATTGGTAGCTCCTTTATTGTTTTCGATAAATTTCTTAGCTATTTTACCCGATTCAATTCTAGCATTTTTATCAGTTACAAGTTTTTTTAGTATTTTAGAGCATTCAGCAGCATTTGAAATTGAAAACAGTCCTTTCAACTCTTTTAGCTCTTTTGCCTCCGGGAATTTTACAAAATGATTGCCAATTACTATTGGAACTCCAAATGTGGCAGGTTCCAAAATATTATGCAATCCGGTAAGGCCCATTCCTCCACCTACATAGGCAATATCAGCCTGCGAATAAATTTTTGTAAGTAAACCAACAGTATCTATAATTAGCACATTGTATTCAGATATATTAGTTTCTTCATTTTTTGAAAACAAGGTGCTTTGTTTCTGAATATTTTGTCTAAACGATTCAATTTTAGAAGCATTTATTTCATGAGGAGCAATTACAAACTTCACATCATCTGAAGCTTTATTGATATAATCAATTAAAACGGCTTCATCTTCTGGCCAAGTACTTCCGCAAACAATACATAGATTATTTTGTTTGAATTCTGAAATAAACGCTACGTTGTTATCCTGTAGTAATTGATTGCTAACACGATCAAATCTTGTATCGCCACTAACTGTAATTTCTTTGATATTAATACTTTTTAATAAGTCCTTAGATGTATTATCTTGAACAAAAAAGTGGTCAAAACTATTTAATACTTTTCTCATAAAACCTCCATAGGGTTTAAAAAAGATCTGATCTTTTCTAAACAGCCCTGAAACCAAAAATGTGGGTATATTTTTTTCTTTTAATTGAAATAAATAATTGGGCCAAAACTCATATTTAATAAAAATTGCTAGAGAGGGATGTGTTAATTCAATAAATATCTTTGCATTTGAAACCGTGTCAATTGGTAAATAAATAATAGTGTTAGCAAGTGTTGACTTTTTTTTGACTTCAAATCCTGAAGGAGAAAAAAAGGTAACAATTATTTTATAATTTGGAAATAACTCTTTTGTTTTTTCCATGATAGGAACACCTTGTTCATATTCTCCTAAAGATGCGCAATGAAACCAAATGGTTTTATCATCAGGACGAATGGTTTCTTTTAAGGTATTAAAAACCGTTTTTCTACCATAAACAAACAGGCTCATTTTTTTACTAAAAAAAGCAGTTAGCGAAATTAGCTTACTGGTTATAAATATTGAAAAATTGTATAATAAATGCATCAGATAATACTATACTGCTAAAATACGTTTCTTTATGGAATTAGATTGTTTGTCGATTTCAAATTTTGTAATTTTGTTCTTTATTTTTTATAATTACCTAAGGTTCTTGGCTAAAACATAAGTAACGATTTGTTAAAGTTCTTTGCATTCCAAGATCCAACTAATAATAAATAGCATTTGACTGTTAAAAAACAATAAATATAAGCGCATGAAAAAGATACAAATGGTTGATCTTAAGGGCCAATATAGCAGAATAAAAGATCAAGTGGATTCATCTATTTTAAATGTAATTGAAACAGCTGCTTTTATCAATGGACCGGAGGTTCATGCTTTTCAAAAAGAATTAGAAGCGTATTTAGAGGTCAAACATGTGATCCCTTGTGCCAATGGTACCGACGCATTACAGATAGCTATGATGGGTTTAGGTTTAAAACCTGGCGATGAAGTAATAACGGCAGATTTTACTTTTGCTGCAACTGTTGAGGTTATTGCTTTATTGGGATTAATACCTGTTTTAGTCGACGTGGATCCTATTACGTTTAACATAGATGTAAGTGCTATTAAAAATGCAATTACTCCAAATACGAAGGCAATAGTGCCTGTGCATTTATTTGGTTTAGCTGCAAATATGGATGAGATCATGAAATTAGCAAATGAGCATAACTTATTTGTAATTGAAGATAATGCTCAGGGTATTGGAGGATATTATGCTTCAAAAGATGGAACTAAAAAGAAAACGGGTACAATAGGTCATGTGGCTTCAACCTCATTTTTTCCTTCTAAAAATTTAGGTTGTTATGGAGATGGTGGAGCTATTTTTACAAATGATGATGATTTAGCACACACTATTAGGGGTATTGTAAATCACGGAATGTATGTAAGGTACCATCATGATGTAGTAGGAGTAAATTCTAGATTGGATTCAATTCAAGCTGCAGTTTTAAGAGCTAAGCTTCCAAATTTAGATGCATATAATGATGCTAGGCGATTGGCAGCTTCAAAATATACAAAGGCTTTTCAGGGAATTGATGGGGTAATTACTCCTGGTTGTTTTTGCGATTGTTCTATAGAAAATAAAGAAAAATGCAATTTACACGTGTATCATCAATATACCTTAAAAATTATAAATGCTGATAGAGATGCGTTAGCTACACATTTAAATGAAAATGGAATTCCTTGTGGTGTTTATTATCCAATTCCATTGCACCTGCAAAAAGCATATATAGACGATAGGTATAAAGAAGAAAACTTTAAAGTGACCAATCAATTAATAAAAGAAGTTATTTCATTGCCTATGCATACGGAATTGGAGGATGAACAAATCGATTTTATAACTTCAACGGTTATTAATTTTTTAAAAAACAACTAGCGTGAAAAAAATATTGGTAACTGGAGGTTTAGGATATATTGGGTCACATACCGTGGTTGAATTGCAAAACACAGGTTTTGAGGTTGTAATCATCGATGACCTTTCCAATTCTTCCAAAGAGGTTTTAAGTAGAATCACATCTATAACAGGAATTAAACCCGATTTTAAAGAAATAGATTTAAAAAACAAAGAAGCAGTTCAACAATTTTTTAAAAACTATTCTATTGATGGAGTAATTCATTTTGCTGCCTCAAAGGCGGTGGGAGAAAGTGTAGATGAGCCTTTAAAATATTATGAAAATAACATTGCAACATTAACTTATGTTTTAAAGGAAATGGTTGCTAACCAGGTGCATAATTTCATTTTTAGTTCTTCTTGTACGGTTTATGGACAGGCAGATGAATTGCCAATTACGGAAAATGCACCTACAAAACCTGCAGCGTCTCCCTATGGCGCTACAAAGAAAATGGGTGAGATTATTATTGAAGATACCACAAAAGCAACCAACTTAAAAGCAATTGCATTGCGTTATTTTAATCCGATTGGAGCACATGAAACTGCTAAAATTGGAGAATTACCTTTAGGAGTTCCTCAAAATTTAGTTCCATTTGTAGTACAAACTGCAGCTGGAATTCGAGAACGTCTCTCTGTTTTTGGAGATGATTATAACACTCCGGATGGCACTGCAATTCGCGATTATATTCATGTAGTAGATTTAGCAAAAGCACATATCGTAGCTTTAAATAGATTGTTGAACAATGAAAATAAAGCAACCTGTGAGTTTTTTAATATCGGAACGGGAAAAGGAAGTTCCGTATTGGACGTTATAAATGCTTTTGAGAAAGCTACGAATAAAAAAGTGAATTATAAAATCGTAGCCAGACGAGCAGGAGATATAACAGCAGCTTATGCAGATACAAGTCTAGCTAATAATGAGTTAGGTTGGAAAGCTGAATTAGGTTTAGAGGAAGCTTTGGCTAGTTCATGGAAGTGGCAGGAAAGTTTAAAATAATTTGATTAAACTTCAAATGAAGCGCAGCTAGTTGCTACATTTCTGTCTATTTTTCGCATTAGTCCTTGCAATACATTTCCAGGTCCTACTTCAATAAAATGGGTAGCTCCATCTGCAATCATTTGTTGCATGCTTTGAGTCCATTTTACAGGTGCTGTTAATTGAGAAACTAAATTCATTTTAATTACTGAAGGATCAATAACAGCGGTAGTACTTACATTTTGATAAATAGGACAGGCAGGATTTGAAAAATGAGTATTCTCAATAGCTGCAGCTAATTCTTCTCTAGCTGGTTCCATAAGAGGGCTATGAAAAGCACCACCTACTGGTAACACCAATGCTCTTCTTGCTCCGGCTTCTTTCATAGCTTCACAAGCTAAATTGATAGCGTTTACTTCTCCAGAAATCACTAATTGACCGGGGCAATTATAATTTGCGGCTACCACAATACCAGGAGTTTCTGCACATATTTTTTCAACAACAGCATCTTCTAAGCTTAAAACTGCTGCCATCGTAGAAGGTGTCGCTTCACAAGCTTTTTGCATTGCTTGTGCTCTTTTTGACACTAAAAGAAGCCCATCCTTGAATACCAACGTTTTATTTGCAACTAAAGCAGATATTTCGCCTAAAGAATGACCAGCAACCATATCTGGCTGGAACGATTCTCCTAATACTTCAGCTAAAATAGTGGAGTGTAAAAATATCGCAGGTTGCGTTACTTTGGTTTCTTTTAATTCCTCTGCTGTGCCCTCAAACATTATTTTGGTAATATCAAAACCCAAAAGTTCATTGGCTTGATGAAACAACTCTTTTGCTTTGGAAGAGGCTTCGTATAAATCTAATCCCATCCCTGTAAATTGTGCTCCTTGTCCTGGAAAAATATATGCGTTCATAAGTTTGTGTTATTTTATTATTGGAGTTCGTGAATCTTCTATTTCTTTGGATATGAAATATTTTAACTTGCTCGTTTTATAAATGTTGTTTTTATTTAGATGTAAAAATACCTTTTTAATTGAATTCTATGAAGTTTAGTTGCTAACAAAGGTTTGATAAGAAAAATCGAATTTATGTTTTTCATCTTTTAAATGGAATTCCTCAGAAGCAAGTTTCCAATTTTCTGAAGAGATTTCAGGAAAAAAAGTGTCTGCTTCAAAAGAGCCATTAACCCTGGTTAATTCAATTTTATCTGCTATTTCCATTCCTATCTTGTAGATTTCTCCTCCACCAATAATAAAGGCTTGGTTATCATTTTTTGCGACCTCCAGTGCTTCAGCCATGGAATGAACAATAATTGCGCCTTCTGGATGGTAGTCTTTATTACGTGTAATGACGAGATGGACTCTATTGGGGAGTGGTTTCGGAAACGATTGAAATGTCTTTCGTCCCATGATAATATGATGTCCAGTAGTTAATTTCTTAAATCGTTTAAAGTCGTCCGGTAAATGCCAAACCAGGTCATTGTCTTTTCCTAGTTCATTATTAGATCCAGCAGCAGCTATAATTGTAATCATATTTTTTCTTCCGAGTCTAGTGTTTTTTTTTCAGCTTCTAGTTCTTGTACCACTTCTTTTTCTGCATTTTCATCTAATTCGGATATTTTTTCTTCTTGCAGTTTTTTTAGTTTTTCTAATTGACGATTTTCCCATTCCTTACCCATAAACCTGTTTTTAACTAAAACATTAAAACTATGGATTAAAAATAAAAAGCCCCATGCTACAATTGCCCAAACAAACCAATGGTATCCAATAAAAGTAATTTCCTTACCAATACCTAAAGCTAAATTAATAATAGTCAATAAGATAGCGCCAACAATAAAGTAAATTACATGAGATAACAGTCCTTTTTTTTGAAGAATTCGCTTTCTAGCATACTCGTATTGTTCTCTTTGTTCAGCTTCGTTTCGAGATTCTTTTTTGGATTTAGTGAACATACTATTTTTTTAGACTTAAGTAAATATACTATTTTTTAGAATGAATTAAATAGCAACAGCACCTTTAATATGAGGGTGGTGTTCGTAATCTGTTAAAGTGAAATCATCAAAAGTAAAATCAAAAATATTTTTCACTTCAGGATTTAAAACCATTTTAGGAAGTGGTTTAGGGTCTCTTGACAATTGTAAATCTATTTGTTCTTGATGATTGCTATAAATATGTGCATCGCCAAAAGTGTGTATAAAATCTCCCGCTTCCAGTCCACAAGCCTGAGCCATCATCATGGTAAATAATGCATAGGATGCTATATTAAAAGGAACCCCTAAAAATATGTCTGCACTACGTTGGTATAACTGACAAGATAATTTCCCATTGGCTACATAAAACTGAAAAAAAGCATGGCAAGGAGGTAAAGCAGCTTTGCCATTGGCAACATTATCTGAAAAAGAGTTGCTGGTATCAGGTAATACACTTGGATTCCAAGCAGAAACTAACATTCTTCTACTATCTGGATTGTTTTTAAGCGTTTCGATGATTTCTGAAATTTGATCAATTTCATCACCATTCCAGTTACGCCATTGATATCCGTAAACAGGACCTAAATCTCCATTTTCATCTGCCCATTCATTCCAAATACGAACTCCATTTTCTTGAAGGTATTTAATGTTGGTATCGCCTTTTAAAAACCATAACAATTCATAAACGATCGATTTTAAATGAAGTTTTTTAGTAGTTACCATTGGGAATCCTTCACTTAAGTCGAATCGCATTTGGTAACCAAAAACACTTTTAGTTCCTGTTCCTGTTCTATCTTGTTTTATAATTCCGTTTTCTAAAACATGTTTGATAAGGTCGTGGTATTGTTTCATAGATAACTCCTTTAAATAAAGGGCGGTTTAATAATAATAAATTCAAATTTTTATGAGTATAAAAATAAAAAAAGCAATGGCTAATTAATTCTAAACCATTTTAATATTATTAAAAGTTATCAACGTAAATGGAGAATCACAAGACGCTATAAATATTTAAAGGCAGGGATTAACGTTGTTTCGATAAAAGATAAAAAAAGAAACACTTCAAAAAAAAATAATTCCGAAGAAACGAGTTTAAAGGTGTTACATAAAATCGAGAGCTTTCGCAGTAGAAACCAAATATCGTATCGTACCTGTTTTAAATATGGTTTAGTTTTTTTGGTAGCGATTCCTATCTCCACAGGAATGGGTTATCCTATCAACATGCCTGCGATGGTAGCTGAAATTAAAGATGCAATGCTACCACCGATAAGCGCTTTCATTCCAAATTTTGATAAGGTTTTACGTTGTCCCGGTGCTAATGAGCCAATCCCACCAATTTGAATGCCAATGGAAGCAAAATTCGCAAAACCGCATAACATATAGGTAGCCATGATAATTGATTTCTCGTAGGTTAAATGAGTGGCATTCGCAACATTTTTAAGGTCTGCTAACTGTATATAACCAACAAATTCACTTGCTACTAATTTGATTCCTAAAAGTTGCCCCATCATCATCATATCTTCTTTTGCAACTCCAATTAACCACATTAATGGAGCGAATACAGTCCCTAAAATGGCTTCTAATGAAAGTTGATCATAGGAAGAATGGTCAGCAACCCAGCTGTTAATACTAGTAAAACCTCCAAGCCAACCTAAAATTCCATTGAACATTGCAATAAAGGCAACAAAAACTAATAACATAGCTCCAACATTTACAGCTAGTTTCAATCCTTCTGTAGTTCCGATTGCAATCGAATCTAATATGTTCGTTCCGATTTTTTCTTGAGAAACTTCAACATCAGTATTGACTGCCTCAGTTTGTGGGTACAATATTTTTGAAATTACAATAGCGCCTGGAGCAGCCATGACAGATGCTGCTAATAAATGCTTTGCAAATAGCAATCTAAGTTGAGGGTCATCACCACCTAAAAAACCAATATAAGCAGCAAGAACAGCACCTGCAACAGTTGCCATTCCTCCAATCATTACTAACAGTATTTCAGATTTATTCATTTTCTCTAAATACTCTTTGATTAGCAAGGGAGCTTCTGTTTGTCCTATAAAGATATTTCCAGCGACACTTAAGCTTTCAGCTCCCGATATTTTTAATAGTTTTGATAATAACCAGCCAAAAGCTTTCACTACTTTTTGGATGACTCCTAAGTAAAATAATACAGATGTTAATGCAGAGAAAAAGATAATTGTGGGTAAAACTTGGAATGCAAAAATAAACCCGAACGTATCCATGTCTACCACCAATCCGTCAAATAAGAACTTACTGCCAGCTCTTGTAAACTCTAATATGCTAACAAATACTTGTCCAACAGCTTCAAATATATTTTGTATAAGAGAAACTTTTAATACACCAATAGCAATAACTAATTGAAATGCTAAGCCAATTCCAACTGTTTTCCAATTTATAGCTCTTCTGTTGCTACTAAATAAAAATGCGATAAATAACAAGGAAATCATTCCCAAAACACCCCTCCATATACTCGTAAAAGAAAACCCTTGGCTTGCTATTACTCCTAAATTCTCTTCTGATTGTAATCCAATCCCTTCTTTTTCACCAATGGAAGTTCTAAATTTATAATGCGAGCCATTTTCGGTAAATATTAATGTTGAATCGGTATGCTCGGTGATTTCATATTTTCTAATAGTATCGATTGGTTGATTGTAATAAAAAACCAAAAGCTTGTTTTGGAACAGATAATCTCCAGAAGTTTTTAAGTTTTCTTTAGCTTCTATTTCGTAAGAAAAAGTTCCATCCCTTAGGATTAAAAAGTCGTTTTCTGAATTTATAGCTGTTATAGATTCACCATTTGCATTTTCAATACTTGAAAATTGCCATTTATTCTCTAAATCTTGTCCAAATGATAAAAAATGAACTAAAACTAATACTACAACTACTAAATATTTTTGCATAGGATACTATCGTCTTTTTGAAACTTCGTCTCGAATACTTACTGCCTTTTCATATTCTTCATTATTGACTGCTTCTTCAAGCATTTTTTTAAGTTGTTTTAATGAATGTTTACTGAAATCTTCTCGAGTAGAAATAACTGATTCTTTATTGTCACTAGTTAAAAGCTGTTCAATAACAATAGCTGCTTTTTTCGAAAGCTCATTTTTGTTTGGCGCTGTTTCCGTTTTAATACCAGCTTTATCTAAAATATTTTTATAGGTAAAAATTGGTGCGTCAAAACGCAGTGCTAAGGCAATCGCATCACTAGTTCTAGCGTCTATAATTTCCTCAATACCTTCTCTTTCACAAATAATACTAGAATAAAAAACACCATCTAATAATTTATGAATAATCACTTGTTTTACAGCAATATCGTACCGTTTTGCAAATGTTTTAAATAGGTCATGGGTTAGAGGCCTGGGTGGCATAATTTCTTTTTCTAGCGCAATAGCTATAGATTGTGCTTCAAAAGCACCAATGACTATTGGTAATTTTTGATCACCATTTTCTTCACTCAAAATTAATGCATAAGCACCATTTTGAGTTTGACTATATGAAATCCCTTTAATATTTAGTCTTACTAAGCTCATTAAAAAATATTCAAAAAAAAAGCTGTTTAATTTTTGGGCTAGCCTAAAATTAAACAGGCCTTTTATTCAGGCACAAATTAATAAAAAATTATGCGTTATTAGATTTAAACTCTTTTAATTTTTCTATTAGTTGAGGTACAAACTCAAAAGCATCTCCAACGATACCATAATCAGCAGCTTTAAAGAAAGGTGCTTCAGGGTCATTATTGATGACAACTTTTACTTTTGAAGAATTTACTCCTGCTAAATGTTGAATTGCTCCAGAAATACCAATTGCAATGTATAAATTAGAAGATACTGGTTTTCCAGTTTGTCCCACGTGTTCACCATGAGGTCTCCAACCTAAGTCACTTACTGGTTTTGAACAAGCAGTAGCAGCACCTAATATTTCAGCTAATTCTTCAATCATTCCCCAGTTTTCAGGACCTTTCAATCCACGTCCACCAGAGACTACGATATCTGCATCAGCAATAGTGACTTTGTCATTAGCTTTTTCTACAGAAGTCACCTTGGTATTAAAGTCACTATCTGATAAACTTGGAGCAAAGTCTTCTATAGCTACAGAAGTTTCATTTTCTAAAATACCAAAAGCATTTTTTGCAAGTCCAATTAATTTTGTTTCGGTAGTGATTTCTGTAGTAGCAAATGCTTTATTTGAAAATACAGTTGAGGTTACATTAAATGGTGAAGTGCTTGTTGGTAATTCCGTCACGTTTGGTACAAAGCCAGCTTCCATATTTACCGCTAATAAGGGCGCTAAATACTTACTATTAGCGCTAGAAGAAATTATCACTACTTGTGACGCTTCAATTTTTGCAGCTTGCGAAATAGCATCTGCATAAGCTGAAGCATTAAAATTCTGTAATTGATCATTAGAAACTTGAAGCACTTTAGAAGCTCCATATTTACCCAATTGATCGAGATTGTTACCATTTATGGATACTGCAGTAACCGAAGTTCCTAACATATCGGCTATCTCTTTTGCATAAGATACGGCTTCGAAAGCAATTTTTTTAAACGTACCTCCTTCAGATTCTGTATATACTAATACTGACATATTTTATTTTTTGTCATTCTGAACTAGCTTCAGAATTTATTTAACCGTTTTTTTAATCTTTATAAATTTCCGAATTATTTCGGAATGATTTAATCAGCCTCTAAATTACCTTAGCTTCCTGATGTAATAGCTTGATTAATTCGTCAACATTATCTACTAATTTTACAGCGCCTTTTGAATCTGGCTTTGAAAAACCTGTGATTTTTGTTTCTGTATTGGTGTCTATTGGTTCTTTTACATTTAATGGTTTGCTACGAGCTTGCATAATACCTCTCATATTTGGAATGCGAAGATCAGCTTCTTGAACAATACCTTTTTGACCAGCTACAACTAAAGGGAGGCTAGTGTTGATAATTTCTTTACCACCATCAATCTCGCGAGCCGCAGTTACATTAGTTCCTTCTACTTCAAGATTAATACACATATTTACAAAATTAGCACCTGTTAATTTTGCGACCATTCCTGGAACCATTCCTCCATTATAATCGATAGATTCACGACCACCAATTACCAAATCATACCCACCTTCTTTTATGACATTTGCAAGTTGTTTTGCAACATAAAAACCATCAGTCGCAAGAGTGTCTACTCTTATTGCTTCGTCTGCACCAATTGCCAATGCTTTTCTTAAGGTTGGTTCTGTTTCTGGTCCTCCAACATTTACAACATGAACCGTTGCGCCTTGCTTTTCTTTCAACCACATAGCGCGTGTTAATCCAAATTCATCATTAGGATTCATCACAAATTGAACACCATTAGTGTCAAATTTAGAATCTCCGTCAGTAAAATTAATTTTAGATGTAGTGTCTGGTACGTGACTTATGCACACTAATATTTTCATAGTAAAATTTTATTATTTATATCTTTTAAATAAATTTTATCGCGTAAAAAATACTTCAAATTTCGAACTACAAATATCTGTCTCTTATACACATCTCCGAGCCCACGAGACAAGAGGCAATCTC
>OJHF01000309.1_pt1 | contig 12637 bp, 9 predicted proteins | sample 1594891 | NCBI WGS metagenome assembly OJHF01 (sample SAMN05416737, study PRJEB24817) | seawater metagenome | isolation source: Sea water | place: Canada:Atlantic | collected 2013-07 | reverse complement strand
CTGAGGCGGCCGGGCTGGCGGTTTCTGGCGTGCCTGTATTGATGGCGACGTTGGGTAAAGCCTTGGGCACTGCCGGCGCATTTGTTGCCGGTAGTGAGGTGCTTATTGAGGGATTGATACAGCAGTCGCGCAATTATATCTATACCACTGCACTGCCTCCGGCGGTGGCGGCAGCGAGCCTCGAGGCATTGTCGTTGGTGCGCGAAGAACCCTGGCGCAGAGAGCACTTGGCGCAACTGATTATGAGGTTTCGTGTGGGAGCTCAGCAACTCGGCTTGCCGTTAATGGGGTCCGCCAGCGCGATTCAGCCACTGCTGGTAGGGAATGCCGCCCTAGCTGTGGATCTGAGTAACCGACTTGGCGAGGAAGGCTTTTTGATCGGGGCGATCAGACCGCCCACGGTGCCAACAGGGACTTCTCGGTTGCGTATTACCTTGAGTGCTGCGCACAGCGAAGAACAAGTGGATCAACTGTTGGAGCAGCTGGCCGCCTGTTGGCCGGTGAATTGATTGTTCCTTCACTGTGAATACTTGCCAGCAACGCAGGCAGCTCAGCAGGAGCTGGTGTTACTGCATGGCTGGGGGTGCAATCGAGAAGTTTGGCGGCCGTTGTTAGTGCTGCTGCGTCCTTGGGCAAATATTACGCTGTTGGACCTGCCAGGCTGTGCCCCCGGTGTTGAGTCAGGCGAAGATCTAACGTTGTCTGGCCTGCTGGCGGGAATTCTCGATTGCAGTCCGCCAAAGTCAGTCTTTGTGGGCTGGTCGCTGGGCGGGCAGCTGGCTGTTGAGCTCGCCTTGCATGCGCCTTCGCGCGTAGCGGCCGTTGTGACGGTTTGTAGTAATCCTCTGTTTGTCGCTCAGGGCGACTGGCCCGGTATAAACGCAGATGTCTTTCATCAGTTTCGTGCAGAGGTGGAAGAGGATCCCGTTGCAGCCCTTAAGCGTTTCGACACCCTGCAGGTCGCCGGCTCTTTGCGGCCGCGACAGTTGTTGAGACAGTTGCAAAAACACCTGCGAGAGTCTGCATCTACTGCGCTTCTGGCGGGACTAGGGTGGCTTGAGACACTCGATCAGCGCGAGTCTCTCGCCACGGTGAAGCCGCCGCAATTACAGGTATTGGCAGAGGCAGATGCACTGGTGCCCGTGGCGCTGCGTGCGTCCATCGCTACTCGCATTGAGGCGCTGACCTCAAGCCAAGTAAAGGTACTGCAGGATTCAAGTCATCTGGCGCCACTGGATGCTCCCGTTGCATTGGCGCAGGAAATACATCACTTTCTTGCCACCACGGGTACACTGCGCCCTCGTCCACACGCCATGTTGGAGCTGGAGAAAAAAGAGGTGGCTGCATCCTTCAGTCGCGCCGCCGCCGCCTATGATTCAGTCGCGCGGTTGCAGCGCGACGTTGGTAATCACTTGCTGTCCAGTTTGAGCCAATGGCAGGGCGAGCCGGCAACGGTGCTCGATCTGGGTTGTGGCACGGGGTTTTTCTGTTCACAGCTGCAGCTCCGCTATCCCGAGGCGCAGTATGTAGGCCTAGATATTGCTGAGGGCATGGTGAAATATGCCCGCGGACGCGGGGGTGCTAATTGCGACTGGTTGGTCGCGGATGCAGAAGCGTTGCCGCTGGCTAATGAATCGGTCGATCTGGTGTTCAGTAGTTTGGCGCTGCAATGGTGTTATCGCCCTGAGCATTTGTTTTCCGAGCTGGCGAGAGTCTTGCGCCCGGATGGTCTGTGTGTCTTCACGTCGTTGGGGCCCGATACTTTGTGTGAGCTACGTTCGGCATGGGCTGCTGTGGATGCGCATCAGCATGTGAACTCTTTTTTGCCGGCGGGTGAGCTGGTCGCGGCAGCAGGGCGTATACCTGGTATAGATATGAGCCTAGAATCGAGAGCCTTTCGCATGGAGTACGCGCGCGTGCGGGATTTATTGGATGAGCTAAAAACGCTAGGCGCGCACAATATGAACCGTCGCCGCCCGACCGGTCTTACCAGTCGGCGCGCGCTACAGGGCATGCTGCACGCTTATGAAGGCGCACGTTCAGACGGCTTACTGCCCGCTACGTATGATGTCATTTTCGGGGTGCTAAAGAAACATGAGTAAGACTTGGTTTGTGGCCGGCACGGATACAGGGGTGGGTAAGACAGCTGTCAGCTGTGCCTTGATGGCGGCCGCGGCGGCGTCTGGCTTCCGCACGGCTGCGGTAAAGCCGGTGGCTGCCGGGTGCGATAACGAAGGCCAAAATGATGATGCCCTGTGCTTAATGGCGGGCATGACTGAGGAGCTGGAATACAGTCAGGTCAATCCGATCGCCCTTGAGGCAGCAATCGCGCCACATATAGCAGCAAGTCTTGAAGGCAAGACCCTGCAGGCCAGCCGTCTCGTTGGTTTGTGTCGGGGCGTGATGCTTGGCAAGGCAGACTTTGTTCTAATCGAAGGGGCCGGTGGTTGGCGAGTGCCGATTAACCCCCGTGAAACGCTCGCAGATGTGGCTATTCAGTTGCGAGTGGGCGTTATTTTAGTGGTTGGAATGCGCCTAGGGTGCATCAATCACGCGCTGCTGACAGCGGAGGCCATTCGTCGCGATGGCCTGCAGCTTACTGGCTGGGTCGCCAATCAACCCGGTCCACGTATGGCTCGCCACGAAGAAAATTTAGAGACACTGCGGCAAATGCTGCCCGCTCCGCTGTTGGGGGATGTTCCCTTTCTACAACACTGGGACGCCACAGAGGCCGCCAAACACATTAATCTACAGTCTTTGATTGAATAGCAGGTATTCACTAGTCGGTCTGCCGTTTGCACTCTATCACCATTGATCAAAATGTTGCCTAGTTGCGGTGTAAAAAAGGTATTTGACTTCCTAGCCTATATCAGCACAATGTTATCGCTGAACACATGGCCTGGGCAGGCGTGTACCGTTTGAGCGCCCAAGCCTAAATTATTGAGAGGAAGTAAGCATGCCAGACTATAAAGCCCCAGTACGTGACATCCAATTCGTGGTTAACGAAGTATTGGAATCAGAGAAAGTCTACCAGAGCCTACCTGGCTATGAGGAGGCAACAGAGGACCTCATGAATGCCATTATTGATGAGGGTGCACGCTTTGCCGAAAACGTCTTAGCCCCATTGAACCGAGTCGGCGATGAAGAGGGATGTCAGTGGAATCCAGAATGTGTCACTACGCCCGAGGGTTATAAAGAAGCCTACGCTCAGTATGTTGACAATGGCTGGCCGGCGCTGAGCGCGGCCCCCGAGTATGGCGGCCAAGGCATGCCGACGCTGATGGGTATCATTATGAGTGAGCTTGCCGGCACTGCAGACTGGGCATGGGTTATGTATCCCGGCTTAAGCCATGGCGCAGTCGACACCGTAGCGGAGCACGGCGATGCGGAGCAGAAAGCGAAGTATCTAACCAAGCTCGTGTCTGGCGAGTGGACGGGCACCATGTGCCTAACGGAGTCTCAGTGCGGGTCCGATCTCGGCCTTCTGCGCACCAAGGCAGAGCCGCAGGCAGACGGCTCTTACGCCATCACCGGCACCAAGATTTTTATCAGCGCTGGCGAGCACGATATGGCTGACAATATTGTGCATATCGTGCTGGCGCGGCTGCCGGATGCGCCCGCAGGCACCAAGGGCATCTCTCTATTTATCGTGCCCAGATGCAATGTCAATGACGACGGCAGTGTCGGTGAGCGAAACGCAGTCAACTGTGCATCTATTGAAAAGAAGATGGGCATTCACGGCAACGCTACCTGCGTACTCAACTTCGATGGCGCTAGGGGGTTTCTGATTGGCGAGCCCAACCGCGGCTTAAACGCCATGTTCACCTTTATGAACACCGCTCGAATTGGTACCGCTGTCCAGGGCCTGGCCCATGCGGAATTGTCATTTCAGGGCGCGCTCACCTATGCCAAAGATCGACTCGCCATGCGCTCTCTCACCGGCCCCAAAAACCCTGATGGCCCCGCAGATCCGATCATTGTCCATCCCGATGTGCGGCGCATGTTGCTCACGCAAAAAGCGTTTGCTGAGGGCAGCCGAGCATTTCTATACTTCCTTGCACAGCAGGGCGATATCGTTGCAAAAGGGAGTGAAGAGGATGCTAAGGTAGCTGATGATCTTATGGCGTTGCTGACGCCCATCGGTAAAGCCTTCGTTACCGAGGTCGGGTTTGAGTCGGCTAATCTCGGTGTACAGGTTTACGGCGGACACGGCTTTATTCGTGAGTGGGGTATGGAGCAAATTGTGCGTGATGCGCGCATTGCAATGCTTTACGAGGGCACTACGGGCATTCAAGCTTTAGACCTCGTGGGCCGCAAGGTGCTGGGTACTGGTGGCAAGTTGCTAATGGGATTCACCGCAACGATCGATGCGTTTTGTGCGGAGCATGACGCGGCTGAATATGCCGAATTTGTGAAGCCGCTCCAGACGCATGCGCAAGAATGGTTGGAGTTGTCGATGGAACTCGGTGAGCAGGCGATGGCTAACCCCGATAATGCCGGCGCTGGTGCAGTCGATTATCTGATGTACAGTGGATACGTGACGCTGGCCTATTTTTGGGCGCGAATGGCAGTATTAGCACAACAAAAAATAGCCGCAGCCGAAGGGGATGTGTCTTTTTATGAGGCAAAAGTCATGACGGCTCGCTTCTACTACGAGCGCCTGTTGCCGCGCACTGAGTCATTAAAGGTCACTATGCTGGCAGGTGCGGACAACTTGATGGATATGCGCGAGGAACTGTTTCAGCTGTAGGTGGAGATAGTTGTCCTTAGCGGATGACTTTCTTGTTCAGGGAGGAGAGAATAGTGATATTATTGCTCCCCTCTACTATCATGCGCGCTTAACTATTATGACTGAAGAAACGTCCGAAAAATCTGACCGCAGTTATGGCAACAGCCTCTACCCTGAAGATCAGAAGAAGGTCGATGACTTTGTTAGCCGCGGTATTAACTCCGTGGAGCGCAAGCCGTTCCGGCCCATGCGGTTGGTGCTCATGCTGATATTTGTGGTGACGATGCTTAGCATTTTTAGCCAGTCTTTAGTGCGCTGGGCGGACGTTTACTAGCGAGCGGCTTCGCTGCAGTGTCTGGTTTTTTTATTCCATAATGTCCATTACTCAATCAAACCCTCCGTCAGTAAGCGCTGCCTAAATTGCTCACCTGGCTTTGATTCTGTTTTATAAAAAACCGCTGGCGTCCCAATAGGCGCTGCAACAGCAATCGATTTCCCCTGCGCATGACTGTGTACCTGGCCCGTAAACAAGTGGGTCCAGCTTCCCTTTGGCAAATAGACATCGACTGATGCTGATCCAGCGTCTAGCACTGGCGCCACCATAAAATCGGCTCCAACCATAAATTGATATTCCAATAATCTTACGGCGTCATCATTGGGATAATGCACCCACGGATGCCTGACAACAGGGTGGCCTTTTTGCGCTGCATCTTTTACCAGCTGCTTGCGATAACCGCCCCACGCTTTATAGATGTTGGCGAAGCGAGCAAAATGGTCGAGAGTTTCTTCGTCCGTATTGAATTGGTGATTAGCCTCTGGACGGTTACCCTCGTGGGTTCTGAAAATAGTGGTGAACGCATTCAGCTCGGTCCACCGCTGCATTAATTCTTTAGAGCGATAGCGGTGACTGATCAGCCAACTGACGGGTGACGGCACGGTTGTATAACCACCAATATCACTATGGTTGAGTGAATAACCTGAAAGCCCGCTGGACAGTAAGCCGGTTACAGCGGTTTTAATACCATCATGCTTGTCCCAGGTTACCAGTTGATCTCCCAGCCAAAACAACGTAGTCAAGCCGGGACTTTTTGTGTAGCCAGAACGGCTAAAAAATACAATATCATCACCGCGCCCTGCTTCGTCTATGGCTTCGCGATTCACCTGCTGCCATTCTTCGGCGTATCGGTTATGTGATTCAACCGGTGTGCCGCTATGCAACTTGCTATCATAGGGCAGTGCCTCACCGAAATCGGCCATCCAGCCTGATGCGCCACTGGCAATGAGCTCATCTTTAATCACTTGCTTAATCCAGCGTCTGGCTGCGGGATTTGAAAGGTCAATTAACCCAGCTGAAAAACTGGTATTTTCAATTAAGTAAGGCTCTCCATTGTGTGTTTTAACCAGAAAGCCTTTTTCAAGTAATTCATTAAATTGATTTTTTTGTACATTAGGCTTGTCATCAACCTGCGCAAAAAAGGGGTTGATGTAAGTGAGAACATGTACATCATCATTGTTTAAGCCAGCTAGCATTTCGCCCCAGTTTTCATAGCGATCATTATCCAACTCCCAGTTCCACCAAAGCTGCTTGCCGAAGGATGTTTTACGCTGACCTACCCAGTCTTGTAGCCATAAACCTGCCACTGCACCCTTTTTATCTTTCATTTCCTGATAGGCGGCCATTACTTTTTCTGTGCCACCTTGCATGCCTAGAATCGCGCCCTCATGAATCCAGTCAGGTAGCTCACGCATACGACCCGAATACGTTGTATATTCTTCTATTAATTCTAAAGGGCTATCACCATTGATAATTCGGCCCTTTATTGAATTTGAAAACAACGCTATTTGAACCTGATGATCTTCTGTCATATCAAAGGACGAATACTCTGAGGTTTCTAAAAACAAGGATCGCATTTTACTGGTCATGTAATGAGGCACACCCGCATACGATGTGTGCCACCTCCCGCCTGAACTTGCATTGATATCGACTAGGAAAGTGAAGGGCTGAGATCCGCGTCCCACCCCTTGCTCCATAATAAAAATCGGCAGCTTTTTGCCTTTTTGATCAAAATACGTAAATTGCTCGCCAAAGCCATAGAAGCTTTCGTCTTTTTCTGAAGCGTAATTTAAGTAGATGCGGTTATATGATTTATCGTCTAATTCAGCAAAGAAAGATAATTGATTGTTGGAGTGCGGCTTAAGACTAAATGTATAGCCAATAAATTTGCCTGATTTACAGGCTAGATCACCGCTAATGACTAGCATGTCGTCGATGACCTGCAGGCTAGTAACGGTTTGATCCTCACAGGTATCCTGAGTCTCGTCATCAATAAAGAAAGACCCCTTAACCTCGTGAACATTCTCTTTGCCTTTGCCTCCCATCACAAAACTTTTTTCAGGAACGGTTTGCCATAAGACTTTATCCTGAGACCTCTTATGCGTGACCTTAAGTGCCGGTAAGCTGGGGTCGGTTGTCTGATATAGCACCAAAAACTGTCCTAGTGGGATGGACTTCGACTGCAATTTTTCATCATGAGTGATATGCCCAGATGATAGATCTGAACATGCTGATAACAGTAGATTAACGACTACCAGCCCTATAATGCGAAGGACATACGTTCTAACATTGATCGGCATATGCTTTTCACGCGCTCTTTCAGGCTAGGGAGCTTACACGACATAAAGCACGAAGATTGCTTTAAAAGTCTGCCTATTGCAACGCCATGGGGCTGTTGCTCATGCTGATATTTATGGTGGAGGTCTCTGGCATCTTGGGCGAGATTTTTACGCGTTGGGCTGGAGTTTGCTCACTATGCGTCCTATTGGCCAAAGTTTCCCTGCTTGTTATAGTGGAGTTCACAATGCACCGGTGTGTGGCGCAGCCTGGTAGCGCACTTCGTTCGGGACGAAGGGGTCGGAGGTTCGAATCCTCCTACACCGACCAAACACCTCTCCAATATCTGCCTTTTGATTCATAAATCACAGGAATAATTGGATTAAGTTTAGAAAAGCTTTTGTGCGGTGCAGTGAGAAACTTTCTGGGCGAGGAAACAGTGAAAACTAGAGGGGTCAACTCCTGATTTCGACCGTAAGGCTGCAGCACTGATATGCTGTAGAAATGAGGAATCATTAAGCAGAACATTTCAGCATCAAGACGCAAAATACAGTAGTGTATATAAAAGAACTAGAGGTGGCACACATACATCTTAAGCGAGTAAGTGCTTTGTTTAGAAGCTGCTAACGACTTACACTAAGTCAAACATTCAAAGGGCAGGCTGATGTGGGTTTTTTATAGCATAATTTTCAATGTCCAGAGGCACTGAGCATGAGTGACGCTATAACGGCAATCGACCCTCATGCAGCTCAGCCAACGTCACTAGTTGCGCTGATCGAAAGTCTTTGGCGCAATCGTCATTTGATTGTACAAATGACGCGTAGAGAGGTGGTGGGCAGATACAAAGGGTCTGCTTTGGGTCTGGCCTGGTCATTCTTGACGCCTATATTGATGCTCGCTGTCTACACCTTTGTATTCTCTGTGGTGTTTAAGGCCCGTTGGGGTACTGATGGTGATGAGAGTAAAACCCAGTTTGCACTCGTGTTGTTTGTTGGGATGATTGTGCATGGGTTGTTTGCTGAAGTACTCAATCGCGCGCCCGGGCTAATTTTGTCGAATGTTAATTATGTCAAAAAAGTGGTGTTTCCGTTGGATGTATTGCCTGTTATTGCCATGGGTGCTGCGCTCTTTCATGCCTCTATCAGTCTGGCCGTGCTACTGATAGCCTTCGCTCTTTTTAACGGCTATCTCCATTGGACCATAATTTTTGTTCCTGTTGTGCTCCTGCCGTTAGTGATTCTCACGCTTGGTGTTGCCTGGATATTTGCATCCCTGGGCGTATTCCTGCGTGACGTCGGACAAACCGTTGGGATCATCACCACAATGATGTTATTTCTTGCTCCCATTTTTTACCCCATTACTGCCTTGCCTGAAGAAATACGCCCTTGGATTATGGCCAACCCGCTGACCTTTATCATTGAAGAAGCGCGAGGTGTAGTGATTCTGGGGCGCATGCCGGAGTGGACTGGGTTGGGCATCTATACCCTTGCAGCCACTGCAGTCGCCTGGGCTGGTTTTGCCTGGTTCCAGAAAACTCGAAAAGGATTCGCCGATGTCCTCTGACGACATCGCTATTAGTGTCTCTGGTCTCAGCAAGCGCTACGAGATTTATGATTCCCCAGGTGACCGTCTGAAGCAATTTATCCTTCCGACCTTACAGCGTTTGGCAGGCTCTGCGCCCAAACAATATTTCGACGAATTTTGGGCACTGCAAAATATCTCTTTCGAAGTCAGGAAAGGTGAAACTGTCGGCATAATCGGTTGCAACGGAAGCGGCAAATCTACATTGCTGCAAATGATATGCGGCACGCTAAACCCTACCCATGGCAGCATTCAAACCAGCGGTCGCATTGCCGCTTTGTTGGAGCTCGGCTCGGGTTTTAATCCGGAGTTTTCCGGACGAGAAAATGTTTATATGAACTGCACTGTGCTTGGTTTAAGCCGTGATGAAATCGATCAGCGCTTTGATAGTATTGCAGAGTTTGCCGATATCGGAGTATTTATTGAGCAGCCGGTCAAGACCTACTCCAGTGGAATGTCCATTAGGTTAGCATTTGCAGTGGCTGTTAACGTTGACCCGAATATTTTAATTGTTGACGAAGCACTCGCCGTAGGTGATGAACTGTTTCAGCGCAAGTGCTTTTCTCGTATCGAGGCGATTCGAGCCAGCGGTTCGACAATTCTATTTGTATCTCATTCTGGCGCGCAAATTGTTGAGCTCTGTGATCGAGCGATCCTCTTAGATGCAGGGGAAAAATTGATTAGCGGTCTGCCGAAACAAATTGTTGGAAGCTATCAAAAACTTCTCTATGCACCAGCAGAAAAGCGTGAGGCTATCCGTAAGAAAATTTCTCAGGCGATTAATTTAAGTCTCCCGAAAAGCTTGATTGAACTGACGCGACACATAACGGCAGTTGAAGGTGCTCGGCCAGAACAACTCGAAAGGTTTGACCCTGGTCTTGAGCCAAGCAGCACCATTGAATATGAATCTCATAGTGCAAAAATAGAGTCGCCCTCGATACTAACCCTGACGGGCGAATGCGTGAATAATCTGATCCGCGGCAATACGTACCGCTATACGTATATCGTGCGGTTCACGCAGAGTGCGGTAAACGTGCGCTTTAGTATGCTCATTAAAACCACCTCAGGTGTCGAATTGGGCGGTGCAGAATCTGGCGGCTCGTTACAAACCAGCTTGGAGCGCGTTAATTCGGGCACCAGCTATCGGGTCGATTTCAGTTTCGTTTGCGCCCTTAATGCGGGAGTCTATTTTATGAATTCAGGTGTTCTTGGCGATGTGGACAACGGCATTACGTATTTACATCGGTTGGTCGACGCAGCGATGTTCAGGGTGCTTCCAGAAACAGAAAACTTGGCAACGGGCATCGTAGATTTTCATTGCCGCCCAGACATTCGACTTCAGTGAGCGTCGAGATAGAAGGACTCGTGAAGGTAAAGAATAGTAAATTAGTCGTCGTGCTGGGAATGCATCGTAGTGGCACAAGTGCTATCACGCGCGGTCTGGAAGTCCTCGGTGTTAATCTTGGCGACAACCTGTATCCAGCTGCAATCGATAACCCGAAGGGATTCTGGGAAGATAACGACTTTTTGGGTATAAATGAAGAACTGCTTGCGCATCTTGATTATTCTGTTGATCGGCTTGGATTAATTGATTGGCAGATGCCAAGCACAGCCATAGTTGAATCCCTAGAGCTTAAGGCTGAGAAACTGGTAAGTGAGAGGTGTAAGAAAAATGCTCTCTGGGGTTTTAAAGATCCGCGAACTGCTAGATTACTGCCGTTCTGGCAGGCTGTTTTTGAGCGTGTTGGTTGCGATGTGCGCTATGTTATTGCCACACGAAATCCCATTAGTATTGTTGAGTCTCTTTACAAGCGTAGCGGTTTTGAGGGAGGAACAACTTTTTATCTTTGGCTTGAGCATCTTATACCCGCAATATCAGGAACTATGAATGCAAAGCGGGTGGTTGTCGACTACGACCAATTGCTTGAAAACCCGAAGTTACAATTATTGCGAGTGGCGAAAGCGCTTGGGGTGACTGCGCCAGAGCCCTTGGCTCTTTTTGCCTTTGAGAGCGAGTTCCTGGACGTTGGGTTGCGCCACACGTATTTTACAATGCAGGACCTGGAGCGTTATCCTTCTGTGCCATTGCAGGTCGTCACAGCTTACGACTGGTTGGTGAAGCTGGCTAATGACAGTGTCTTATTGGATAGTGCTGAGACTAAGAGTGTTTTTGAGGCACTCTCCCAAGAACTGATTTTTCTTTCTCCTACCTTGAACTTTATTGGTTATCAAGAGCAGAAGATAGTTACATTTACTCAAACGATAGCCGAGCGAGAGCAGTTGATTGCGGCTTTGCAAGCACAAACACAGGACTTGCAAGCACAAGCACAAGACCAGTTGAAAGGTGCCGCGTGGATGACGTCGCAACGCGATGCCTGGGAGCAGTCCGCAGTCCAAAGTCATCAAGCGATTGCTGCGCTCGATGCTAAGTTATACAAAATACGCAGCCACTGGGGAATGCGATTGATAAATTTATTATGTAAAAATAAAATACTATGACAATGGGAGCTATGCCATAAAGCTCCCCGAAACAGGTTGAGTAACATTAACAGAGAGTCATCTAATGTCATATAGACAAGAAGTATTTCTTAAAGGGTTTAGCAAAGATGACTTTGCAAAATTTCGTACATCCTATGAGACGATTAACCCGGATCGCCCGATAGAAACTGCAACTATAGAATACGGGGAGACTGACTCACAGTTCAGGAAACACCTTGAGGGGGAAGACGACTCAAGTCAGTCGTTTGTGGAGGAAATACTGCCTCACCTAGGACTTTTCTTGCAGGGACCGTTTCCGCTTCCACGCAATCGAGTAACGGCAAGTGCGTGGGATTGTCGTGGAAAGCTAGGAGCGTATCAAGCGGCTGGCGTATTACCCCAGATTGTTGGATCACGGGTGCTCGACATTGGCTGCAATGCTGGCTACGATACATTTCTCATGAGTGCTTTGGGCGCAACCGAGGCAGTTGGTCTGGAGCCTCATGGTTTCTATCATCAAGCTTGTTTCCTCAACGCAGTTTACGACGTGCCGGGTGTTAGTTTTGTGAACTTGGGCTGGGAGGATCTTGACCCTCGGTTTTTTTCTGGGTTTGATTTCGTGAACTGTCAGGGTCTGATATATCACGTCAAGGAGCCTATGCTCCTGATTGAGAAGCTGGCTTCAATAATGCGGCCAGGCGCAACGTTGTTGATGGAGACACATGTTCTTTCTGAGATATCTACCAGTTCCCAGTTTATCGAAGGTGCATTTTGGGGTGACGAGACCTATTGGTGGGTTTTTGGTGCTGAGTGTCTTATGGGTATGCTTAGGTCTAGCGGATTCAAGGATGTGCGCATGCCGTTAAAAGCAGACTGTGGTAGCCGGAATCCATTGAATTTACAAGTTACGGTCGAAGGTCATGCGGCTGGCGCTCGCGCTTGGTTCGTTGCGACGAAAAGTTAGCTATGCCGCCAAGAAAAGATCGGAAATGGCTTTGAACTATTCTTCTCCTGACTTTAGCGATTCGCCTGGTCGACGAACCGTTGCGCGAAATTATAGACGTGCTATTCCCCCTCGCGGGGAAATTGATGCCTCAATCATTACTCCTTATTACGACACAGAAACTTTTTTTACTGAAACATTCTTATCCTTACAGGCGCAATCGCTACAAAACTGGGAATGGGCTGTGTCTTATACACATCTCCGAGCCCACGAGACAAGAGGCAATCTCGTATGC
>OJHF01000304.1_pt1 | contig 12738 bp, 9 predicted proteins | sample 1594891 | NCBI WGS metagenome assembly OJHF01 (sample SAMN05416737, study PRJEB24817) | seawater metagenome | isolation source: Sea water | place: Canada:Atlantic | collected 2013-07 | reverse complement strand
TACACAGAGTAGATCGTCGGCAGCGTCAGATGTGTATAAGAGACAGTTCTAATAGACATTTCGGCGGTTACACAAGAATCCCAGACGGCCGGCGCATTTAGCACGGCCGTATTTGCAGCACCTGAAACTAAAGAGATCCGCCTAATGAAGGTCATTTTTCTGGTTAGCCTTGCCGTGCTTTTGTCGACTGTAGCGCAGGCTCAGGTGGTTAATATGCCTCCACAAAACCCGCATCTTGCGAATTCTAGCTACTCGATGGGACACGGTAACCCGTCGCAGCAGGACGCGGTTTCCCAGTCGGGCCCGTCCGGCCCTTCGCGGACTTTGCGGCCTGATCAGATTGAGTATCAGCACACTGGACCTGCACATTTCGGTGCTGCCACTTCTGGAGTTTACCCCGACGGCAAGCGCGTATTCTGGAGCAACGGCATTGATCGCATTGTCAAAATTGATTACGACAGCTGGGAAGTGGTGTCCGAGTACTTTTTTCCTGAGGTTGAGGTGTACGATGAGGAACGTGCCAACGAGTCGATCGCTGACTTCAACGCGAATAACAACGGCGTGTTCGCGTTGGTGCGTGCCTTTAGAGAAATGAGCAAACTACGTGACCTGTCCAACATTTATACTGTGCTGGGTGCGGACCATATCTATTACGTGGGCAGTAAGACGGGCTTAATTACCGCCTACGGTGATGCCGATCCCAATGACTCGAGTTCGGCAATCGTCAAGAAAGCTGAGTTTCAGTTGCCGCCCGATTTGACCGGACCGGTTATGGGTTTGAATATGACCTACGACGGCTGGCTGATCGCTGCCACAGAGCACGGGTATATTGCGGCGATAAAGTCTGATTTCAGTGAGGCACACACTGTTCGTTTACACTTTAGTGAGGGCGCCGAGGAAAAGGAAACAGGCGCTACGGGTAAGGGCTGGATTCGTAACGGCTTCGCTATCGATGACGATGGCGGAATCTACATCGCATCACAAGACCATATGCACAAGGTTATTTGGACCGGTGATGGGCTCAGTGTCGATGAGAAAGAGGGCGCATGGACGGCTCGTTATCTGAACAGTTGGGGCCAGGGTACCGGTGCGACGCCATCACTGATGGGCTTTGGAGAGGAAGACGCGTTCGTAGTGATCACCGACGGCGAAAATCTGATGAATGTGGTGTTGTTTTGGCGTAACGATATCCCTACAGACTGGAAGCAGTTAAAAGACGCGCCGGACCGTCGGATAGCAGGTATGTTGCCGGCAGATATGGGTGATCCGGAGCTGGCTGCTCTGCAATCGGAGCAATCTGTCATTGTTAAGGGCTATGGTGCGCTGGTGGTGAATAACACGCCGCGCAACATTCCTTGGTATTTGCCGGAGCGGGCCAGCACGCTGATGATCAGCATGGCCGGCAGCAATCCAGAGTATCAGCCCTACGGCGTACAGAAATTTGAGTGGAATCCAGCCCTGCGTCGTTTAGAGAATGGCTGGGTAAACACGGATATTAGCTCGCCTTCTAGTGTGCCAATGGCGAGCATGGGATCCGACAGTGTCTACCTCATCGGCGCGCGCGACAATCAATGGACGCTGGAAGCGCTCGACTGGGCTACCGGAGAATCTGAATTCTATTATGTTATCGGGGGGCAGCGCTACAATGTGCTGTTTTCTGGGACTCTGCTGGATGAGGATGGCCGGATTCACTACGGTAGTCCTTGGGGCCGTGTTCGGCTGAATACGAAAACCGAACCCTAGCCCTGACGTGGTATGTAAGTGACTGAGGTGAGTATTGTGAATAAAGACCTGACTCTGGAAGTCGATGACGGCATTGGCCTGATTACGTTCAATCGCCCTGAGGCGTTGAACACGTTCAATGCTGCTATACAAGACGGTTTGGGAGAAGCCTACCGTCTTTGCGACGAAGATGATGCGGTGCGAGTGATCGTTATCACGGGTGCTGGTAAAGCGTTTTGTGCGGGGGCTGATCTGAGTGCGGGTGGTGATACCTTTGGTGCCGAAGGGGAGATGGACTTCAGCTCCTGTCCGCTGAGTGTTCAGGCCTGGGACTTGCGTAAGCCGGTGATTGCTGCCGTCAACGGACATGCTCTAGGCGTTGGGCTTGGTATTGCGATGCAGGCCGATATTCGCGTGTTAGCGCAGGAGGGGAAGTATGGGTTTTTACAAAATCGTCGCGGCGCGCTAGTGGATTTTGCGATGGAATATTTCCTTCCACGATTAATTGGGTTCGAACGTGCATTCGAGTTGATTGTAAGAGCACAGATGTTGAGCGGTGCAGAGGCCTTAGAGTGGGGTTTGGCAAGCCGTGTTGTGCCTGCCGATGAGGTGTTGGAGTGTGCGCTTGAAATTGCACGGGATATGGTAGTGAACTGCTCACCGCTGGTAATGGGTATGCATAAGCGTTTGCTGTGGAAGGGCCTAGATATGAAGCGGGATGATCTTGTCGAGTGGGAGACCCGTGCATTGCACGACACACTGTCTCGTCCGGATGCAATGGAGGGTGGTATGGCGTGGTTTGAAAAACGCAGCCCGCAATGGACTTCCAGCGTACCAAAGGACTGGCCCTCAGATTTAATGGATGGCAAATAAAATAAAAGTCGTTATGTTACTGATGTTCAATCTACTGTATGCGTGAACTGATTCATTGCGCAGACTTTTCTATCTAGGCGCGCCGGTGTCAGTCATTCTTGAGGCAAAAACCGCCCAGCCACCATGTTGGCGAGCAATCATAGGTTAGTCGACCTCTCTCTCCATGTTGTGCATCCAATATCCTTTCAGTTTTTTTGCTCGGGGCCATGCCACGCGCGGGTTCTTCCTGCAACTGGTCCAACGGGATTGGGTAACTCGCCCAGTCCTTAGGAGCACGCCAACCCGGCGGCGCCACTAAATAGCTTCTGGTGCCATTAATGGGATGTAGGGCGCGCCAGTCGTGAATCTTTATTGATAAATCTGCAACAATCTCAGGGTATGTCTGAGCGAGGTTATTGTATTCGTTGGGGTCGTCCTGAATCTTGAACAGATAATTGGTAACCGTCGTTTCCAGTTGGTCCTGATCGATTTCCTGTACCAGCTTCCAGGTATCGTTGAATGCGGTGAGATTGAAGTGCCCGGCGATAGGCGTTTCGGACGCAAAATAGATGAACTCCTCGCGCGGCATCGCGGTGCCGTTGGCAATTGCTGACCAAAGACTCTGGCCATCAAGCGCCCTTCGATTTTTTGGGATGACACCGCTTGCCTCTGCCAGAGTTGGAAAGACATCCATTGCTGTCATGATTTGGGTCATCTTTTCTCCGGCAGGTACATGTCCAGGCCAACGTATGATGGATACTACGCGGATGCCGCCCTCAAAAGTTTCACCTTTCCCTCCGCGCAGCGGAGCGTTGTCGGCACCGCCAACGGAATATGCGGCGCCGCCGTTGTCACTGAAGAACAGAACGATTGTGTTGTCTGTTATCTGCTCTTCATCCAGCGTATTAAGTACCTGACCAATGGCCTGGTCCATTCCGTCTACGACCGCCGCATACATGGGTCGTGCGCTGTCCATCATGAGTAACTTAGATATGAGACGGGTGTCATCCGTATTTTTCGCTCGTGCTGGAGCTAGGTCAGTGTTGATGTCTTTGTATTTTTCCTGCAATTCCAGCGGCGCATCAAGCGGCGTATGGGGTGCGATGAACGGCATATAAATCAAAAAAGGCTTTGTCTTATCACGCTCCTGTATGTAGCGGGATACCTCATCTGCCAGTAGGAACGATTCATAACCCTGATCGTCTATTGAAACGCCATTGCGCTGGAAGTCCTTGCCTCCCTGATTAGCAAACGGCGGATAAAAGCCCACCTCGGTGTGCAGGTGCCCATAAAAGTGCTCAAAGCCACGGTTGTTAGGGTGGTAGGTCATCTGCGCATGCCCCAAGTGCCATTTGCCCACCATGGCGGTCTGGTATCCTGCGGCTAGGAAAGATTCGGGCAAAAAGTGCTCGTCCGGATGGATACCGTTGTTATCCCAGGGCAGTATTACACCGTAGGCCACACCGAGGCGCATGGGGTCGCGCCCTGTCATTAGTGCTGCCCGGGTCGGGGAGCAAATGGGTGTGGTGTAGAACCGATTGAGTTCCGTGCCTTCTGCCGCCAGACGGTTTAGCGACGGTGTGTCGATATCACCACCGTGAAAACCAACATCATTCCAGCCAAGGTCGTCGGCTACGATAATAATAACATTGGGCTGTTCAGCCGTGGCAGGCGCCATCGCGCCAAAGGACAAAAAAATTGCCGCTAACATCTTCGTGTGTAGTCGTGTCAATATAATCATGAGGAACTCCATCCTTTTACTTTTTTGGCTCAACTTCGGGAACGCGTGGTCAAAACATTAAAGTGCAGTGTCAAGCTGCGACTTCAGCCAGTAAATCTCATAGTCGTTGCGCAGTCCATTTTCGGCGCGCTCCAACAACTCGACCAATGCCTGGTCTCTTAGCGCCAAAGCGCTAGAGTTTTGTGGATCACCCGCAAGAGCTATTTCCGTGATGTGCAGGGTCTTAACCGGCTCACCTTGGATAAGGTAATTATTGGCTAGCGCAATCAGGTTCTCGTTGCCCGCTATTTGTGCAAGGTCTGCATAGACATCTTGAGCAGGTATGGGGTAAAGCTCTGTGGTACTTTCGAAGCGAAACCAACCCATGTAATACTCCCAGATGCTCTTCACCGCCCAATCCACGCGGCCGTGATTCTGGACCAGCTCGAGGTTAGGCGGCAATTTTATTTCCTTCATCAATTGGTTAACGGTCTTGCCAGCATTCATCCCCGCAATGGTCTCGTCATGCACGTATTGTACGGCGTCTCGTATGCGCTGCATGCCCTTCCGAATCTTCTCTGCGCCTATTGTGGGGTCGAGGTGGCTGGGGAGAATAACGTCAGGATTCAAGGCAATAAGTCGGTCAAGAGATTTTATGTATTCAACCGGTTTTCGAACCTTTTCACCACGCATGGTGAAGATGTTGGGAAATTGAGGGAACTGGGGGCCGAAGAAATCGCCACTGATTAATACTTTTTGCTGCGGTAGCCAGAGCACAGCGTTATCTGCGCCCTCAGCGCCTGGTGCTCCTATCACTTGGAACTCTATGCCACCCAGAGTAAATGCATAGGTTTCCCAATCATCCACGGTAATCGTGGGCACAATACCGCCATAGCGCATCAATGCGATATCTGGTCGGTCCTCCCAGGCAGGCATCCAGGGAAACAACGTGCGATTACGGTCGTATTGGTAGGGTTGCAGTTCAGAGAGATAGCGCTGTTCTTCTTCAAAATTTTGATGGGCAATAATGTCAGTGCCCTCGTCCATCCAAAACCGTGTGCCGCCAATATGGTCTGCGTGGGAATGGCTGAGTATGATATAACGCACGTCCGCATCTGACACGGTATCCTTCAGTATTTGCAACTGGTTAGCCGACTGTATGACCAGTCCTGTGTCGAACAGGACAACGCCCTCGCTGGTGGTAATCATAATGGTGTTGCCGACGCCCGTGGCGTAGTGAATATTTTCGGCTACTTCACGCACCTCGATAGGACGTTTGATGAGGTCGACTGCTGCACCATGAGTTCCTTCTCCGCTGGCACTGGCCAAACGCTTGGTGGCGACATCTCCGATCACTGCCATGCTTTGAATTTCTGCCTCCTGCTTTAACTTACGTGCGACGTCTTCGTCAAAATAAATCCAAAGTGCACCTGCGCAAACCACGGCGATGCAGAATATGATTACTGTTCCGATCGCGCCGCTCTGTTTTCGCTTAGTGGGATTCATTGCAATAACGCCTCTTTCAAAATATTAGTCGATGCAAAACGGATGAAAATCGGGGAGGACCAAGCGCGTTGTTCAGCGGGCGCCAGACAGTCCTCGCTTGCCGGTGTGCGATAGTCGCCATAGCAAGGATTGACCGCGATGCATTCTCCCTCTTCTGAGTATTCGCAGCGGAGGTTGTTAGCGTTGATCATGGGTGTCGCTTGCTGGATTGCGCGTGCGTAATAAATGGCTTCCCGTTCGCCCTCGACAAAGCCCTCATCTTCAAACTCTATGCTACAGCCCATCGGGTCGCCAGGACAATCGAAGGTCCGCCAGGGATCTTCAATCAATTGATCCAAAGGCTCATTCGAGGTCGCCTGAGGCCGGATGCGAATGACTTCAATGCGATCGATGGCATGCCGCTCATTAGAGGGATTATAGCACTCGCCGCCACACAGCCATTGCAGTCGTTTCTCTCCGAGACCATTAAGGGCGTGAGCAGGGCAACCGGGATCTTGCTTGAATGCGCCTACCGCGTTAACGCGAAAACGCGGGTTGGTTGCGGATTCAGTCTCGGAGCCCATGGGTATTGGGTGTTTTCCTTGCAATAAATCAAACCATAGAAGAATACGGTCTCCCGAAGTACCATAGACCTGCTTGCGTTTTAGTCCGTCCCATATAGCTTCTCGACCGCGTCCCTCACTGTGCACCGCAACCAGACCTCCGCTGAGCCAGAAGGAGTTTTGTCGCTCCATGTTGCGCAGGTTGATCAGGCCAACACCGTCAATGTCCAGCGGTATGGAGTAGGGCATCGGGCCGAGTTGGTCGCCCTGTGTCGCGTTATCGAAGCGTTTGCTCGGCGCGCCAAAGGCCTCGGTGGTTCGTTTGCGTTGGATTTGTTTATACCCAGTGCCAGCCATTGCGCGATGATTATCGCTAGAGCCTATGAATCCAAATCGAAAATTGAAGGGTTCCTGCGGTTGCTCAAAATCAGTAATTGACAGTGCGTACTGAGCCGAGGTGCCCGGGCGGTGATCCATGGGCGTGAGAAAGCAGTCCGGGCAGTTGCCGCAGTCCAGCCAGTCAGTCACCTGCTGGCCGGGGACAGTGAGATGCCCAGATATCCCTGCGGCAACAAAATTTTTCCGGGCATTGGCGGCGCGAAGCTCACAGGCTTTCGAAGCGACACCCTCCGCGGAACATCGCTCAGCGATTATTTCACCAGCTCGCCAGCAGCAGGGAAGATAGTCATCGGAGGGGGCAGGGCAGTATCGTTCACCATTGCCGTCTTTTTTTAGAGCACGCCAATCTCGGTACTCTTCGGAGTTGCCGTGGCCCGAATATACTTCAAACAGAATTTGTCGTTTCGGGTCGTGCTGCTGGCGATTCAGCTGTTTGTCGAAAGTCGTGGTTGCTGGGGTATTCATTCCCCAGCTGGTGCCATGGGGAATGACGATGCTGTCAAAGCCCCACTCGTCTAACTTGGCAAATAACGCTCTTGGATCGGCGGCTAATTCAAGACAGTCTGCGGGCAGTTCTCGTGTGTTTATGCCTTGCTCACACAGTGGTGTATTTTCGATCTCATCGTAGTATCCCTGTATGCCTAAGTAGAAGGCGCGATTCTCGAAGTCGGTGAGGGCGAGCATCATTTGCGCGGCGATACCCAGTGGCGCTTTGGCAAGCTGTGCGCGTGGCGCGGCGATGGCTCGCGCCGGCACCAGCTCATCTGTTGTGTCTAAAAAAATGATGTTCTTATGGCCATAGTGTTTCCCCGGGTCAGTATTGACTTGGCTCCATTCCCACCCTAGAAAAGACACGAGGTCGGGGTTTTCGGGATCTCCCGATACCGCGTTGCATTCGCGAATACTTTGCTTTGTTTCTTCCCAGAGGCGCGGGGTGATGCTTTCGGCATGGTCGTTAATGGACCAGAAGTCCAGATTAGAACAGTAGCGCGCAAAATCGCAGGCATTTGCCGGAGACTTCAAGCCGCTGCCCCCCATGACAGGCAGGGACATAATGAAGGCATCCGAGGAAAAGGTGGTGTGAACGTGCAGATCACCGAAGACAATCTGCTGCTCGATGTTGTTTTGGCGTTTTCCAGAATCTGTTTCTGCGTGCGATGGAGCGACGCTGCCCTGTCGAGCCAGCTTATCGGACAGCTGCATTGCAGGAATAGTGCCTCCCACGATAACACCGCGATCCTGAGGTTTACCGCAGCCCGTAGCAAATCCTACGGAGAGTAACAACGCTGTGAGAGCAAAATTTCGCGATGTTGACTGCATGCGAGTACCATTGTTAGCAAGGGTCAGGCACACAATAGAGTACAACGAACTGCTACGCTATGTCCTGGTCGGCCAAATACACATTGCGCAAACTTTCCATTAAAATTAGTGACTGTTGCAGTGATGCAAAGGTTGTTTGCTTTAGTGGCGTCCGAGGCCGGAGTAAAAATTCCCTGGAGGAATGGCACCTTATGCAGTATCACGAAACCTCCAAGCCCTTAAATGATTCGATTCGGTCAATAAAGCTGCTAATACGAGGCTGCCGTTTATATTCCTGATGGCGCTGAGCCCGTCAATGAACGTTGCCAAGCATTCCCCCACATTTACTTTAGCGCAGTTTCTTCTCTACTTTTTGCAAAACATCGGGCTGAAGATTGTCTTTGACGGCGCTGGAGGTTGCCGTGACAGTGGCTGCGACGATGACACCTGTGAACATAATTCCAGTCCATGCGATCAATATGGCAAGTATTTTGGATAGGCGTGTCAGCGGGCGTATATCGCCGTAGCCGACGGTAAATCCTGTGATGAATGCCCAATAGATTGAGTCAAAAGCACTCCATCTTTCTTTGCGGCCAACGATCAAGGCCAGAAGGATAATAACAGTGATCAGAGACAGTAAAATGGGTGCACCGAAGTATAGTGTTTTGACAAATAACTCAGTGAAGATGATGGTGAATTCCATAGGTAGCCTTGCTCCTGTTGATGATGAACCCTAGAAAATAGATTAATGAAATCCATAGGTATGTCCAGAGCTTCATGCTAACTGCATCAGGTCTTGGGCTGGACAATATTAGCCATACCTGCCGGCGCAATTTCAGGCTCTACCTGCTCAGTAGAATACCTTTGTGCTTCAACTATTGTAGCCTGATACGCGATAGTGCAAGCTGCGGGTATGATTTATAACGATCTATGGTTTGTATCGCTGCATCTGCTGTTTCTGATGGCCGTTGTCGTGCGTGTCCTGCAGCGTCCGCACAGGGAGCCGGCCTCACGGATCGCCTGGCTTGTTGTCGTATTGGCTTTACCGGTGGTTGGGATCATTGCCTACCTGATGCTTGGGGAGACCCATATAGGGCGCCGCAATCAGAAGGCCATGCTGGCCAAGCTTGGGGAGGAACACTACAGCGAGTACTTCATTGACGAAAATGCGGATGAATCTATCGGTATACCTTCCCGCTATGTGCACTTGTTCCGAGTGGGACGTTCCATCAGCAACTTTGCTCCTGTGACGGGTAATAGCGTGCAATTGATGCAGGATTCAGCCGCGACCATCGAGACGATGGTGTCCGATATTGATGCTGCACGCAGTGAGGTTAACTTACTGTTCTATATCTGGCTTAATGACAATAGCGGTGTGCGCGTTGCTGAGGCCCTTAAACGAGCCGCCAGTCGCGGAGTTACCTGTCGGGTGATTGTTGACGGTCTAGGGTCGCGTGTGCTGATTAGGTCCCGGGTCTGGCGAGAGATGGGTGCTGCGGGCGTGCGTACTGCGGTAGCATTACCTCTGGGCAATGTTTTTTTGCGTCCTTTGCAGGGACGTGTCGATTTGCGAAATCACCGAAAAATAGTCGTTGTTGACGGTCAAATTACGTATTGCGGTAGCCAAAACTGCGCAGATAAGGAGTTCAGGCCCAAGGCAAAATATGGGCCATGGGTCGATGCTGTCGTGCGTATGGAGGGTCCAATCGCGAGACAAAATCAAATACTGTTTACGGCCGATTGGCACCTCTGCACAAATGAAGTTATAGGCAGTCCAAGTGAACAGCCACAGAGCAATGCGACTGCGAGTGTTGTAGCCCAGGTGATTGCGAGTGGGCCCACTCTGCGCCATTCGGCCATGGAAGAGGTGTTCATCTCCCTGATGTTTTCAGCACGTCATGAACTGACGATCTCTACCCCATATTATGTACCCAATCAGCCGATGCAGGCAGCCCTGTGTGCTGCCGCCTACCGAGGGGTGCAGACAACGCTTATTTTACCTGCTAAAAACGATTCCAGAGAAGTGGCCGGAGCCAGTCGCAGTTACTATGCTGAATTACTGGAAGCAGGGGTAGATATTCGCGAATACGTAGGTGGGTTGTTACACAGTAAAACGCTGACACTGGACGGCGAGATTACCCTGATCGGGTCAGCGAATATGGATAGGCGCAGCTTTGATCTCAATTTCGAAAATAATATATTGATCTATGACCCTGAGCTGACGCAAACTTTACGTGCGCGGCAGCAGGATTATGTCGACAGCGCCGACAGAATAACCTTGGAGCAGGTGGAAAACTGGTCGCTAACCCGATGTCTTTGGAATAATTCAGTCGCGATGATGGGACCTATACTATAGCGCCTTACGGTATGTCAGGATCACAACTTAGAGATTCTGTTTCGCATGACACTTTTTAACGATTGTTTTTTCCCCTAAACTACGTACTTTTCTAGACGAGCCATTGGAAGCCTATGACTGATATTCTGAACGCTATGACTTCAACTGACATTGTGGGACATTCCGCCACGACAAATTCCGATCTCGTTGCCTTCGGTGACTGTGAATTTATACGGCTTAACGAGGCGATGATGATTGTGATCAATCGTGAAAACGGCAATCAGCAAATTATGACATCGCAGGTCGTAGAGGGTCTGAAAACCTGTAGCGAGTTCAAGACTATTGATGCACATGCTGCGCATCTGGCTAACACGCGGTCTGAGTTGAAGGGTGATGGGTCAATGGCTGTCACCGCATTAAATGGACTGAGAGAATCAGGTATGTTAGTGCTGGCCAAAGACGTCTGTACAAGGCTGGAAAAAGTTATACCAAGACAGTTGCCGCCCACCCGGGCATTTATTATCACGTGTGATAGACCCGTCGCAGTTGAGCGCTTGCTCGAATCTATGCTCCGCGCGGGCAAGCTAAGCCAGCACGATGCACTGTTCCTTGTCGATGATTCCAGAGAGCCCGAAAATCGTGCAGCTAATCGAGAGCTTGTGGTAAAATTCAATCTGCGAAGTGCCAAGGATATGCTTTATTTTGGTGAAGATGCTCAGGACGCACTATTGTCCGAGTTGATAAAAAAATTGCCTAGTCATATTTCGGGGATACGCTTTTTGTTGGACCGGTCGCTTTGGCAGGGCCACAAAACATATGGTCGCTCACGAACGCTGTGTCTGTTGTTATCGGTTGGTTATCGCGCGCTCGTTATGGATGACGATATCATCTGCCAAGCGATGCTGCCGCCGATTGCCGAAGGCGGTGTAGGTATCGGTAGCGAGCATGTACGTAAGGCGACTTTTTACAGCAGTGAGCAGGAGCTGATGCAGAGTGGCAGGCTCGCTGACTTCGATCCTCTGAGTGGGCACGCTACCCTGTTGGGAACGACGCTGAGCCATGCTTTGCAGGCTGCCAATAGTGGGCCACTGCAGGAGTCCCAACTCCTTAACGTCAACGCGATGCTGGCTAATCTGTTGATGCCGGACTCCTCTATTATTGTAACTCAGTGCGGATCATTGGGTGATCCGGGAACATCTACTAACCATTGGGGTCTGTTCCAATCAGAAGACTCGATTGAGCGCATGATAGCCGCGCCGCACGGAATCAAGGAGGCGCTAGAAAACAGGCTAAATTGGCTTGGCAGTACCAGGCCAAATTTTTTCAAAATGCCGTTTATGTCACAAGTTACAGGTCTTGATAATAGCCAGCTCTTGCCTCCTTATTTTCCAGCATTTCGCGGCGAAGACGGGTTGTTTGGCGCCATGTTGGTGAATATGCATCGCGATAGTGTGTCGCTTGAATATCCCTGGAGCGTTCCGCATAGACCCGTAGATGCTCGATCTTTCAATTCAGAGTCCCTGATCGGGACCACAGGAAGTATCGCACTTTTTTCAAGCCACCTAACAAGAAATATTAATTACCTTGACGGGACCAGCCCAGAGAACAATTTGGGCTGTATTGCCAGTGAGGCATTACGTCTGTCAGTGCGCCCGGATATGGCGCTAACGATGGACTTTCGCGCTGAGCTGGGCTACGCCCAGGTCAATCGACTTCACGCGCTGCAAAGCCAATTGTCTCTTAGCGAGAAATATCATTCGACGGAGCTCCGCGGGTATTTTGAGCGTAATATTGAGGCGCTCCAAAGCGCTCTTTCTGTGGCTCAAAGCCCTGCACGTTACGGTGATGCTATAAATGTTACAGAGGCTGAAGCGTTGGCGTATTTCAGAAGTGTGGCAGGAAACTTTTCCGCAGCGTTGAATGGGTGGGTAGATATGCGTAGCGTAGCGTCTGATCTGACTGAAAGGATGATTAGCTCAAGACAGCTGCTTCAGTAAGGATAAGTCGGCTGAAGCTAGATGGCCGCCTCCTAATCTACAGGCGATTTTTGATATGACTCTGGGTTAAAAAGAAATTGATGCTTCAAGACCATAGGTGCGTGGCGCTCCTAATACATAGGAGCCGGCACCCAAAGACTCAGTGTTTGAAAAGCCACCCTGAAAATAGTTTTCATCGGCCAGATTATCAACAAAAAACCACAATTGAATATTGTCGTTGTTGATGGGTGTATAGCCAAGTCGGAAATTCCATAATGTGACATCATCGATAGTGGCGAGATCCCGAAACTGGGAATCCCAAGCCGTTGCATCTAGACCGGTATACAGAGAGTCTCGGTAGTACATGGATAGTCGCGGTGCAAACTC
>OJHF01000302.1_pt1 | contig 12775 bp, 13 predicted proteins | sample 1594891 | NCBI WGS metagenome assembly OJHF01 (sample SAMN05416737, study PRJEB24817) | seawater metagenome | isolation source: Sea water | place: Canada:Atlantic | collected 2013-07 | reverse complement strand
GTGCCGATGCTGTGTGTGTCGGGCGGCCTTATTTGTTTGGTCTTGCTGCTGGCGGACAGGATGGGGTGGAGCTAAGTCTGAATATTTTACAGACTGAATTTGAAAGAACGCAGATATACGCGGGTGTACCTGAGTCGCAGGGTATTTCAGTGGAATCGATCTGGCGCTAGTTAATTTCTTCTCAGGAGCCGAGCTTCTAAATGAGTTTTTATCCATAGGTTGCTCGGATTGCTATTTTAGGGCGGCAAAAATTCGAATTTTAGACCAGAACTAATATAGTATTCCTCTACCAGTTATTAGCTGTTGGTGTTGCTCGGTGTCTTTGGCAGCACATCCCATTTTATTATTGTTTTTACCAACGTGTTTTAAGGAAGGTTAAGTTATGAGTGTTTTGATTGGAAAGCCAGCCCCTGATTTTACAGCCGCAGCGGTACTCGGTGATGGCAGCATTGTTGGCGACCTGAATTTTACTGAAGCCCGTGGTGGCAAGTACGCATGGGTCGTTTTTTATCCGCTGGATTTCACCTTCGTGTGTCCTTCAGAGTTAATTGGTCTCGATCATCGTACCGATAAGCTGAAAGAACTGGGTTGTGAAGTGTTCTCAGTTTCTATTGATTCTCAGTTTACGCATAACGCATGGCGCAATACTGCAATCAATGATGGTGGTATCGGTCCGGTCAAATACACCATGGTTGCTGATGTTAAGCATGAAATCTGTCAGGCATATGGTGTTGAATTGGAAGGTGCTGGTGTTGCACTGCGTGGTAGTTTCTTGATTGACAAAGACGGTTTGGTTCGTCACCAGGTTGTGAATGACCTGCCTTTGGGGCGCAACCTCGATGAGATGGTTCGCATTACTGAAGCGCTTCAGTTCCACGAGCAGCATGGCGAAGTGTGCCCTGCAAACTGGAAACAGGGTGATGCTGGTATGACAGCCACGCCAGCAGGTGTTGCCAGCTACCTCGGTGAGAATGCCGCTAAGCTGTAAGTTTGGTTTAGAGAATAAAAAAGGCCCGCTTATGCGGGCCTTTTTTATGTCTTCGGCAGTCCGGACCGCGTGTTCTGTTATACCCAGTACACGAAAATATACAGAGCCAACCAGACCACATCCACGAAGTGCCAGTACCAAGCTGCTGCTTCAAACCCGAAGTGATGTTCCGGGGTGAAGTGACCGCGCAGGCAGCGCAGCCAGATCACCAGCAGAATGATTGCGCCGATAGTGACATGCAAACCGTGGAAACCAGTGAGCATGAAGAATGTCGCGCCGTACATGCCGCTGCTCAGCGTCAGATTAAGGTGAGCATAGGCTTCATAGTACTCATAGGCCTGGCAGGCCATGAAGATAAAGCCAAGCAACCAGGTCAAGCCCAGGAAGGTTGTCAGTAAGCGGCGATGACCCGATTGAATAGCGTGGTGAGCCGCAGTAATAGTTGCGCCTGATGTCAGCAGTATAATGGTGTTGATTGTTGGCAGCGGCCATGGCGGCATCGGTTCAAACTCTCCACCCATATTACCGGGGCCATTGGTTGGCCATTCTGCTGTGAAGTTTTCCCAAAGTAGGGTGTTGGTGAAGAAGTTGTTGCTGTCGCCGCCCAGCCAAGGAATAGAGATCGTCCGCGCGTAAAACAATACGCCGAAGAACACAGCGAAGAACATGACCTCGGAGAAGATAAACCACATCATTCCCATACGGAAAGAGCTATCAACATCATCGTTGTATATTCCTGCTTCACTTTCACGGATCACTGTGCCGAACCAGCCGAAAATCATGTAAATGATTGTTAGAGCACCAATAGCAAGAATGTATATGCCAATTGAAGATCCATTTAACCAGTTAGCTGCACCAGCCAGCATGGTGAAAAGACCCACTGAGCCTACCAGAGGCCAGTGACTTCCATGCGGAATGTAGTAGCTGTCATTTGATGCATGTGCCATGAATGTTATCCCTATCCTAAAACGTCGTTATTAGTTGTTGCCTGCGACTTTAGGGGTCGCATATAAAGTGTATGAAAGCGTAACCCGGTCGATGTGTTCTGGCAGGTCTTTAGAGACCATAAAGCGCACTAACATGTCCTTGCTTTCTTCTGGGCCGAATTCTTGTGCGGTAAAGCAGAAGCATTCGATCTTTTTAAAATACTTTGCCGCTTCTACCGGGCGAATATCAGGTGCCGCCGTAGCGGTAAGATTTTCGTCTAGCAGGTTTCGGGCAAAGTACGTTATTTCATAAATACTACCGGTATCCACCACCTTAATGCTTTCGCTCGGGCGAAATTCCCACGGTGCTGAATTGTTGCGATTCGCGACCATTTCAATGGTCACTTCACGCGCGGCAATATCTGAGTTTGCGATATCTGTTTCGGCCACCTGTTCAATTGGAGCCCTAAGGCCGGTAATGGCGCAGAAAATATCATAGAGCGGGACCAGCAGAAAACCAAACCCGAACATTACGACGGCTATTGCCAGCAGACGTAATGCGAGAGGTTTGGCTTTTGGCTTCTGCAGTTCGCTCACGATCAACCTGCGCGCATCGCCTGCGCAAAGATGAATGCACCGTAAAACCCTACTGCCAGAAGGATCAGCAGTATGGCAGCACGACGATTCTTGCGCTTGGTTTCAGTCTCTGTGTTCACAACAGTGTCATCCAAAATCGTTTATTTGATTTCAGGAGCAGTTTCAAAGCTGTGGTATGGCGCCGGCGAAGGCAATGTCCATTCCAGACCTTCTGCACCTTCCCAAACCTGAGATGTAGCCTTCTTGCCGTTACGTACGCAGTCAACAATCACCCACACGAAGAACAGCTGGCTGAAGCCGAAGATGAACGCACCGATACTGGAGACCATATTGAAGTCTGCAAACTGAATAGCGTAGTCTGGAATACGACGCGGCATACCTGCAAGACCCAGAAAATGCTGTGGGAAGAACAGAACGTTAACGCCGATGGTCGACAGCCAGAAGTGAGTTTTACCCAGCGTCTCGTTGTACATTTTGCCGGTCCATTTAGGCAGCCAATAGTAGGTTGCCGCCATGATCGAGAACACCGCACCCGGAACCAGTACGTAATGGAAGTGAGCCACTACGAAGTAGGTATCGTGATACTGGTAGTCGGCTGGAACAATCGCAAGCATGAGGCCTGAGAAGCCACCAATGGTAAATAGAATGACGAATGCCACTGCAAACAGCATGGGCGTTTCAAAAGTCATCTCGCCACGCCACATGGTTGCTGTCCAGTTAAAGACTTTAACGGCTGTCGGAATAGCGATAAGCATGGTCGCAAACATGAAGAACATCTGGCCGGCAATTGGCATGCCGGAAGTAAACATGTGATGCGCCCAAACAATGAATGACAGGAAGGCAATAGTTGCTGTTGCATACACCATAGCTTCGTAGCCGAACAAAGGCTTACGTGCGAATGTCGGAATGATCTGCGATACAATACCAAACGCAGGCAGGATCATTATGTACACCTCGGGATGACCGAAGAACCAGAAAATGTGCTGGAACAGTACGGGGTCACCACCAGCGGCACCCAGGAAGAAGCCGGTGCCAAAGTATTTATCGGTAAGGAGCATGGTCACAGCACCCGCTAGCACAGGCATAACAGCCAACAGCAGGTAAGCGGTGATCAACCATGTCCAGACGAACAGTGGCATTTTCAACAGGGTCATGCCGGGGGCACGCATGTTGAGTATGGTTACGATCACGTTAATTGAACCCATGATCGATGAGATACCCATAAGGTGAATAGCAAATACCATGAACGGGAACGCATCTCCGGTCTGCAGCACCAGAGGCGGATACAGAGTCCAGCCACCAGCAGGACCACCGCCCTGCATAAACAGCGTTGACATCAACATTGTGAATGCGAACGGTAGAATCCAGAAGCTCCAGTTATTCATGCGCGGCAGCGCCATATCCGGAGCGCCAATCATCATGGGGATCAACCAGTTAGCCAAACCAACGAAGGCTGGCATAACCGCACCGAACACCATGAGCAGTGCGTGCATGGTAGTCAGCTGGTTGAAGAAATGCGGATCAACAAACTGCAGGCCCGGCTGGAACAGTTCGGCACGGATAACCAGGGCCATTGCCCCTCCGGTGAAGAACATGATCAAGCTGAAAATCAGATAAAGAGTGCCGATGTCTTTGTGGTTGGTCGTAAATAACCAACGCGTAATGCCCTTAGCCGGGCCGTGATCATCGTGATGAGAATCGTGTGAAACTGCTTCGCTCATAATATTATCCTGACTCAATTACAGTGCGGCAACGCTGCTGTCTGTTGAAATTTCTGTGGTTGATAGGGTAGGTGATTCACCACCGTTTTCTATTACCCACACTGCATAATCTTCTTCACTGACCACCTCAACCACAATTGGCATGTAGCCATGGCCGCGACCGCAAAGCTCAGTGCACTGACCGCGGAACACGCCAGTCTCAGTTGCAGTGAACCACATTTCGTTAATAAAGCCGGGGATAGCATCTTTCTTGATGTACAACTTAGGCACCCACCAAGAATGGATGACGTCATTCGCGGTTAACAGGATGCGGACTTTTTTGCCGACCGGCACAACCATTCGGTTGTCGACGTCACGCAGGTAATGTTCGATGTCCATGACATCTATGCCTGAATCAAGACGGGCAGCCTCGGCTGAGAGCTCATCTAAGTTGGCAAAGAAACTAACCCCATTGTCGAGGTATTCATAACCCCATTTCCACTGGTAACCGGTAACTTTGATAGTCATGTCCGGGTTACCGGCATCTTCGATTTCAAGAATGCCACGTGCGGAGGGCACAGCCATGTAAATCAATACGAAAATGGGGATCACGGTCCAGATAATTTCAGCCGTGGTGTTGTGCGAAAACGTTGCAGCTTTAGCGCCTCTCGACTTACGAAAGGCGAACAGTGCGTAGCCCATGATGCCGAATAGCACAACCGCAGTGATCGTGCAGATAATCAGGATCTCACGATGCAGATCGCGAATCATACCGCTCAACGTGGTTACACCGACTGGCATATCAAGTTGCCAGGCTGCCAGAGCCGGATTTACTGCCAATAATCCCAAAACTGCGACAGTTGCGCAGATGGGTTTCCACAGACCTTTAAACATGGGTGTGTATCCCTTACGTGGTTTTTTGCAAAAAAAGCTTTTTTATCAAATGTTTGGAGTACGGCAAACCGGCCCAATTAAAGTTTTCAGGCGGTCGCTTAATCCGATGCGCTCGGAATCCGTGAGACATGATGCCACCTCGTATGTCTGCATACCAGTCCGGAGCACCAATCTATTGGGTTTTAATCGATCAGCCCGCGGCTCCAGCTCAACCTTCGACCAGTGCCGGGGCAGTTCGATTCGTTCTTCGCAGAAGTTGCTGCCACTTTCGAGCACGATCAAGTTCTCAGAAATACGAATTCGCTCGGTCCAGTTGGCCCGTTTTTGGTACTTACGGAAGCCGTAAATAAGGGCGATGAGCTGCAGAACGGTGAATGGCACCACCATCCAGAGTCCCTTTGCAGCCAGTATTACGGTTAGTAAAATGGATGGAATGCTAATAATAACAATGGTTTGTGTAAACCATTCCGGTTTTAGTGAATTATTCGGTTTGATGACGATATCGTGAATCACAAATCTGTACCGTAATTTGACTCAAAGTTGACCTCGGGCGGAGGGCTTACACCAGCACTAATGTTATGCCTGTGCAGAACCTATTCTGACCACGGCTTTCTGTATCAAGTTCAACTTAATAAGGTCATAAAAAATCTTCTAAAACAATCGTTTATATTCTTGAATGGCGTCATCGAGTCGTAATCCACGGTAGATCTGCGGTATTTCTTAATACGGATGGTTAGGAGTAGGATGGGGTATCCGGATTACACGGGGGGGTTATGCCTGTTCTTGAACTCAAAAAGTCGGTGAATGCGGCACCTGAGCTGGTTTGGCAGGTGGTTTCCGATATGGAGACGTTCGCCCGTGTTGCACCGAACCTAACTCGTGTCGATGTTATCCGCGAACAGGGCAGTAATCTCCGCCGGCAGCTGTTCGATAAACAGGGGCGCAGCTGGGATGAAGAACGCATTGCCGTTACCCCGGGTCAGAGTCTCACGATGCGCGTCGATGCGCATTATTTCTCCGCAGCATTTTCAAGCATGAAGTACACCTGGAGCGTTGTTGCAGGAGACCAGGGCGCCGTAATCCATATGCGTTACGAATATCGCGTGAAGTGGGGGGTTGTTGGTGGCGCTTTGGATCGTTTCCGGTTTCGTCAGCAATTGCGCATTGCCTGCGAGGAAATACTGAGCAATTGGATTAGCATGATCAATGCCCGTGAGTGGGCATGGCGGGTTACTGTGTCGCGAATACTGGCTCGGAAAGGGGCCGGGGTTTTTACCGTCAATGCGACGGATACGTTAACTGATGCAGCAGCAATATTGGCGGAACACAGTATTGGTTGCCTGCCTGTTATCGATTCGAAGGGTAAGTTAGTGGGAATGTTATCGGAACGCGATATTGTTGTGGCACTAACGCACAACGGGGCCGATACGATGTCACTATTGGTCCCTGCAGTAATGACCAAAAAAGTTGTAGTGGCTGCGCCCGATGATTCGATGGAGGTGGTAATGAACTGCATGAACGATCGCCGCATCAGACATTTACCGATTATCGAAGCGGATGAGTTGGTGGGTTTAATTAGCATCGGCGATGTCGTGAATGCACGTATTGCCGAATTAGAAGGTGAGTCCACCCAGCTCCGTGACTTTATCGAAACCCGGCGGTTCAATGATTTGTATCGACGGATAGGCCCTGCGGCTTACGATTCCGGTTTGGCACCGTAATGCCGTCGGGCAAATTGGGATGTGTTTCTGCTCTTGCGGTGTCAAACACTTGTAGAGCAATCAATAGGAGAACAACTATGAATAGCCGCCTAGGAGTATTGCATCATATGGGACTGTTGCGTTTGCGGGGCTTAGGCTCAGTAATATTGCCGGTGGCTATGACATTGCTGGTTGTTGGCTGTGATCAATCGGCGCCAGCCATTACGGTGCCTGAACCGGATCGGGTGCGCCTTGCCGCTGATCAGAACTATTACGATTTCGGCAGTCATGTGGTTCATGTCAATGCTCTGACTACCGACCAGTTGACCCCGTCAGTCGCCACAACTTATAACATTGTGCGCAGTGATAGTCGTGCCATGTTGAATGTGGTTATTCTTGAGAAAGATGATTCCACTCAGGGCAAGCCTTCCATCGGCGCCGTTTCAATGAATGCGGTAAACCTCACGGGTCAGCTGAAGTCGCTGGATATTCGTCAGATTCAAGACGGCGAGAATATTTATTACATCGGCGATGTGTCTGTCGACAATCATGAGACACTCAAATTTAATATTGATGTTATCCCCGACGGGTATTCGACACCTATGCGTTTAACCTACAGTCGGACGTTTTATACCAACTAATTTTTGGCGTTTTGGTCAAGTGCTTCAAGCAGTGTGCTGCGGTTTTTAGCAAATGCGCTGAGTGTGTCGAGGACGCCCGAAATCACGGCGCGACTGGTTACGGTGGCACCGCTAAGTTGATCGAAGCTGCCGCCGTCTTTTTGAGTTTTCCAGAGCGTGCTGTCGGGCACGGTCAGTGACGTGCCATCAAACTGCGTTATCCAGTTAGATCTTTGGATATCAATTTTATCCCCCAATCCGGGCGTTTCTCTATGTTGAGTTGCCCGTACGCCGATAACCCTGTCGTTCCCATCTGGGTCGATGCTAATTGCGACGAGCAAATCGATTGTTGAGACGTAACCTTGGGAGCCTCCCGATTCAATAACCACGGCCAGTAGTTCTGATTTGTTGCGCACAGGGTAGAGGGTTATCGTACCTGTGCTATTGAGATCGGCGGTGATTGGATTTGACCAAGGTTCGTTGGTGTAATCGATGTCTTGCAGCAGCGCACGGAGTTGTTTTGATTTGTACAGTGCCTGGTTATGAGCAACCCGCTCACGGGTATTGGTTTCTATGAAGCTGATCACCGTCACAGCGACCAGCGCCATAAGCGCAAGCAACAGCGCTGGTTTGATACTTGAAATTAATCGCATCACTGAACTTGTCCGTAGAGTGTCGGCCGGGTGTAGCGATCAATTAACGGCACCGCGAGGTTCATTAGCAATACAGCGAAAGCGAAGCCGTCGGGGTATGCGCCCCAAGTTCGTATCACATAGGTTAGTAAGCCTATTCCAGCGCCATAGATCAGTTTGCCTTTTGGAGTTGATGCCGAAGACACCGGGTCTGTCGCAATAAAAAATACGCCAATCATGGTGCCACCACTGACCAGTTGCAGCCATGGTGAAGGATTCACCGCAGCATCACCGATCCACGCAATTAATGCACTTAATGTCAGGCCCAGAATAACGCCGGCGGGTATTTGCCAGGTGATCGTTCGACGCATCAACAGAAATAACCCGCCAGCAATCGCGGCCAGATTGATCCACACCCACTCTGCACTGCCAGCAGTTGCGAGTGTGCCATTGGCCACCAGTTCCGGCAGCGTTTGCATTTGTTTGAGTCCTGTCTGTAATGCATCAAGCGGAGTTGCTCCACTGAGTGCATCGGCGGCTGCAGTGCCGTATAGGAAGTAGTGCAAGGTGTCGTTAAGGCTTGAACCGGCTGACAGGTCAGGCCACCACGCCATGTAGGCGGGGAACGAAATCAACAGCACTGCGTAGCCGGCCATAGCCGGATTAAACAGGTTGTAACCTAAGCCCCCGTAGAGATGTTTGGCGAAAACTATTGCAAACAGACTGGCGATAACAATTAGCCACCAGGGTGTTAGTGGTGGCAATGCGAGTGCGAGCAACACGCCTGTGAGTGGCGCGCTACCATCAGTTAGCCAAGGCTGCAGGTTTCTTCCGCGAATCTTCAATGCCGCAGCCTCAAGCAGCCAGCAGCAGCTTGCTGCAAATAATATGTTGAGCAGAACACCCCAGCCATACGTCCAGCACAGCATTAAGCTAACGGGAAACATTGCCAACAATACATCGCGCATCATCTGCGCAACGTTACGTTGTGAGTGTTGGTGCGGCGCCGGGCTGCTCGATAAGAACGACATTATTGATCAGCCTCATCGTTCTTCCGTGGCTCATCTTTCAACGTCCCATCATCTGGCGTGGGACTGTTTAGTCGCTTGAGCATGTCATCGAGGGCGCTCTTGCTATTGGCTTGCACATCATGAAAGCCAGCAGTCTGGGCATCAAGTGTTTCCCGCTCCTCGTTGGAGGCAGTTAGCCAGCGTTTTTCATGGTCTGCAAAGCGCTGTTGTGAGCGTTCTGCCCGTATCGCAAGTAGATGTTGTTCCCAGATGGTTTGTTTGGCGATCTTAAAGCGCGCTGTGAGATCGATGCCGCTGGGGCAAACGTAGTCGCAGCAGCCGCAATCGATGCAGTCCAGCGCCCCTAGTGCTTCGCTTTGTCGGGTGTTATTCGTACTCATGCTTTCGAGCAACAGTTGCGGGTTGATGCGAGCCGGGCAGACCGGAACACAATCGCCACAGCGGATGCAGGGCATCTCTTCGGGTGCCGGAGAAAAATTGTCGCCGCTGCTTAGGATAATGCAGTTACTTGCCTTGCTGATGGGCTCAGCTGTGCTGTCTGCCGTTACGCCCATCATCGAACCGCCGATGATGACCCGAGATACATCAGTGGCCTGCAACGCGTTGACGATTGCGGCTATCGGGGTGCCGATCCGGACGACAAAGTTTTGTGCAGCGGCGGTCGCATTACCGCACACGGTGACCATCCGGCTTATTAGTGGTTCGCCAGAATTAATCCACTGATCAATAGCCGCTGCGGTGCCGGCATTTTGACAGATCACGCCAAGGTCAGCAGGTAAGCCGCCATGGGGCACTTGTAATCCGGTAATAATTTCGATCAGTTGTCGTTCTCCGCCGGCCGGGTAAACATCCGGCACGCTCACTACGCGAATACGCGGATCATTTAATGCATCAGTAGCGGCCTGCATGCTGATAAGGGCATGCACCATGTCTTGTTCGATAGCGATGACGGCTTCTTCAGCACCTAACACATGCAACATGAGCTGGGTGCCACTGAGCACTCTTTCGGGATATTGCTGCAGTAGTTGGTTATCGCAATTGATATAGGGTTCGCACTCAACGCCATTGATGAGGAGCGTCTTAATGCCCGGAGCCGGGTTCAGTTTTATGGCGGCAGGAAACAGTGCCCCGCCAAGCCCGACAATGCCACCCTCAGCAATATGCTTGCGGATGAACCGGGGCGAACGCTGAAACGGATTACTTATCGGGGTGCAATCGTCATGCACAGTATCCAGACCGTCATTGGCAATAATGATGGCCCGTTTTATGTGCGCAGAATCATTGGCCTCAATAATGCTGGTAACTGTTCCCGATACGGGCGCGTGCAGAAAACTACCGAAGGTATTTCTAGCAGGGCCAGCAATTTTTTGGCCTTTAAAGACCTTTTGGCCGACCTTAACCATGGGTAGTGATATGCCACCGGGGCTTTGCTTAAGTAGTACCGTGAGCTCTTCTGGTGGCGAGATTTCGACGGCCGCCGGCAGAGGGTTCTGATCTTTGCCTGAGGGTAATTTTAGGCCCCAGTTGTTGCGTGCATGAATGACCTGTGGACCGTTCATGGCTTTAGTCCGGGCTTAGCCGTGGCAATGATTTTGAATGGAGCCTGGGTACTATGAATCATGCTGATGCAGTCTACCGGGCAGGCAGAAACGCAAAGTTCGCAACCGGTGCATTCTTTCTCTATGACCGTGTGGGTGTATCTATTGGCGCCGATGATCGCATCGACTGGGCATGCTGGAATACACAGTGCGCAACCAATACAGTCAGCTTCTTCGATAATCGCAACGGCCCATGGGTCAGTGCTGGCGAGCGCCCCTGCAGTTTTGCCCAGAAGTTTGGCAAGTGCCTTTTGCGTGGCTTCTCCCCCCGGTGGGCAAAGGTTGATGTCTTCATCGGCATTCACAAGCGCTTCGGCATAGGGACGGCAGCCTGGATACCCGCATTGTGCGCATTGGGTTTGCGGCAGCAGGGCATTAATAGTGTCGACCGCGGTTACTTCATCCGGCGCATAGCGTTTGCGGCTATAAACCAGAATGGCACCGATTACGGCAGCAAGAAGGATGACCAATGCAGAGGCTATCGGCACAACTAGCTTCCCGCCAAACCGGCAAAGCCCATAAAGGCTAGAGCCATAAAACCTGCTGTGATCAGCGCAATAGCACTGCCGCGAAATGGCAGCGGTACGTCAGCAGCCTGCAAGCGTTCGCGCAGCGCCGCAAACAGAATAATAACAAGCGCGAAACCCAGCCCGCCGCCGAGTCCGTAGATGATCGCTTCAATAAAGCTCTGCTGTTCCTGAGTGATTAGCAATGCGACGCCCAGTACAGCGCAGTTGGTGGTGATGAGCGGTAAAAAAATACCCAGCATCTGATGCAACATCGGTTGTGTGCTGCGGATAAATATTTCGGTAAATTGCACGGTCGCCGCAATCACTAGAATAAAGCATATGAGCCGGAGGTATTCGAGCCCAAAGGGTTGCAACAGCCAGGTGTTAACCATCCATGCGAGTGCTGATGCGAGGGTCAGCACAAAGGTGGTTGCAGCCGACATGCCGAAAGCAGATTCGATGCTGGTGGTTGCTCCGACAAAGGGGCAGAGCCCCAGAAAACGCGTCAAAACCAAGTTATTGACCAGTACTGTACCGATAATGATCAGGATGAACTCTGTCACGTGATCCTCCTGCCCGGAGAGCTGTCGGGCACCGGTGTTAGCGTACTTGCATGCCGGCTTTAGCGCCGTTGTCGGGTGCTATTAGATAAATGTCCTCACCGCCCGGACCCGCTGCGAGGAGCATACCTTCAGAAATACCGAATTTCATTTTCCGTGGCTTCAGGTTCGCCACCAGTACCGCTTGCTTGCCGACCAGTTGAGCCGGGTCGTAAGCAGATTTAATGCCGGCAAATACGTTACGGCTTTCTTCGCCCAGCGATACCGTAATTTGGATCAGGCTGTCGGCGCCATCAACATGATTGGCAGCAATAATATCCACAATCCGCAGATCAACTTTTAAAAAGTCATCAATACTAATGTGGTCGGTATCAGCCTCTATTTTTTCAGCATTTGCCGGCGATGAATTCGTTACTGATGCTTCAACCATCTTATTTACTGCCTTGTTATCGATGCGCGTCATTAACGCCTGATAGGAATTGATTGTGGTATTGAGTAAAGGCGTTTTTCTATCATCCCAGTTTTGTACCGGAGCACAGAGAAACGCTTCTGCATTGTTGCTCATTACGGGCAGCACAGGCTTCAGGTAAATCATCAGAACCCGGAATAAATTGATGCCCATTGTACAAACCTGCTGAACGTCATCAGCACTATCGGGTTGTTTGGCCAGCACCCAGGGTTTGCGCTCATCTATATAACGGTTGGCTTGGTCAGCAAGCGCCATGATTTCCCGCATTGCTTTCGAGAAATGGCGCTGCTCATAGAGTTGGGCAATGCTGTCGCCGGCATTAACAAAACTGTCGAACAGTGCCCGGTCTTCGAGTTGTGGGGCGAGCTGACCCTTGTGACCCTTCGCAATGAAGCCCGCACAGCGACTGGCAATGTTCACTAGTTTGTTAACGAGGTCGGTATTGTTGCGGGCGACGAAATCCTCGAGATTCAAATCGATATCGTCGACATTGCTGCCCAATTTCTGTCTCTTATACACATCTGACGCTGCCGACGATCTACTCTGTGTAG
>OJHF01000300.1_pt1 | contig 12835 bp, 8 predicted proteins | sample 1594891 | NCBI WGS metagenome assembly OJHF01 (sample SAMN05416737, study PRJEB24817) | seawater metagenome | isolation source: Sea water | place: Canada:Atlantic | collected 2013-07 | reverse complement strand
AGATTGCCTCTTGTCTCGTGGGCTCGGAGATGTGTATAAGAGACAGATATTGAGTGGGTTTTTTTATAGACATTTTTTTAGTGATTGTAATAGGTTCTGCTAGAACACAACATCATGTTTTTAAAGTCATTATAATTGTGTAATTTCACACTAAACTTATTATCATTTAAAGTGCGCTATTTTTTATTCATATGTCTGATGATTTCTTTTACTTCTTGTGATTATTTTTCATTCGAAAAAAACAAGAATTTAGAGAAAATAGATATGGATATAGATTTTACATCAGTAGACTTTTCTCCTTCATTTAAAGTGTGTGATACTCTTATAAATAAATTAAAAAAGACAGATTGTTTTAGAACAACCATGCATCAAGAAATCTATAAAAGTTTAGCTGAAAATTCTATACAGCTTAAAAAGGATGTAGATGAAACAATTGTTGTAGTTATTAAAATTCAAGCAGATAAACAGGTTGTATTAGCATCTATAAAAGCTTCAGATAGTTTATTAAAACATATCCCTAACTTAAAGAAAATGATTAAAAAAAGCATTGCTGATTTGCCAGACGTTTATCCTGCAATTAAAAGAGGCATTCCAGTAACTACCCAATATAAGTTACCCATAAGAATTAAACTAGAAAACTAGTTTAGCATTTTCCAAAGCTGATCTTTTAACTCTTGCAAGCCAATTTGAGCTACCGATGAAAAGAATAAGAAAGGAACTCCGGAGGGCATCTCTTTTTTTATCTCTTCTTGTAACTCATCATCTAACATGTCTGATTTAGAAATAGCCAATAAACGTTCTTTATCTAATAACTCGGGATTGTGCTTCTTGAGTTCATTTAATAAAACTTCGTATTCTTTATTAATATCATCACTGTCTGCTGGTATTAAAAAGAGTAAGGTAGAGTTACGTTCTATGTGACGCAAGAAACGGTGTCCTAGTCCTTTACCTTCTGCAGCTCCTTCAATAATTCCAGGAATATCTGCCATTACAAAACTCTTGTATTCTCTATAATCTACAATACCTAGATTTGGTTTTAGGGTTGTAAACGCATAGTCGGCAATTTTTGGTTTTGCCGCAGTAATTACAGAAAGTAGTGTAGATTTTCCGGCATTAGGAAAACCAACCAAACCAACATCTGCTAATAATTTTAATTCTATCTGATACCAGCCATCTAAGCCGTCAACACCAGGTTGAGCGTATCTAGGTGTTTGATTTGTAGACGATTTAAAATGCCAATTTCCACGACCACCCATACCACCTTCTAACAGAATTTTTTCTTCTCCGTTTTCAGTAATTTCAAAAATAATTTCACTGGTTTCGCTATCTCTTACAATAGTTCCTAGAGGTACATCTACATAAACATCTATCCCATCTTTTCCAGTACTTCTACTCTTACTTCCGTCTCCACCTTGTTCCGCTCTAAAATGTTTTTTAAATTTTAGATGAAATAATGTCCACATGTCTTTACTTCCACGTAGAATAATATGACCTCCACGGCCACCATCTCCACCATCTGGTCCTCCTTTGGTGATAAATTTTTCTCTGTGTAAGTGCGCAGAACCTCTACCGCCTTTTCCTGAGGAAGCATATACCTTTATGTAATCAACAAAGTTGCCTTCTGTCATAATTTATAGTGTATCAAAAACTTTTGCTAAACGATCTGTAATCTCTTCAATAGAACCAACTCCATTTACCCCAAAGTAGTTTCCTTTTGCTGCGTAATATTCTTTTAAAATAGCTGTTTTTGTATTGTATTCATTAAATCGATTCCTAATTTTACCTTCATCAGTATCGTCTGCTCGGCCGCTTGTTTTACCACGCTCTAACAATCGTTCAACTAATAAATCTTCTGGTACTTCAAGGGCTACCATTCCATTAATCTTTTCTCCTTTGGTACTTAGAAAACCATCTAAAGCTTCTGCTTGAGATTGAGTTCTTGGAAATCCATCAAAAATAAAACCGTTAGCATCAGCATTTTTTTCAACCTCTGCTTCTAGCATATTAATGGTTACTTCATCAGGTACCAAATCACCCTTATCCATGTAGGTTTTAGCAAGAACACCCAGTTCAGTTTTATTCTTAATATTGTATCTAAAAACATCGCCTGTAGAGATGTGTACTAGATGATATTTTCCTTTTAAACGGTCTGCTTGTGTTCCTTTTCCGGCACCTGGAGGTCCAAATAATACAATATTTTTCATTTATGTAGCTTCTGTTGTTAATTGGTAAACTGCTGGTAAATTTCTTCCTAAGCCGTTGTAGTCTAAGCCATAGCCTACAATAAACTTATCTTCAATACTTTTTCCGATATAATCTATCGGGAGCTCTTTTTTATACACATCTGGTTTAAAAAATAAGGTAGCAATTTTTAATTGCTTTACCTGCTTGTTTTTAAAACAGTCATAGATTTTGTGTAGGGTAGAGCCAGTATCTATAATGTCTTCTAAAATTACAATTGTTCTGCCTGTGATATCTTCGTTGATTCCTATTAATTCGTTTACTACCTCTGTTGAGGTTGTTCCTTTATAAGAGCTTAATTTCACAAATGATACTTCACAGTTCTGGGTATATTTTCTTATGAAATCTGCAGCAAAAAGAAAAGAGCCGTTTAAAATTCCAATAAATATAGGAACTTCATCAGGGTCTAGATCTAAACTAACTTTATGCACTAATGAGCTAACTATTTCAGAAAGTTCTTTTTCAGAAATAAACGGAGTAAAATTTAAATCGTGTAATTTTATCGTGCTCATGTTACAAAGATATGGTGCTCATTTTAAAAAGAAAAAACCGTTTTGAGTTACTGAAATATCATCAGTAGTAACAAAACGGTTTCGTCATATGGGTTCTAAAATTATTTTTTTATAGCTTCTTGTCTTTTAGAAGTATCATACATAATAGGAGTAGCCACAAATAGTGACGAATACGTTCCTACAACAACACCAATAATTAAGGCAAACATAAACCCTCTAATAGAGTCTCCACCAAATGTAAAGATGGCTAACATTACCAATAATGTTGTTAATGATGTGTTAATGGTTCTTCCTAGAGTACTGCTTAATGCTTTGTCTACAACTTCGCTGTAAGCCCATTTGGTATGAATTCCAGCAAATTCTCTAATTCTATCAAAAATAACCACCGTATCGTTCAGAGAATACCCAACTACTGTTAAAATAGCAGCAATAAAAGATTGTCCTATCTCCATGTCAAATGGCATAAATTTATAGAGTATTGAAAATATCCCTAATACAATTAGTACATCGTGAAATACTGCAATTACAGCACCTAAACTAAAAGATATTTTTCTAAATCGTAATAAGATGTATAAGAATACAATAAGTAATGAACCAAATACCGCATATACCGCAGATGTTTTAATATCATCTGCAATGGTAGGCTCTACTTTAATATAACTCATAATAGCATTGGTAGTAGTTCCTTCTTTTTGATAACCTGGTTTAAAACTGTTATAAGTAACTCCTTCTGATAAGTAGCCCTTTAATCCGGTAAACAATGCAGTTTGTACTTCTTCATCTACGTTGTTTCCTTCTTCTTCAATTTTATAAACGGTTGTTATTTTTAACTGAGAATCAGATCCATACGTTTTTACTTCTGGAGCAGTTCCAAAAACTTCTTTTAAAGATTCAGAAACTTCTGTAGGGTTTACTGTTTGATCAAAACGAACAACATAAGAACGCCCTCCTTTAAAATCTACCCCTTGCTTTAGTCCAATACTTGCAATTGAGGCAATACCTCCTAAAATTATGGCACCTGAAACAATGTATGCAATTTTACGTTTGCGTAAAAACTCAATATTAATATTTTGAAACCAACCTTTAGATAAAGAAGTATTAAACGTTAAGTTTTTACCTTTATCTGTAGCTCCGTCAATTAATAAGCGAGTAACAAATACTGCTGTAAATAAAGAGGTTAAAATACCAATAATTAAGGTTAAGGCAAATCCTTTAATAGGACCCGTTCCAAAAACATATAATATAACACCTGTTAATAAACTAGTAATGTTTGCATCTATAATGGCAGATAAAGCTCCTTTAATACTAAAGCCTTCTTGAACAGATTGCTTTAAGCCTTTCTTTCTAAAGATTCCTTCTTTAATTCTTTCAAAGATAATTACGTTTGCATCCACAGACATACCAATAGTTAAGATAATACCCGCAATACCAGGCAATGTTAACACCGCATTAAATGAAGCTAAAATTCCAAAAAGAAATAAAATGTTTACTAGCAAGGCAATGTTTGCATAAACACCCGCTCTACCATAGTATACAATCATCCATACCAATACTAAAAGTATGGCTAACATAAATGATTGCGTAGATTGGTCTATAGATTCTTGCCCTAAGGAAGGTCCTACAACTTCTGCTTGAATAATTCTTGCAGCAGCAGGTAATTTACCGGCTTTTAAAACTGTAGAAATATCTTGCGCTTCTTCAACAGTCATACTTCCACCTGAGATAGAAGTTCTACCACCAATAATTGCTTGATTTACAGAAGGCGCTGTGTATACATAGTCATCTAAAACAACTGCTACAAAACCACCAACATTATCTCCAGTTAATTTTTCCCATAGCTTAGAACCTCTTCCGTTCATGGCCATACTTACTTCTGGGTTGTTTAGTTGATCAAAAACTTGTGAAGCATCTGTGATTACATCTCCTTGAATAGGAGCAATGTCATTTCTATTAGATTTTATAGCATATAAGCCAATAACTTCAGAACCATCTTCAGTAGGATTAGATTTATAATCCCATAAAAACTTTACATTTTTTATCTCATTGGTTCGTAAGCTTAAAACTTTTCTGTCAGACAATAGTTTGTTAACCATGGCTGTGTCACTAACCTTTGCTTGTGCAACAAGAGAGCTACGCTGTTGTTCTGATTGCGCAACATTAACACTCAAATAAGTGAATAAAGTTTTTTGCTGAACCTCTGTAGAATCTGTAGCTTCATTTAAAATACTTTGAATATCAGTTGCTTCAGAAGCATCTTCCTTTTTATCTAGAGAATCATCCTTTAACATTTCTGCAACAACAGTATTTGCAGTAAAGAAGTAGTTTTGCACTTCAGCATTGGAAAATACTTCCCAAAATTGTAGTTCAGCCTTACTTGTTATTAATCTTGTTACTCTGTCAATATCTTTTGCTCCAGGCAATTCAATTTGAATTCTTCCAGAATTACCAATACGTTGTATGTTTGGTTGTGTTACCCCAAATTTATCAATTCTACTTCGCAATACTTCAAAAGCAGTGTTGATAGAGCTATTAATCTCTAATTGTAATTCTTCTTTTACTTCATAATTAGTTTTGTTGAAGTTTATTTTTTCACGAAGTGCTTTTGTTCCAAAGATTTCAGGATCACTTAGCTTAATTCCACTAGTTCCAGCAGCAGCCTCAAATTCTGTAAAAAACAAGTCTAAATAATTGTCATTATTGTTTTTCTGAGCTAGATCTGCAGCTTTTAGTGCTTGTCTAAAGACCAAGCTTTTAGAATCATTAGATAATGAAATTAATACTTCCTTTACAGACACCTGCAAGATTGCATTAATACCACCTTTTAAATCAAGACCCAGGTTCATTTCTTTGTCTTTGATATCATTGTAGGTAAATTGAGAAATACCTAAATTTATAACCTCTAGGTTGTTCACACTATCGAGGTATTTTTTCTCTAAATTTGCTAATTCTCTTCCGTTATCTTGATTACCTCTAGATTTCGCATATTCTTTGGCTTCATTTTCTACCTTAGAGGTAAAGAATGAAAAAGACAATTGGTACAAACTTACCAATCCGAAAAGGATTGCAAATAATCTTATAAGTCCTTTGTTTTGCATCTTCGTTTAATTTTAGTCGTCTTCTTTTTAAAACGTGCAAATATAGTATTTACAATAAGATTAGCCTAATGAAATTATGTATATTTACTCGCTTTTTAAGAGCAATAAACAACTAACAATAAAAAAAAAATCGGAAACTATGAGTCATCTATCTGACATAGAAATTGCACAAGCCAAGAAGTTGGCGCATGTAATTACTATTGCAAAAAAATTAGGGGTAAAAGAAGACGATATTGAGATGTATGGGAAGTACAAGGCAAAATTGCCATTACACCTTATAGATGAAGACAAAGCAGCAAGTAATAATTTAATTTTAGTGACTGCCTTAACACCAACTCCAGCAGGAGAAGGTAAAACCACTATTTCAATTGGTCTTACAGAAGGATTAAATAAAATTGGAAAACAGGCTACTGTTGTGTTAAGAGAGCCTTCATTAGGGCCAGTTTTTGGTATTAAAGGAGGTGCTGCAGGAGGAGGATATTCTCAGGTGGTTCCTATGGAGGATATTAATTTACATTTTACAGGAGATTTTAACGCCGTAGAAAAAGCAAACAATTTGTTAGCTGCTCTAATAGATAATAATATTCAAAACAAAGTAGCCAATTTAAATATAGACCCACGTACCATTCTTTGGAAACGTGTGATAGATATGAATGATAGAGCTTTGAGGGATATTACCATTGGTTTGGGTGGAACTGCAAATGGTGTTCCTAGACAAGATGGTTTTAATATTACACCAGCTTCAGAAGTAATGGCAATTCTTTGCATGGCTACAGATTTTGATAATTTAAAGCAACGGTTAGGTGATATATTTATAGGATTTACCTACAAGAACGAACCCATTTTTGCGCGCGATTTAAAAGCAGAAAATGCCATGGCTATTTTGTTAAAAGATGCCATAAAGCCAAACTTAGTGCAAACCTTAGAAGAAAACCCAGCCATTATTCATGGAGGTCCTTTTGCAAATATAGCGCAAGGAACCAATACAATTATTGCAACTAAAATGGGCTTAACTTTATCTAATTACGTGGTAACAGAGGCTGGTTTTGGTGCCGATTTAGGTGCTGAAAAGTTTTTAAACATAAAATCTGCTTTTGCAAATTTAAATCCAAAATGTGTTGTTTTAGTGGCCACTATTAGAGCATTACGTCATCATGGAGGTGTTAAAAAAGAAGGGTACAATACGCAGAATTTAGCAGCAGTAACAGAAGGTTTTAAAAATTTAGAGAAACATATAGAAAACATTAGAAAGTATAATATAGAACCAGTAGTGGCTATCAATTCTTTTATTTCCGATACAATAGAAGAGGTGAATTTTGTCATTAAAAAATGCAAAAGTTTAGGGGTTCATGCGGTTTTGTCTGAAGGATGGGCAAAAGGAGGAGAAGGCACCAAAGAATTGGCAAAAGCTGTTGTAGATATTGTAGAAAATAAAGCAACACAATACAAGCCTTTGTATGACTGGAAAAGCCCGGTTACAGAAAAAATTGAAATAATAGCCAAAGAAATTTATGGAGCTGCAACTGTTGAATACAGTAAAAAAGCCCAATTAAATTTAAGAAGAATCAATAGGCTAGGGTTTAATGATTTTGCTATTTGTATGGCAAAAACTCAAAAATCTTTTTCAGACAATGAACAGTTAATAGGAAGGCCTGAAGGTTTTACGGTTACAGTTAGAGAAATTGAAATAGCGGCTGGCGCACAATTTATTATTCCAATTTTAGGAAAAATGATGCGAATGCCTGGTTTACCAGCAACCCCAGCATCTGAAGGAATGACCATTGATAAAAATGGCGTTATTTCTGGATTATCCTAACATTTAGGATTACATTAAAAATAAAAAAAACCAGCCAAATGGCTGGTTTTTTTATTGATTGTTAAATTTATAATTCTAACAATCCATTTGTTTTAGAAACACCTTCTGCAGATGCTTGCATGTGAGCTTTTTCAGCATCACTCAATTGAATTTCTACTATTTTTTCAATTCCATTTTTCCCTAAAATTACAGGAACTCCAATACATAAATCAGTTAAGCCATATTCACCTTCTAATAAGGTAGAACATGGAAATATTTTTTGTTGATCACATGCAATTGCTTGTACCAATCCGCTAACGGCTGCACCAGGAGCATACCATGCAGAAGTTCCTAATAAACCGGTTAAGGTTGCGCCACCAACTTTGGTGTCTTGTAATACTTGTGCTAATCTTTCTTCGGAAATAAATTCTGAAACAGGTACAGAATTACGAGTTGCTAATCTAGTTAATGGAACCATCCCTTTGTCTGAGTGACCTCCAATAACCATTCCGTCAACATCAGAAATAGGAGCTTCTAAAGCTTCTGCCAACCTGTATTTAAAACGAGCAGAATCTAAGGCTCCACCCATTCCAATAATTCTGTTTCTTGGCAATCCTGTAGTTTTATGAACTAAATATGTCATAGTATCCATAGGATTAGAAACAACAATAATGATGGTATTTGGAGAATGTTCTATTAAGTTAGAAGAAACTGTTTTTACGATCCCAGCATTAATTCCAATTAATTCTTCTCGTGTCATTCCTGGTTTTCTTGGAATACCAGAGGTAATCACACAAATATCTGAATCTGCAGTTTTTGAATAATTATTAGTAGTTCCAGTAATTTTTGTATCAAAACCATTTAAAGAAGCTGTTTGCATTAAGTCCATTGCTTTTCCTTCTGCATATCCTTCCTTAATGTCTAGCAATACAACCTCAGAAGCAAAGTTTTTGATAGCAATATATTCTGCGCAACTAGCACCTACTGCACCTGCTCCTACAACTGTAATTTTCATATTTTTTGTTTTTAATTGTTTTTAATTGTTTTTGTACAGATAGCACAAAATAATGATACTAAAAGAGCTTATTGAATTAATAGAGGTCGTCTAAAAAGTGTTTTTTAACAACCTCTATATACTAGCTTTTATGCATCAATATTTGCATACTTTGCATTTTTCTCTATAAACTCTCTTCTTGGCGGTACTTCATCACCCATTAGCATAGAGAAAACTCTGTCTGCTTCTGTCATACTTTCAATAACAATCTGACGTAAAGTTCTAAACTCTGGATTCATGGTAGTATCCCACAATTGATCTGCATTCATTTCTCCAAGACCTTTATAACGTTGTATATTAACAGAGCCACCAAGTTTTTGTGCAATCAAATCTCGTTGATTGTCATCCCAAGCATATTCTCTTTTTTGTCCTTTCTTAACTAAGTATAATGGCGGTGTGGCAATATAGATATATCCTTGTTCAACCATTTCTTTCATGTATCTAAAAAAGAAGGTTAATATTAAGGTAGCAATATGAGATCCATCTACATCGGCATCACACATAATAACTACTTTGTGGTATCTTAATTTAGATAAGTTTAAAGCTCTAGGGTCTTCTTCTGTTCCAATACTAACTCCTAATGCGGTAAACATATTTTTTATTTCCTCATTTTCAAAAACCTTGTGTTGCATGGCTTTTTCTACATTTAAGATTTTTCCTCTTAAAGGTAAAATTGCTTGAAAATTTCGATCACGCCCTTGTTTCGCAGTTCCACCTGCAGAATCTCCCTCAACTAAAAATATTTCACAAATAGATGGGTCTGTTTCAGAACAATCTGATAATTTACCAGGCAAGCCTCCAATACTCATGACTGTTTTACGCTGCACCATTTCACGTGCTTTACGTGCTGCATGTCTTGCAGTAGCTGCTAAAATTACTTTCTGAACAATTATTTTAGCATCGTTAGGATTCTCTTCTAGATAATCTGTTAACATTTCAGAAACTGCTTGAGAAACTGCAGATGTTACATCTCTGTTTCCAAGTTTAGTTTTTGTTTGTCCTTCAAATTGTGGTTCTTGTACTTTTACAGAAATAATGGCTGTTAACCCTTCACGGAAGTCATCTCCAGCAATTTCAAACTTTACATTTTTTAGTAAGCCTGAATTATCTGCATATTTTTTTAACGTACCTGTTAAACCTCTTCTAAAACCAGATAAGTGTGTTCCACCTTCATGTGTATTAATATTATTTACATATGAGTGTAAATTTTCTGCATATGAAGTATTGTAGACCATGGCAACTTCAACCGGAATACCATTTTTTTCTCCTTCCATAGAAATGACTCCAGATGTTAACTGCTCGCGAGTACTATCTAGATATCTAATAAATTCTGGCAGACCTTCATCACTATAAAAAGTTTCTGTTGGAAAATCACCTTCATCATCAGTGGTTCGCTTGTCTGTTAATGTAATGGTAATTCCTTTATTTAAATAGGATAACTCACGCAAACGAGTTGCTAAAGTATCATAATTATATTCTGTGGTTTGAACAAAAATAGATTTGTCTGGTGAGAAAGTTACAATGGTTCCAGTGAAATCTGTTTCACCAATTGCTTTTACTGGATACAAGCTTTTTCCTTTAGAATATTCTTGTTGCCAAACTTTTCCTTCTTTGTGAACTGTTGCCGTTAGGTGTTCAGATAGTGCATTTACACAACTTACTCCAACTCCGTGTAAACCACCAGATACTTTATAAGAATCTTTGTCAAATTTACCACCGGCGCCAATCTTTGTCATCACTACTTGTAGTGCAGAAACCCCTTCTTTTTTGTGAATACCAACGGGTATTCCACGACCATTATCTTTTGTAGTAACTGAATTGTCTTCATTAATAGTAACATTAATTGTATCACAATAGCCACCCATTGCTTCATCAATAGAGTTATCTACAACTTCATATACCAAATGATGTAGCCCTCTAATTCCAACATCTCCAATATACATGGATGGGCGCATTCTTACATGCTCCATTCCTTCTAATGCCTGAATACTGGAAGCATCATAATTATTTTTGTTTTCTTCGCTCATAATTTCAAGTGTTTTAAACATAAAAAATCATCACAAAAACATGATGAAATTTATAGTTCCAAATTTACAAAAAAACAAGGTTTTTAGAAAGCTCAATCATTAATAATACTCAGTTTTATCAACATTTGTTAATTACTAAAAAATGGCTTAAATAGCCTTTAAATAGTCTTAAAACTACTCTTCAAAAGAATTTACAAGCCCCCTGTTCTTTAAATTTAAAAAATGGCTTAAATCAAGAAATTTAACCTCAATTTTAGAAGATAAAATTTCAAATTTTGAAATATTTCTGCTTTTAGAAGTACTAAGAGTAGGCTTATAAAAAAAACTCGCCTGTAGTTAATCAGAGAAAAACCAACAAGCGAGTTGTAGAGAAATTTTAGAGGCTATTAATACGCATCTTCATGCACTGTTTTAATTGCTCTTCCGCTTGGTTCGTTCATGTTTTGAAAACTCTTGTCCCAAGCCAATGCCGTTGGAGTACTACAAGCAATAGAAGGAACAGAAGGCACTGTTAATGCAGCCGCCTCTGAAGGAAAATGTTCTTCAAAAATACTTCTATAATAAAATTCTTCCTTTGTTCTTGGTGTTTGAGTTGGGAAACGATGCGTTGCTTGTTGCATTTGATCATCAGATACAGAGGTGTTGACCACTTTTTTTAGCGTGTCTATCCAGTTGTATCCAACTCCGTCTGAAAACTGCTCTTTTTGTCTCCATGCCACAGATTCTGGTAGGTAGGCTTCAAAAGCCTTACGCAACACCCATTTTTCCATACGTTCTCCATTTATCATTTTATCTTGTGGGTTTATTCTCATTGCAACATCCATAAATTCTTTGTCTAAAAATGGTACGCGACCTTCTATACCCCAAGCAGCCAGGCTTTTATTAGCTCGCAGACAGTCATATTGATATAATTTGTCTAGTTTACGAACTGTTTCTTTGTGTAATTCTTCAGCATTTGGAGCTTTGTGAAAATATAAATAGCCCCCAAAAATCTCATCTGCACCCTCACCAGATAACACCATTTTTATTCCCATAGATTTTATGACTCTTGCCAATAAATACATTGGAGTGGAAGCTCTAATGGTAGTAATATCATAGGTTTCTAAATGATAAATAACATCACGAATTGCATCTAGTCCTTCTTGAATGGTAAAGGTTACCTCATGATGAATAGTTCCAATATGGTCTGAAACTATTTGAGCAGCAGCTAAATCTGGTGATCCGTCTAAGCCTATTGAAAAAGAATGTAACTGTGGCCACCATGCTTCTTGTGTGTCTCCAGATTCAATTCTTTTTTGCGCATATTTTTTTGCGATGGCAGATGTTATAGAAGAGTCTAGACCCCCAGAAAGTAATACTCCGTAAGGAACATCAGACATTAATTGTCTGTGAACAGCAGCTTCCAATGCGTCACGTAATTCGTCAATAGAAGTTTGATTTTCTTTTACAGCATCATACTCCATCCAATCTCTTTGATACCATTTTATAAGTTTTCCATCTTTACTAGACATGAAGTGTCCTGGAGGAAATACTTCAATTTTATTACAGACCCCTTCTAAGGCTTTTAGTTCTGAAGCTACATAAAAAGTACCGTTTTTATCCCATCCTATATATAATGGGATAATTCCCATATGATCTCTAGCAACAAAATATTCATCTTTCTTAGAGTCGTAGATTGCAAATCCAAAAATGCCATTTAGATCATCTAAAAAAGCACTTCCTTTTTTTTGATAAAGTGCTAATATTACTTCACAATCAGATTGTGTTTGAAATGTATAAGAAGGTGTCCATCCATTCTGCTCAGTAGCTTCAAATTGTTTTCTTAATTCTTGGTGGTTATAAATTTCACCATTAGCCGCTAAAACAAGACTTTTGTCTTCGTTAAATAAGGGTTGTTTTCCAGATGCAGGATCTACTATAGCTAATCTTTCATGAGCTAAAATAGCTTTTTCATTACTGTAAATACCACTCCAGTCTGGACCTCTATGTCTAATAGATTTAGACATTTCTAAAATCTGTGATCTTAGTTTTTCTGAACTTTCCTTTAAATCAAACGCACATACCTGTCTCTTATACACATCTGACGCTGCCGACGATCTACTCTGTGTAGA
>OJHF01000297.1_pt1 | contig 12895 bp, 12 predicted proteins | sample 1594891 | NCBI WGS metagenome assembly OJHF01 (sample SAMN05416737, study PRJEB24817) | seawater metagenome | isolation source: Sea water | place: Canada:Atlantic | collected 2013-07 | reverse complement strand
CGAGATTGCCTCTTGTCTCGTGGGCTCGGAGATGTGTATAAGAGACAGCCCAATAGCAGCGTGTTAAATGCAACACCGTTGCCGGATTTTGGTGGTGGTCACCCCGACCCGACCCCGGTTGACGTTCCCGATCTGTATCAACTGGCATTGAGTTCGGAGAGTCCCGACCTGCTCGCCGCCTCGGACGGTGATGGCGATCGCAACATGATATTGCTACCAGGACAAATGGTATCGCCCGGTGACAGCCTAGCCATATTGCTCGCTAATGCTAAAAGCATTCCTGGTTATCGCGATGGCATCCCCGGTGTGGCGCGCTCTATGCCCACTAGTACTGCGGTCGACCGCGTGGCACAGCACCTCAATATTCCGTGCTTCGAAACACCAACCGGCTGGCGCTATTTCTGCAACCTCCTTGACTCAGGCGACATCGGTCTGTGTGGGGAAGAAAGCTTTGGTACTGGCTCCTCACACGTTCGCGAAAAAGACGGCCTATGGGCCGTTCTATTCTGGCTAAATTTGCTAGCCACTACCGGTCTATCTGGCAACCAGATACTGGCAAATCATTGGCGTCAGTTCGGACGTGATTATTATCAGCGCTACGATTATTTCATTCCGGATAGCAGTCAGGCCGACGCCCTATTTAGTCAACTCAAACTCAATGCAGAATCACCATTGGTTCAGCTAAAAGAACGCAGCCTGAAGAACATCGACAACTTCACTTACACCGACCCCATTGATGGCAGCGTATCCAGAAATCAGGGCGTGCGACTCCAGTTCAATGATGAGTCGAGAATTATCTACAGACTTTCAGGAACAGGTACTTCAGGCGCGACTCTGCGAGTGTATCTGCAACAGCTTGAAACTAATGCCGCTCTGCATGCACAAAACCCTAGCGATGTGCTGAAGCCTCTCGGGTTGCTGGCAGCAAGTTATGCCCGAATCGAGCACTACACAGGTTTAAGCAGACCTAGCGCAATAATTTAGGGGCTAACACGGCGCTCAACCCCGGTGCTGTTAAGAATATTGCTGGCTATTTCCTCAATCGATGCATGGGTGGTATCGAGAAACTCAATGCGGAAACGTTTGAACAACTGCTCTGCCGCACGAATTTCATAATTAACCTGCTGAATGGTCGAATAACGACCGGTAGAACGACGCACCTTGCGAATCTGCTGCAAGCGAGCTGCCTCAATCGTTAGGCCATAAAGTTTGTGCTTATAGGGTTCGAGCACTGCCGGAATTTTGCCCGACTCCAACTCCTCTTCCGACAACGGGTAGTTAGCCACAAAAACGCCATAGGTTAGCGCCAGATAAAGACAGGTTGGGGTTTTACCCGAACGCGAGACGCCAATCAGAATTAAGTCAGCCTGCTCGTAATCACGGGTATGCGAGCCATCGTCATTGGTTAAAGCATAATTAGTGGCATCAATACGCTGATCGTACTTCACTGTATCGAGCAGCCCGTGAGCGCGGCCCGAGGTATGGTTGGACCGGACACCCAACTCGCCCTCCAGCGGCGCCAGGAAAGTTTGGAAAAAGTCTAGAAAAAGCCCATTAGCGGGCAAAAGACGGTCTCTGAGCTCATCATCCACCAAGGTACTGAATATAATGGGCCTCAGGTTATCCTGAGCAGCAACGCGATTAATTCTGGCAACGGCCTCATCGGCTTTCTCTATAGTGTTTATAAATGGCAAGGTTACCTGCTTGAAATTCTCCGCCTCAAACTGAGTGAGCAGACTGTGGCCGAGCGTTTCAGCGGTAATTCCCGTCGAATCCGAGACCAAAAATACGGTTCTATTTTTCATAACCTTGAAATAACTCCATCCGGTATTTGAATATCTGCACAATTTCTCGGAATTGAAAGCAAAAAACCTGCAAAATCGCGGTTCAGTTTAATCCATCCAACATTCAGCAGTATAGGGGAGCAGAGCTTTGGAAGCCTACGTTGTACCACTTAACCAGGTAGGAATTAACGACATTGAGCATGTCGGCGGCAAAAATGCGTCGCTGGGCGAGATGATCAGCGGGCTTTCTAAGGCTGGTGTGATGGTACCGGGTGGTTTTGCCACCACCGCCAGTGCTTATCGTGAATTTTTGGCTCATGAGGGATTGGCCGAAAAAATCGATGCACTGCTCTCCGAACTCGATACCGACAACCTGCAACAGTTAGCCAGCACCGGTGCAACTGTCCGTCAGTGGGTAATCGATACGCCCCTGCCGCCAGCACTCCACGACAACATTCTTAGTGCCTGGCTTGAAATGGGTGGTGATCGCGGCGATGACTTCGCTGTTGCTGTTCGCTCATCTGCTACTGCCGAAGACCTTCCCGATGCCTCGTTTGCCGGCCAGCAGGAAACCTTCCTCAATGTGCGTGGCGAAGAGCATTTGTTCTGGTCTATTAAACAGGTGTTCGCTTCGCTGTACACCGATCGCGCCATTGCCTACAGGGTTCATCAAGGCTTCGACCATAAAGAAGTTGCACTCTCAGTCGGGATTCAACACATGGTGCGCAGCGATCTCGCGTCCAGCGGTGTGATGTTCACACTCGATACCGAATCGGGCTTCCGCGACCTCGTGTTTATTACATCCTCCTACGGGCTTGGTGAAACGGTTGTGCAAGGTGCTGTGAACCCGGACGAGTTCTATGTTTCAAAACCGGCACTCAATGCCGGTAAGCGGGCCATTCTGCGCAAGAATATCGGCAGCAAGGCCATTAAAATGCTGTACAGCGAACAGCCTATTGATGGCCAGTTTGTTGAAACGGTTGATGTCGATGAAGCAGATTCAAACCGCTTCTCGCTCACCGATATCGAAATAGAAACGCTCGCTAGATACGCCGTTATTGTTGAAAATCACTACGGACGGCCGATGGATATCGAATGGGGCAAAGATGGTCTTGACGGCAAACTGTACCTGTTACAGGCCCGCCCGGAAACGGTTCAAAGCCAGAACTCAGCAACCATTGAGCGCTACACGCTAAAAGACCGCCGCTCCAAAGTACTGGTCGAAGGTCGCAGTATCGGTCAACGCATTGGCGCAGGTGTCGCAAAGATTATTGACCGTGTTGAAGATATGGACCGGATTCAACCGGGCGATGTGCTGGTTGCCGACATGACCGACCCGGATTGGGAACCCGTTATGAAACGCGCATCCGCGATCGTTACCAATCGTGGCGGGCGCACCTGCCATGCAGCCATTATTGCCCGTGAACTAGGTATTCCTGCTGTAGTTGGCTGTGAAAATGCCACCACATTCATTCCAGATGGCGCTGAAGTTACCGTATCCTGTGCCGAAGGTGACACCGGTTTTGTCTATCAGGGCATGCTGAACTTCGAACAGCAACAAATTGAACTCGACAGCCTCCCTGAGATTCCCGTAAAACTGATGATGAATATCGCCAATCCCGATCGAGCATTCAGTTTTGCGAGCCTGCCAAATGCTGGGGTAGGTCTGGCACGGCTGGAATTCATCATTAATCGGATGATCGGCATTCACCCGAGAGCATTGCTCGAGTTTGATCAACAGGAAACGTCTCTTCAAGACATCATCCGACAACAGATGGCCGGCTATGATGACCCGGTAGAGTTCTTCGTCGACAAACTGTCGGAAGGCATCGCTTGTATCGCGGCTGCTTTCGCACACAGTCCGGTTATTGTGCGACTCTCCGATTTCAAATCAAACGAATACGCCAACCTTATTGGCGGTGCAAATTACGAACCGCACGAAGAAAATCCTATGCTAGGTTTCCGTGGCGCTTCGCGCTATGTGCATAAAGATTTCAAGCCCTGCTTCGAACTCGAGTGTCGTGCATTAAAACGCGTTCGTGAAGAAATGGGTTTTGAAAACGTTCAGGTGATGGTGCCATTTGTTAGAACCCTGGGTGAAGCTGCAGAAGTTATTAGTCTGCTCGAAAACTTTGGTCTCAAGAGTGGTGAGAAGGGCCTTAAAATAATCATGATGTGCGAATTGCCCAGCAACGCACTGCTGGCCGATCAGTACCTGGAAATGTTCGATGGCATGTCCATCGGTTCAAACGATATGACGCAGTTAACCTTAGGTTTGGATCGTGACTCCGGCCTTATCGCCGATCTTTTTGATGAGCGCGACCCTGCGGTTAAAGCCATGTTGAAAATGGCGATTGATGCCTGCAAACGCAATGGAAAATACGTGGGCATCTGTGGCCAGGGTCCTTCGGACCACCCGGATCTGGCCGAATGGCTGCTAGAACAGGGTATTGAGAGCATGTCGCTTAACCCTGACAGCATCGTAGAAACCTGGATGTTGCTGGCGGGTCAACGCATCGAAAAGGCCTGAGCAGCGATACAAAAAAAGGGGTTGAGTGCATCATCGCACCCAGCCCCTTTTTCTAATTCCACATTAGCCGCGCAGACTTTGTATTCGCCCAACAGTTTTCTGCCACAAACTACCAGCTCGATTTCTTACGCACTTTCAAACGCGGAATAATCAAGCCCATTAGCACACCAAATACCAGCACCACCGCGCCAACAACAAACCAGTCACGATTCGATTTTGAACCCAGCTTCCGGTTATCTTCTTCGAGCTCCGAGATCTGTGAACTTGCTGAACTAAGAGTTGAGCGCAATGTCGAGTTTTCTCTATCGAGCTTAACTGCGCTGGCTGAAACCAGCTTAATTCTATCGAGCTCGGCTGCCAGATTTTTATTCTCAGAAGCTAGCTGGCGCACTTCTGTTTGCAAAGCCTGTTTGGCATCCGACAATTCAGCGACACGACCAATATCCTTTTCCAATTGCGGCAAGCGCACCAATGCAGGCGGTGAGCTCAGCAGAAACCGGCTAACCACCCAGCCTTCCGGACCTCCGGGAATACGCACCAGGCTATAGCCGCGTTCGGCATCCGTCTGAAGCAACTCCACGCGCATACCGCTTTTCAGCATACGCACAATTTTATTGCTGGTGCTTTTTCCGGAGCGCATTGTGAATTCGCCCCGATCAGTTACCCAGCGTTCTTGAGCCGTAGCAACACCGGCAAGCAGAAGCAATGACAGCGATACACAAATCGCTAATAGATGTTTTTTTATCAACATTTCAACCAGTTTCATTTTATAAATTGAGGTGAGACATAGGCCGGAAGCGAGCCCCGGCGGGCATCAGGCGATAACTCTAGCACAGCAGCAACCGTCCATTTCAACAAATGCGGGACATGTTCGCGCGATAATGCCGGAGCTCTTTGATTGAATCACGGATATCGGCCAGAGCCAGATGCTCAGACGATTTTTTAACACCCGCCGCCACATCGGGAGCCCACAGACTCGCCAAAATCTTCAATGTGCTGACATCGAGATTTCGATAGTGGAAGTAGGCTTCGAGCTCAGGCATCTCACGGCTCATAAAACGGCGGTCCTGACAGATACTGTTGCCACACATCGGTGATGCGCCCTGCCCCACCAGCGGGCCCAAGAAATCGAGCGTTTGTCGCTCGGCATTGAGTAAATCAGTGTTGCTGGCCCGCACCCTTGCTACCAGCCCCGATTGGGTGTGCTGCCGAGTATTCCACGAGTCCATAGCCGCAAGCTTTGCTTCGGGTTGCCAGATAGCACATACCGGCCCCTCCGCTACAATTTGAAGATTCGCGTCGGTAACGATAGTCGCAATCTCAATAATCGAATCGTTCTGAGTATCGAGCCCGGTCATTTCCAAATCAATCCAGATGAGCCTGCTGTCAGCCATAGTTGTCGCCTTGTTCCTGTGCAATCGTGCGATAATTCTAACAAACATCATCAAGAGCTATACGCAAACATGCATACCCTTTTTCCAGCGTGAGCCAGGATCCCGCAAAACGAACGGCATTGGTCATCGCAGCCTATGGCAAACGCGGCCGCCTACTGCTGAATGACGGAACAGAAACCGGCTTCCTGCTAAAGGGCCGCAAGCTCAAACCGGTGTGCGGCGATATTGTGATTTGGAGCGAGCCTGACGCTGGCAGGGAGATGATTCTTGAATCTATCGAAGAGCGTCGAAACACACTGCGACGCCCCGGCCGCAAGGGCAATCCAGACTCTCTGGCAGCTAACCTCGACCTGCTTCTGGTGGTGATGGCATCGCAACCAAAACCGGACTTTTTTCTCACTGACAGATACATTGCAGCCGCCCACTCAATGGGTTGTGATGCTGTCATCGTGCGGAACAAAACCGACCTCCCCGGCAAACTGGATGCCGCCACCGAAGAGGAACTGCGGGCGTACGCAAAACTTGGCTACAGAACCGTTCTTACTTCAACTGAACGGGCTGAAGGCATCGACGATGTTGCCGCGCATCTGGCGGGGCATACTGGCATGCTGGTGGGCCAATCAGGAGTGGGTAAGTCATCACTCATTAACGCGCTGCTGCCCTCTGCAACAGTAGCTGTGGCTGAGCTATCCTCTGGCACTCTGGAAGGACGCCACACCACTACCGCATCGATGATGCACCGGCTACCTGAAAATGGCTGGCTGATTGACTCACCGGGTGTGCGTGATTTTTTGCCCTACTTCGCTGACGTACGCGCAGTGCAGGCCGGATTTACCGAGATCATCACTGCTGCGGCAGATTGCCGCTTCGCAAATTGCCAGCATCTGCGGGAACCGGGCTGCAAAGTTAAATCAGACGTTGAAGAGGGCGTGATTAGTGCCCGGCGCTACGAGAGTTACAAACGTCTGTATCACATGACCGAAGCTGCGCAGGTGGAGCCCTGAGCAATAATTGAGAGAGCCTAATCCTCTCCCAGGTTAAGCCTTCCTGAAATTGCCAATGACAGCGTGCTGCTATCGACAAACTCCAGTTCGCCACCCAACGGCACACCATGCGCGATACGGGTTGGCCGAACATTTCGCTGATGGGCAAGGCTCGCCAGATAACCGGCAGTGGCCTCACCTTCAACTGTCGCACTTGTTGCAATGATCAATTCCTGCACATCACCGCTGTCCATTCGAGCCTCAAGCAAATGCAATCCCAATTCTTCGGGACCGATACCATCAAGTGGTGACAGCCGACCCATAAGCACAAAGTAATGCCCGTTGTAGGAAGCCGAATCTTCAACCGCGATAACATCTGCCGGACTTTCCACCACACAGACTATTGAAGCATCACGCCGGGGTGCTGAACAAATCCAGCACAACTCGGTTTCGGAGAGCATGCGACACCGACCGCATTCCGCAATTTCATCCAATGCTTTCTGCATGGCTGCAATTAAGCGTCTTCCGCCATCGCGCTCCTGTTCAAGCAAGCGGAAAGCCATCCGTTGCGCCGTGCGCGGACCTACACCGGGAAGGCAGCGCAACGCTTCGAGAAGGTCTTGCAGTAACGGTGAATAAGCCATAGTAATAAAAGCTCAGTGGCAATTAAAACGGCAGGTTAAGACCGGCGGGCAAGCCCAGTCCGGACGTCAGACCTGAGTACTTGTCTTTGGTGGTGGCTTCTACCTTACGCAAGGCATCGTTAAATGCAGCTACGAGAATATCTTCAAGCATTTCTCGATCATCATTCAGCAGCTGCGGATCAATATCAATAGCATGCACCTCATGGCGACAGCTCATTTTTATTTTCACCATGCCACCACCCGCCTGTCCTTCGACTTCGATGCTGGCGAGTGCGGCTTGAGCCTCCTGCATTTGCTCTTGCATTTGCTGAGCCTGCTTCATCATCTGGCCCAAAGGGTTTTTCATCAATCCACCTCTATTTCTTTTACAAAATTGCGATTCAGGCTAATAAGCAACCCGGCAATCACAAATTCAATGATTAAAACTTAACTATTTGCTGTTATTCGGCAAAATCGATGACGTATCCACGGTAGCGTCAAAGCGCTTGATTAAATCCTGCACCGCAGCCTCGCCAGTAATGGCATCTCGGGCCGCATCCAGCTCTTCCTGTTTGGAGTCTTCATGGCGCTGGGCAATGGTGTCTGCGGTCTGCAATGTTTGTGCGGCACGAGGCTCAAACAGCAGCTTCAACGGATCGCTGAAACAGGCCTGCAATGCATCCTGCATCCGACCCTTCATGTTGTCGGTAAGCAAAGCCTCATTGGCAGCATCGATACTGAGGCGAATAACGCCGTTATTAGAGCTCACCAAAGCACAATGCTTTGCCAGCTCGCCGGCCATACCACTCAAACCCAAACCCGCAACCAGCTGCAGCCAGTCTTCTGACGAATTCAGCACGGGTGCTGCCGATATCGCCTTCGCTGTTGGCCGAATTGATGCTGGCGCGGCAGCAGGTGTGGAAGGTTTCTGCTTAGCCACAGCTGGCTTGCTGGCCGGTGCTTTTGCAGCAGCGGTGCCACCACCGCCGACAATAGCTGTGGCACCGGGTCCACGACTGAAAGCCAACATACGCAATAAGCACATTTCAAAGCCCAGACGGGGCTCGGGGGCCAACGAAATATCGCGACGACCCGCGCAAGCAATTTCATAATACAACTGCACCAACTCGGCATCGAGTCGCCCGGCAATATCCTCAAGCCCGTCATTGTCCATATCAGGGTCCAGAGCTGCGGCACCAGCAAGCTGAATGACCGCAATCTGCTGCAAGGCTGTGGCAAGGTCGCTAAGAACCGATGCGTAATCCGGCACAAGCTCATCAAGCACCCGTATACGAGCAATAAGCTCAGTGGCATCAGTAGAAATAAGCGCTTCCAAAAGGTTGCCTATATGCTTCTGATCAAGGCTGCCGAGCATCTCGGCCGTGTCTTTATCGGTGAGTTCATTACCACCAAAAACCAGCCCCTGATCCAGCAGGCTCAGAGCATCTCGCATACTGCCTGAGGCAGCGCGGGCTAAGCGGGTGAGTGCAGCAGGCTCGGCAGTCAGACCTTCGGCAGCGCATATTTTTGCCATGCGGTCAGACATCAACGTGGTTTGCAGACGCTTGAGGTTAAATTGCAAACAACGCGACAAAACGGTGACCGGTAATTTTTGTGGATCGGTGGTGGCCAGCAAAAACTTTACATGCGGTGGAGGCTCTTCAAGAGTTTTAAGTAACGCATTAAAAGAGCTGTTAGACAGCATGTGCACCTCATCAATGAGGTACACCTTATAACGGGCATTAGTGGGCGCGTATTGAACGTTCTCGAGCAACTCACGGGTGTCGTCGACCTTGGTCCGCGAGGCCGCATCAACCTCAATGAGGTCCACAAAACGCCCTTCATCAATAGCCAAGCAGGCGCTGCATTTACCACAAGGCTCGGCAACCACGCCATTTTCACAGTTGAGCGCTTTAGCCAGAATTCGCGCAATTGTGGTTTTGCCCACGCCGCGGGTACCGGAAAATAGGTACGCATGATGCACCCGATCAGACTCGAGCGAGTTAGTTAGCGCCCTGACGACATGCGACTGCCCGACCAGGTCGGCGAAGGTGCCGGGTCGCCATTTACGCGCCAGTGCCAGATAACTCATCGTTGCTCAGCCTGCAGCCAGTGGAGATCGAAATTAAGAGAAGGCCCGCGCCAGCCACATCCCGGCGCCCAGCAATACCGCTACCGTTGCTCCCTTCCGGGCCTGGCGGAGTTCACGGCGTGCTGTCGCGAGAGGACCGGCGCAGACCAGAGGCAAGAATATTCGGTGCAGCCTCTTTGAGCAAGCCAAATACGGTGTGCGCGAGCCGGCAAGGCTGTGTTCGCCATTAGCTGACATTACGGGCAATGCTGCAATATCACTTTGCAATATCTGTAAATGTTTGCCAGCATTGGTGTTATCTGAGCCTGCTCGCAGGCGAACACCATTAACGAACCAGAATACAGGTGAACCCGAACCCATGAGAGTCAAGCTAATATTGCTTGTGATTGCAGCAGCAGGACTGGTTGCTTGCGCGGGCAGAACCTCCGTTTCAGGCACTTGGGAAGATACAGAAGCCCGAGGGCAGCATCTTAACCGGCTATTAATTGTTACTCTGGCGCGCGATTCATCTCGGCGCCGCCAGTTTGATAGTGAACTGCGCAGACGCCTTAGCAGCGATAACACCACCTTGTTTACGGCTTCCAGCCTGCTCGACCCGAATGCCGAAATAACCCGCGCCATGGTCGAAAAGCTGGTTCTCGATAACAACATTGACGGCGTCATCGTGACCCGGGTAACCAAACAGCGCATGGTACCAAAAGAGATCACCAGCAAAACCGATTCAAAAGTGTATCGCAGCACAGGGCAAGCCTACGAAACAATCTATACCAATAACACGTTTAACTTTGTGCAGTACGACTACAAAGGAGATATAGACACCAAGGACTACACAGTTCCCATCTATGACTTAACGCTCACTACCGATATAAATGAAACTAAGGACGGTAAGACCATTTACCGAATCGTCTCAGTGGCGAAAAATCAATCTGAGCTATCAGATATGATCAACACGCTAACCCGAAAAATTGCTCGGCAGATGAAGCGGGCGAAATTGGTAAAGCCATAAGATGCAAGCGCCTAAAGATATATCCGGGTCAACCTTGGGTAGCGCGAAGTGTAAGGCACACTAATGACATACCCGGATATTACCGGCTAGGTTAGTAGTGCTTAGACTCTTGGCACAGCCATAAAGAACCCCGGTTAATCTAACGCAACTATGCCGGACAACGATAAAACAGAGCCAGTTCAGGCTTTGCTGCGCCCGGGCCAGTTACTGATATTTAGCGAACCACTCATATCGAAAATTATCTGGGTCGGCTGTCTACACCGAGTGCAGCAGGAGTCTGTTTTATTAGCGGCATTGTGTTCTAATATTTCTGGCCGTTGCCTCAGGCTCCATTCATCTACTTCCAGTTCTAGGCCTCAAACCTAATCTAAACCCCGTTCAGCCGGAGTCAGACATGTATTCTATAAGTTATTTTTTCATTGCAATTGTCGATATGGCTCTTTTGATCTGGGCGCTGAATATCTGCAAAAAATTTCCGACGCCGGCCGTAATACTATCCACCGTTCCACTATCGCTGCTTTGGTTCGACAACATTACAGTGAGCCTGGGCAGCACGCTCGGCGATGGCCAGCCATTACTGGCGCTGAACTTTGTGCGCTTCATGGGTCACTATGTATTGCTGCCAGCCACCATCATCGCGATCGGTTCCATGGCGCGTCTGGCTAATTTCAAAATAGCGCAGAGCAAATGGTTTATCGGCGCCTTCTGTGTAGTCGCTACCTACTTCAGTATTCACGACCTCTACTTGTTTTCACAGGCCAGCTTCTATCCATCATGCTTTGCTGACACCTTCCGTTATACCACCCACATCGCTGAATACACTGCGTGTAGCGCCGATGCCGATATTGGTGCTGGCTTTAAAATCATGCCTTGGCCCGCGATGACGCTCAGCATTATGACGCTTATCCTCGGTGCATTTCTGTGGTGGCGACGTGGCTGGAAGTGGCTTTTTATCGGTGCTGCTGGCGCATTACCACTCTTCGCCATTCCCTACCCGGGCACCGGCGGTATTTATGGCAATGTCGGCGAACCCATTATTTGTGGCGCCATTGTGGTTACCGCGGCTTGGCTCAGCGGCTGGCGACCCACCAAAAGCTAGTCGCTAACAATCCAATGCGCAGTCGCCAGAGGCAATAACAATGGTGTAGCGCGCTCTTTTTGCTCAGGATTAGCAGCATTCTACTTACCCCATTCGATTTCGGAGCGCGTTTAATGAATGACTTAGCCCAACTCAACGCTATTAATAAAGACAAGATCATTCGCTACAGCTTATTTTTTATTGTGATGGCTCTGTATACCGTCCCCTTTTTAGGCATAAGCGTTCCTGCCCCTCCTGGTCTCAATGATTCTGAGTCTGGCCGAATAACACTGTTGTTTATCCATGAGTTTGCCGGCTTTATATTTTTCGGACACACCTTCTTCAGCAACGTATGGGCTATGCGCGTAAGAATGGTTGGCGACAAACAAACGGGTCTTATGGCGCGCAGTATGCTTCGCTTAATGGCTCTGGGAATCACTGGTCCGACATCGATCATCGTGCCCCTTGCTGGCTTAATGCTGGTAGATACTTACTACGGTGGTTTCTTCGCCAACCCATGGGCCGTCGATGCGTACATTGCCTTCTGGATTATGGCGGCGCTGCAACTCGTGCCTGATATCATCCGCTACGCCGTAGACACCCATGCTGCGGATCCGAAACGTGATGTAAAACAGGCCGCAATTCGCGGAATCGGGTCAACGTTTCTGACCGTTTACATTATTTGGTGCATGGTCACTAAAGATGCGCTGATTTCACCTCTGTTTCTCGGCTAAACGTCGAACGAATAAGTCGAGCCATTTAACAATAAAAACAGGGGCCTCATGGCCCTTGTTTGTTTTGAATACAACGGCTTGGGCCTGGACGAGCAGCATCAGACCTTAGGCATTACCTGCCTTCAGTACTCGGCATAAGCTCCTGTATAGAAAAGAAAATATTCTGTGCATCTGGCAGATAGACCCGAGCATTTGCAGGGGGAAAATAGTCGCCCGCCGTGGTAAATTAACGGCTGAGTTCACAGGTGCCAACGACGTGCCGCCAGCTTATATTTATGCGTAAACTTTTCGTTTTGATAGTCATACTGCTGGGCACCTGTTCGCGCCCGCCGACCCTGCTGGAAGAAGTTCTACAGCAGGGTGAACTGCGTGTGGTGACACGTAATTCACCCACTAGTTATTACGTTGGTGCGCATGGTCCCGAAGGACCCGAATACGATTTAATCCGCGGCTTCGCAACCTTCATTGGTGTCGAGCTTAAAATCTATGAAGCCGAACGTTTTGTCGATGTTCTTCCCGAAGTCATTAATGGCAAAGCACACATTGCGGCAGCCGGACTCAGCATTACCCCGGAGCGCCTGCGTCAGGTGAACTTCGGACCCGGCTATGAGCAGGTTGAACACTGTCTCTTATACACATCTCCGAGCCCACGAGACAAGAGGCAATCTCGT
>OJHF01000293.1_pt1 | contig 13108 bp, 8 predicted proteins | sample 1594891 | NCBI WGS metagenome assembly OJHF01 (sample SAMN05416737, study PRJEB24817) | seawater metagenome | isolation source: Sea water | place: Canada:Atlantic | collected 2013-07 | reverse complement strand
GCTCGGAGATGTGTATAAGAGACAGCTATTGACGCTTCTTTTGTATAGTTGTCATTTAATTATTATTTCATCTATGAAAATCCAGGCTTTTCCTTTGTATGGCGAACCTAAATGCCAATTGGGTAAATCCCCTAAATTTTTAGCAACTATTTTTATATAACGAGAACTTTGCCCTTCGGTATTAAATCTAATTGTCTTTATTTCTATTTCTGAAGATGGAACCTCAGCTGCTATAATTTGAGCGGGTACATTTTTACTAAATATTTTTTCCGGAGCTACATAACAGGTTACTTCAGTAGGGAAAAATATCCAACTTCGTTGATCTTGTAAAAAACTAAGTTCAACAGTTTCAAAAGCTTGAATACTTCCTAAATCTATAATAGCTATTAAATCAGCATCTTGATACCCTTGCCAAGCTCCTGTTCTATAATCTTTAGACCCACGAATACCGTCTATTAGTGCATTATTACCTCCAGCATTGTATTGATTCGCATATTCCGTTTCTAATTGGATACTAATATTTGAGTTGATTTTATAAAAGTTAGTTTTTAAGGTATCACTTTTAATTCCGTTTAATGCGGCATATGTTTTTAGCTGACTTTCAGTAGTGATATTAATAGGATTTTCATAGATTTCAAAATCATCTAAATCTATACTATAATAAATAGCCGCTTCCTTAATCGTATTTGCTAAAGAAACTTGAGTGTCATTTTTAAAAGCAATTTCTCCTTTAGCAATAAATGGTGCTGGTGTAATTAAATGTTCTTTAATTTCGGTTTTAGGTTCTTGACCTTCTTGAGTTCCCCAATTAGATGGAGCGTCCGTCATATAAAACGTTAATGTTCCACCAGCGATTATTTCATTGTGAGTGATAAAAGTTCTGTTCAGTTCTATATCGTTTAAAAATGCCTTTTCGATATAAATAGCACTATCGGAACTGTTTTCAGCTTGAATGGTAAACTGCTTCTTATTCTCTAAATTTAGGGTCGCTTTTTCAAACAAAGGACTTCCAATTATGTATTGGTTAGCACCCGGCGTTACCGGATAAAATCCTAAGGAACTCAATACATACCAGGCACTCATTTGCCCACAATCTTCATTTCCAGAAACCCCGTCTGGATCATTTTTATATAATTCTGTTAAAATCTGATAAACTTTTTCTTGTGTTTTTGCTGGCTTATTTACAAAGTTATATAAATATGCCATATGATGACTAGGCTCGTTGCCATGAGCATATTGACCAATTAATCCCGTTATATCTATCTGATCACGTCCAGAAGTTTCATTTTTAGCAGTAAACAAATTATCTAAATGATTTTCCAATGCTTTTTTTCCACCCATTAAGTTCATTAATCCTGTAATGTCTTGAGGTGCATACAAACTATACTGCCACGCATTTGCTTCGGTATAATTAAAATTAACTTCGTAAGGATCAAAAGGAGTAAACCAGGTATTTCTAAACCTTCCTCTCATAAATTGAGTTTCTGGGTCGTATACATTTTTATAAAACTGTGCTCTTTTTGAAAACAGGACATAATCATCTTGCTTATCCATCGCCTTTGCCATTTGTGCAATGGTCCAATCATCATAGGCATATTCTAATGTTTTTGAAACAGATTCACTTTCTTCTTCCATAGGAACAAAGCCAAATTCTTTATACGATTTTAGACCTAATTTATCTTGAAAAGCACTATGTTTCATTGCTTGAAAAGCTTTTTCAGTATCATAACCTCGAATCCCTTTTAAATAAGCGTCTGCGATCACAGGAACCGCATGATAACCGATCATACAATCTGTATAATTAGAAGATAAATCCCAAATAGGCAGGATACCTCCTTCATCGTATTTTGCTAACAATGTATTGATAAAATCATTGGTTCGTTCCTGTTCAATAATGGTATATAAAGGGTGCGTTGCTCTATAAGTATCCCACAAAGAAAACACCGTGTAATAATCAAAATCTTTAGTTGTATGGATTTCTAAATCCATACCTCGGTAACGCCCGTCTACATCTTGATATAGATTTGGAGCAATCATAGTATGGTATAATGAGGTATAAAAATTAGTTTTATAATCTAAATTTGAACTTTCGATTACGATTTTCTCCAATTGTTGTTCCCAAGTGTCTTGTGCCTCTTTTTTTATGTCTTCAAAAGATTTATCAGCAATTTCTTCCTCTAGATTGTTACGTGCACCTTCTTCATCTACTGCTGAGATTCCTATTTTAATGTAAATAGGATCGTTAGTTGGATTGTTAAATGTTAATGCTGTTTTTCTTCCTCCAGGCATTCCATAAACTGGTGGAGACTGCAACATATCATTAAATGAATGAGATGTTTTTATATAGAAATATAAACGTTGGTCTGTTGCCCAAGCATCAGAAAATCGATAGCCTTGTATTTCGGTGTCAGAAATCTTATCAATCTTCGCATCCAATACTTTATCACGATGGATTAGGTCTAAAATTACTATTTGATTTTCAGCAGATGGGAATTGGTATTTATGCATTCCACTACGTTTAGAAACGGTAAGCTCTACCTCTATATTTGTGGTGTCTAATTTAACTTTATAATATCCAGGCGCTGCAATTTCATTGGCATGTAAAAAATGTGCGCGGTAGCCTTTTTTACCATCTGCGCCATTATTAAAGTTAATGGTGTTCGTTGGCATTAATAAAATATCACCATAGTCGGAAACACCAGTTCCACTTAAATGCGTGTGAGAAAATCCATAGATGTACTCATCAGAATAGTGATAACCGCTACATCCGTCCCACCCATCCAAACGAGTATCGGGACTTAATTGCATCATGCTAAATGGCATGGTAGCACCTGGATAGGTATGTCCATGACCTCCAGTGCCAATAAAAGGATTCACAAAATCTATTAAAGGTTGCTCTTTTTGAGCAGTTGAAACATTTGGTTCATTAGCACAACTATAAAGGGATAGGATACTTATAATAAAAAGTAATCTTTTCATAGGTCTATATTATTTTATTAAATCGGTTACAGATTGTGGCTATTAATCATTTACTCACCTTTTTTTTATTGGAATACGTGAATCTTCAGTTTTCCTAGGTTTGAAAAAATTTAACAGGCTCGTTTCATATTGGTTTTTTAGAAAGTGAAAAGATACAAAAACTAAAAAAAACAGTAAGGATTCTAATACTTGTTAAACAATAACATATACTTCATTTCATTATCTCTGAAAAGAAAATTTCTATAATTATTTATAAATAGATATTACATCTATTCCTTTTGAAGTTTTAACACCCCGATACATTCCCTCCGTATTAAAAGGCATTGCAATATTTCCTTGAGCATCTACTGCAATTAATCCACCGTCGCCACCTATTTCTAATATCCGTTTATTAATTACTTCGTTTGCTGCTGCTTCTAAAGTAAGCCCTTTGTATTCCATTAAACAAGAAACATCGTACGCCACCACTCCTCGAATAAAAAATTCTCCACTTCCAGTACAACTCACAGCACAGGTTTTATTATTTGCATAATTACCAGCTCCAATCATAGGACTATCACCTACTCTACCAAATTTTTTATTGGTCATCCCACCAGTGGAAGTTGCTGCTGCAATATTTCCGTTTGCATCACATGCAACTGCTCCAACGGTTCCAAATTTAGAATCTTTTTTTACAGAATGATCCAATTGAAAATTATTGGTATCCTTAATAGCTAACCATTGTTGATGCCTTAATTCGTCATAAAAATAATCCGCTTTTTCTAGTGAATAATTATTTGCTTTTGCAAATTGCATAGCACCTTCACCTGCTAAAAAAACGTGCTCACTCTTTTCCATGACATCTTTCGCCAGTGAAACAGGGTTTTTAATTCCTGTTATTAATGAAACGGCTCCAGCTTCTAAAGTCTTCCCATCCATAATAGAAGCATCCATTTCATGAGTTTCTGTTGCTGTAAAAACACTTCCTTTTCCAGCATTAAACAAATGGGAATCTTCCAATGCCTTTACCGCTTTTTCAACTGCATCTACAGCGCTTCCTCTTTTTTCTAATACTTGATAACCTATCTCTAATGCTTTTTGTAAAGCTTGTTGATATGCTTTTTCTTTTTCAGGAGTCATTATTCCTTTTACAAGTGTTCCTGCACCACCATGAATGGCGATTGATATGGTGTTCATAGATTGTATATAAAAACTGCCGAAATTTACAAATTGTATTTCAATTCGAAGGATAAGTTTAGTAGCTTTATAAAATTAAATTAACACTCTATGTCCGATAAAAAACGCCTATTTCTTGTTGATGCTTATGCTTTAATCTTTAGAGGGTATTATGCTTTTATTAAAAATCCGAGAATTAACTCCAAAGGCTTGGACACTTCAGCAATTATGGGCTTTATGAATTCACTTTTAGATGTTATAAAACGTGAACGTCCCGACCATTTAGCGGTTTGTTTTGATAAAGGCGGAAGTAAAGACAGAAAGGAAGCCTTCCCAGAATACAAAGCCAATCGAGATGCAACACCAGATGCTATAAAAATTGCGATACCATATATCTACGATATTTTAAAAGCCATGCACATTCCCATTATGGTTAAAGAAGGTTTTGAAGCCGATGATGTTATTGGAACACTGTCAAAAAAAGCTGAAAAAGAAGGATATCAAACCTTTATGGTGACTCCAGATAAGGATTTTGCTCAATTAGTTTCAGAAAATATTTTTATGTACCGTCCTATGTTTGGAGGGGGATATGAAACTTGGGGAATTCCAGAAATACAAAAGAAGTTTGAAGTAGATCGACCAGAACAAGTAATCGATTATTTAGGGATGATGGGTGATGCCAGTGATAACATTCCTGGATTACCAGGTGTTGGTGATAAAACTGCCAAAAAGTTTATTGCAGCTTATGGCAGTATGGAGGGTTTATTAGCCAACACCCACGAATTAAAAGGGAAAATGAAAGAGAAAGTAGAAGATGCTAAAGATTTAGGTATTCTTTCTAAACAATTAGCAACGATCATGCTGGATGTTCCTGTAGAGTTTCACGAAGAAGATTTTAAAATGTCCCAACCCAATATGGAAGCGGTTACTGCTCTTTTTCAAGAATTAGAATTTAGACGATTGATAGATAATTTTACTAAAACATTTACCAATGCAGCTCCTGCTACTAGTAAAATCACTACTGAAATAAAAGAAAAACCCGTCACAATAAGTGAGCCTAGTGCTGCGGGACAAGGGCAATTTTCACTTTTTGGCGGTGATAGAGAACCTTCAGAAAGTACTCCTCAGAGCACTCGGAAAAGCATTGCAAATACCGAGCATTTTTATCAAACAGTTCAAACCGGTATGGGAACCAAGTTATTTCTTCAAAACCTATTGAAACAAACTTCGGTATGTTTTGACACGGAAACTACTGGACTAAATCCAATTACGGCTGAGTTGGTTGGAATTGCATTTTCTTGGGAAGTGGGTAAAGGATTTTATCTGCCTTTTCCAGAAGATAAAAATGAAGCTCAAGATCTAATCGAACTTCTTAGACCTTTCTTTGAAAATGAATCCATACAGAAAATAGGTCAGAATTTAAAATACGACATCAAAGTACTCGCAAAATATAAGGTTTCCGTAAAAGGGAAGTTATTTGACACCATGTTAGCTCATTATTTGATCAATCCTGATATGAGACATAATATGAATGTGCTTTCTGAGACTTACCTCAACTACACACCAGTTCCAATTACGGAACTTATTGGAAAAAAAGGAAAAAATCAACTTTCCATGCGGGAGGTTCCCATTGATAAACAAACGGAATATGCTGTTGAAGATGCAGATATCACCCTTCAATTAAAAGAGCATTTTGAAAAAGAATTAGGTGACGCTAACATTCAAAAATTATTTAACGAAATTGAAATTCCGTTAGTACGTGTTTTAGCAGCTATGGAATTAGAAGGCATCAATTTAGATGTGCCATTTTTAAATGGATTGGCTTCCGATTTAGATAAAGATATCAAGGAATTAGTTTCCGAAATTTATGAAGCTGCAGATGAAGAATTTAATATTGCTTCGCCGAAACAGTTAGGTATTGTTCTTTTTGAAAAAATGAAATTGGTTAATAAACCTAAAAAAACCAAAACAGGCCAATATTCAACTGCAGAAGATGTCCTTTCCTATTTAGCTAAAGACCATGAAATAATAAGAAACATATTAGCATATAGAGGTCTTGCAAAACTAAAAAGCACTTATGTAGATGCCTTACCGTTACAAGTAGAACCTATAACAGGTAGAGTACACACCGATTATATGCAAACCGTTGCGGCAACAGGAAGACTAAGTAGCAACAATCCTAATTTACAAAACATCCCAATTCGTACCGAACGTGGTCGTCAAGTTAGAAAGGCTTTTATACCAAGAAATAAAGACTACGTCCTATTAGCAGCGGATTATTCACAAATAGAATTACGTATTATTGCGGCTTTAAGTAAAGAAACCAACATGATTGAAGCTTTTAAGAACGGTGAAGATATTCACGCCTCCACTGCTGCCAAGGTTTTTGATGTTCCCTTGGAAGAAGTAACCAAAGAACAACGTAGCAATGCAAAAACAGTTAATTTCGGAATTATATATGGTGTTTCTGCTTTTGGTTTAAGCAATCAAACAGATCTTTCCCGTTCTGAAGCTAAAGAGTTAATCGAGACCTATTATGAAAGCTATCCAAAACTTAAAAACTTTATGAACGAACAAATTCATTTTGCACGTGAAAATGGATATGTTCAAACCGTATTAGGAAGAAGAAGGTATTTAAATGCTATCAATGCTTCCAATGCGATTGTACGTGGAGCTGCAGAACGAAATGCCATCAATGCTCCTATTCAAGGTAGTGCGGCCGATATTATAAAAATAGCGATGATTAATATTTATAATAAGTTGGAGGAAGGCAATTATAAAAGTAAAATGTTATTACAAGTTCATGATGAATTGGTTTTTGATATCTACAAACCAGAATTAGAAATATTAAAACCTTTAATTAAACATGAAATGGAAAATGCTTTTAAACTTTCTGTTTCCTTAGATGTTGATTTAGGCATAGGAGAAAATTGGTTGGAAGCTCATTAGCATTAATGAAAAAGTAGGAATTTTTATAATGGCTAGGCCTATGGAAAGTTGTCAAACAAGCCGGCATTAACATTTAAAACTCATAAATTCGTATTAATATTACGACAACAATTATAGAGTTACCTTAAAAATTGGTATTTTTAAACAAAAAGAATTGACGCTACTTAAACCTATTTTATATTTTTCATTATTTAAATATCCACTAACGGAAGAGGAGATTTTTGCTTTTTCTGAAGCAAAGTCTAAAGATAAAATCAAAGCGGAACTAAAGAAATTGGTTCATAATAATGTGATATATAAAATTGAAGAATTTTATCTGACAGAAAATGATGGAACGTTAATTAAAAGGAGATTATCTGGAAACCAAATGGCAAAAGATATTCATGAAAAAGCTATAAAAGTTTCCCGCTTTATTTCTAAATTTCCTTTTGTAGAAGGAGTTGGGATTTCTGGATCATTATCCAAAGGTTATTATGATGAAGATGGAGATATTGATTTCTTTATCATTACAAGTCCCAAACGATTATGGATTGCAAGAACTTTATTAATTCTTTATAAAAAGATATTCTTATTTAATTCTAAGAAATATTTTTGTGTCAATTATTTTATAAGTTCGAATTCTTTAGAAATTGAAGAAAAAAACAGATTTACTGCAACCGAATTAACTACCATGCTTCCTATGTTTGGAAATCGGAGTTTCCATGATTTTTACGAACAAAATAAGTGGGTAAAAAACTATTTGCCCAACAAAACAATTTCTGAAGATTTATCAACATTAAATCAGGTAAAAAAACCATTATTTACAAGGCTTATAGAGGTTATCTTAAATACTAGAATTGGTGATTGGCTAGATTCTTTATTTCTTAAGATTACTTATAAAAAATGGAAATTAAAATTTAATAAATTAGAGGACAAGCATTTTAAAATCGCTTTAAAATCTACTAAAAATGTTTCAAAACACCATCCTTTAAATTTTCAACGTAAAGTAATTGAACGTTTAAATGATAAATATGATGAGTTAAAAGAAAAACACAACATTCATTTAACAAAAGAACATGCTTGATATTCTTTTTTCACATTCTTATTATTACCCATTAGACAAAAAACAATGGGAAAACAAAACTCCATACCCCCCTCTTGGGACTATATATGCCGCTTCTTTAATGCGCAAAAATGATTTTTCTGTTTCTCTTTTTGATACCAATTTGAGGAATAATCCCTTTGATATTGAAAAAGAAATTCAAGAAAAAAAGCCTTCCTTTTTGGTTATTTATGATGATGGTTTTAACTACCTCACAAAAATGTGTTTGACCAATATGCGGGAAGCAGCATTCGAGATGATTGCTATAGGAAAAAAATACAATTGTACGGTGATTGTAAACAGTTCAGACAGCACCGATCATTATAAAAAATATTTAGATGCTGGTGCCGATTATATTATCTTAGGGGAAGGAGAACTCACTTTAAAAGAATTGCTTAGCAAAATAAAAAATGAAGAACCAGTAAGCGATTTAAAGGGAATCGTTTTTAAAAATAATGAAGAGTTTATTGCCAATCCAAAAAGAGAGGCTTTAAAGAATTTAGATGAACTTCCAATGCCTGCTTGGGACTTAGTAGATGTAGATGCCTATAAAAAAGTGTGGGCGGAAAGAGGAAAAAAAATTTCATTAAACATTGCAACAACTAGAGGATGTCCTTATAAATGCAATTGGTGTGCAAAACCTATTTATGGTGTTCGTTATAATTCTCATTCTCCAGAATACATCACAAAACTTATCTCCTACTTAAAAGAAAATTATGACGTCACTAATTTTTGGATGTGTGATGATATTTTTGGTTTAAAACCACGATGGGTTCAAAATTTTAATATAGCATTAAAAAAAGTAGATTTAAAAATAGCCTATGTGATACAAAGTCGTGTCGATTTATTATTAAAAGAAGACACTATTGATGCCCTAGCGGAAAGTGGTTTAAAAGAAGTTTGGGTGGGTGCAGAAAGTGGCTCTCAAAAGATTTTGGATGCCATGGATAAAGGAACTCAACTTTCACAAATCTATGACGCAACACGTTTATTGAAAGTAAAGAATGTAAAAGTCGCATTCTTTATTCAGTTTGGATATTTGGGAGAAACAAAAAAAGATATTGCAAAAACAATTGCAATGATTAAGGAGTTACAGCCGGATAATATTGGTATTTCAGTATCCTATCCATTACCTGGAACCAAGTTTTATGAGATGGTTAAAGACGATCTAAATCTAAAATCCAATTGGACGGATTCCGATGATTTAGCGATGATGTTTCAAGGGACTTTTAATTCTAATTATTATAAAAGATTACATCGATATGTACATAAGGAATATAGGAAAAGTCAGGCTATTATGAACTTTAAACGCATCATTAAAAAACCTTCATTAGTCTCTAAAACTAAATTACGCTCGATGCTTTTGTATTTTTATTATGCCCCCAGTGCTGTAATTGATCGAATCGCTTTAGACAAAATGGAACATACAAATGGAAACTAATTTTGATGTATATGCAAAAAATTACGATACTGTTTTTACCTTTTCAGAAATAGGAAAAGCACAGCGAAATCGTATTTATCATTTTCTTAAAAAAAACATTCTCGAAAAAAATAACCTCCATATTCTAGAAATTAATTGTGGAACTGGTGCTGATGCTAATTCATTTTCTAAAATGAAACATACCGTTTTGGCAACTGATATTTCCTCTGAAATGATTAAGGTTGCAAAACAAAAATCTACGAATCCTACTATTGAATTTAAACAGCTGGACATCAGAAATATTACCTCAACTACTTTTTCAGAAAAATTTGATTTTATTTTTTCTAACTTTGGAGGATTAAATTGTTTGTCTCCAAAAGAGTTAAGAGATTTTTTATTCATTTCAGATTCCTTATTAAAACCTAATGGTAAAATGGCCTTGGTCCTCATGCCAAAAAACTGTTTATGGGATCGTTTTTATTTTTTAGTAAAAGGAGAGTTTAAAAAAATAGCTAGAAGAAATACAAACCAATCTATATTAGCAAATTTAGAAGGTGTGGGGATTCAAACTTGGTATTACAATCCAAAAGAAATTATATCCAATGCATCAGAAAAATTTAAAATAGTATCCTTAAATCCAATCGGCATTATAATTCCTCCATCCTATTTAGAGCCTTTTTTCAAAAATAAAAAAATAGTGTTAAAGTTTTTAGAATGGAAAGAAAAATGGTTGTTTAATAAATTTTGGGCTAAATATGCAGATCATTACCTAATTGTGTTTCAAAAAAAATAATTAATATGAGTATTGTTTTAACCCACGGTTATTATTTACAGGAAGACCCTACAGAGGCTAAAATTATGAAGCCCTATGCTCCTTTGGGTTTGCTTTATTTATCTGGTTATTTAAATGAACAAAAAATACAGAATCATGTATTCGACGCTACCTTTTCTAATCGACAAGAACAATTATATTTTATTGAAAATAAAAAGCCAAAATTAGTTGCTATTTACACCAACTTAATGACGAAAATTAATGTTATTAAATTAGTAAAAATATTGCTCTCTGAAGAAAAATATGGTTTTCCAAAAATAGCATTAGGAGGTCCAGATGTCACTTATAATCTAGAAAATTATTTAAAAACTGGTTTACATTACATCATTATTGGGGAAGGCGAGCAAACCATTACGGAGTTGCATCAAGCGATTTCAAATAAAACTGACATTACCAAAGTAACAGGTATAGCATATTTAGAAAACGACCAATTGACTAAAACACCTCCTAGAGTTAAATTAAAAGATTTAAGTACCCTTCCTTTACCCAATAGAGAAGGAATCGCTATTGAAAAGTATTTAGATTCCTGGAAAACGCACCATGGAAAAAGTTCGATGACTATTAGTACACAAAGGGGATGCCCTTATACGTGTAAATGGTGTAGCACCGCTGTATATGGTCAAAGTTATAGAAGACGACCTGCAAAATTAGTGGTTGAAGAAATGGGGATGCTTCAAAAAAATTACAAGCCTGACTCCATCTGGTTTGTAGATGATGTTTTTACCGTGAGCCATAAATGGATTAAAGAATTTCATGAAGAAACACAAAAACAAAACATAAAAATTCCTTTTGAATGCATTACAAGAGCAGAGCGATTAAATGATGAAATTTTGCAATTATTAAAGGAAGCTGGATGCTTTCGCATATGGATTGGCGCAGAAAGTGGTTCCCAAAAAATTATAGATGCCATGGACAGACGTGTGGATGTTACTGTGGTAAAAGACGCTATTATTAAAACAAATTCTATAGGCATTGAAACGGGTACATTTATCATGTTAGGTTACCCTGGGGAAGATGAAAACGACATTAACCAAACTATTAATTACCTTAAAAAAGCAAACCCCACATATTTCACCATTACAATTGCCTATCCTATTAAGGGGACCTCTTTATATGCTGAAATTGAAAAAGATATTATTGTTCAGCCAGATTGGGAAACCTCAACAGATCGTCAAATTGATTTTAAAAGAACTTATTCAAGAAAGTACTATGATTATGCAGTCCGGAAAGTAGTAAATGAAGTGAATTTTCATAAGGAAGTTTTAAAAGGAAAAAACAGAAACACTTTGAAAGCATTAAAATTAAAAACGAAATCTATGTTGGCAAGTGGATTAATGATTGTTAGTAAATGATTTATGAAAAAACTAATAGTTTTTATATTAATAGTGTCCTTTTCTTGTACTAATTCTACCTATGATGATATCGTAAATGAAGATCTTACGCTAAAATTAAAATGGAATAAAAGTTATGAAGACGATTCTATTGAAAAAGCGATTATTGGTTTACAATGGACCCTCTCGTATCTAGGAGCAACATTACCATTATCTGGAAATGGTATTGAAGTCCAATCACCAAATATTTCGATTGATATCGAAAAAGTAGGATTCAATTCTAATGCTTTAGAAAAAATGAAAATTTTGAATGACGTAATAAAAGCTTCTGAAGAATATCAATTAACAAACACAATCGATTTAGGAAGGTATGTGAGTTTATTAATTGGAGCTCCCGAACATTATTATGAAATTACTGGTGTTCCTTATTTACTTTCAGAGATGTTGAACAATTATGAATTGAATCCTGAAAGAGGGCGTGTAAATAACTCTGGGGTCTCTTATGAAACTAGATTGATAAGTTTTTCTGAACAAGATGGTTTTAATCAACTTTTCTTTTGTGCTGAAGTAGATCCAGAGACTGAAGAAATATTTGAATATGAAACCGTAGATTTAATGTCAAACGGTCAAGTGCGATTTGGAATATATGATAAGGATGGCATCAGAATTAGCAATACAGATCCTTTACATTCCAATGCAGGAAAACCAGCAAAATGTATATGGTGCCACGAATCAGGGATACAACCTTTATTTAGTATCCAAGATAATTTTGACGGATTTATTCCTTATTTAGGTTTTAAAGATTTGTTAGTCGATTTTAAAACTTCGCATAAAAGTCTACAAAATTCTTTAGCAGATGGCGTTAATTTTCAAGAATCCCTGCAACATATCCAAACAGAACTTTTATATATTTCATTTATGGAACCCTCCGCAGAACGTTTGAGTTTAGAATGGAATATTCCCATTAATGAGGTTGAAAATTTACTCTTAGGTTTGCCCACGCATATCCATAAAGAGTTTTATTTTTTAGGAAATTTATATAACAGAGAAGAAATTAAATCATTTGCACCTTTTTCAGGATTACAAGTTTCAAGTAGTGTTCGAGAAATGTCTGAAATCGAAGTTAATTATTTAAATTAAATGAGCCAAAAGGGGAAATATATAAAACGGCTAAAAACCATTTCCCTTTTTGGAATGAGTCAACTATTAAGTGCATTTTCTGTTTTAATACTTTCTTATCTTATAATTCAATTTCACTCAACTGAATTATGGGGAGAATATGTTGAAATTTTAATTTGGGCAAATGTCTTTTTACCTGTCTCTTATACACATCTGACGCTGCCGACGATCTACTCTGTGTA
>OJHF01000291.1_pt1 | contig 13182 bp, 9 predicted proteins | sample 1594891 | NCBI WGS metagenome assembly OJHF01 (sample SAMN05416737, study PRJEB24817) | seawater metagenome | isolation source: Sea water | place: Canada:Atlantic | collected 2013-07 | reverse complement strand
AGATGTGTATAAGAGACAGAGGATACCCTGTGGAAAAGAGTTACCGATGACATCTATGGACTAATGAAAACAGAGTTCGATCAGCGCCTGCTCATTAGCCAGGAGATGTCTGGCCGTAACAGCCTGGCCTTCGTAGTGCGTTTTTATGTGTACTTTCATGCCCGCCATCCCGAGCTGAGTCGGCTGGTAGCGCAGGAAGCCACCCAGCACAGCTGGCGCACCCAGTACATGATCGAGCATCATATACGGCCCGCCACAGGTGCCATGGAAAAACTGGTGAAAGAAACTCAGGGGCTGAATAGAGATGCGTTTATTCACTGGTACTACATTATGATCAGTGCCACGTCCACGATCTTCTCTTTTGCCGCCGAGTGCCAGGACCTGTTTGACGTAGACCCCTGTGAAGACAGCATGGTCGAGGGGCATGCTGATATGCTGGTATCCATGCTGCTGGGGTCAGACAAATAAAGGTCCTTACGATTTAGTTTTTAATAAACGAATCGTCCGGCGTGCCTTTAAAACAGCATCACGCATCCGAAGATTTAAAAGCAAGTGCCATTTTTTCCTGTACTTCATCTCTGTCTACTGAAGTTTTGCACGCCACACGATAAACAATACAGAACCTCTAGGGGCGATATGTTTGGCACCCGGGTGTGATTCACCCTCTTATTGGTGGCGTGATCTTTAGGATTCTGCATCTGTTACCAGTCGCGTAATCCCAGGGCTACGACGCGTGACTGCTCCTGCTCTGTGGCGTTCTGCAATGGAACCACATCTACCGTATGGCCTAACCACGCAAGAGCATACTCATCCACTTGAGAAAGAGACCGTCAGGTTTTATTCCGCACTTGTCTGTCATCAGTAATCATCAGCTGTGCGGCAGCACTGAACAACCTATCAGGCTTGCGCAGCACTGTGATACTTCTCGACGGTCTCACCCTTATCTTCCAGATTGATCCCCATGTCGCGCAGGGTAAAAGTGACGCAGAGGAATCTTTTTTAATGTATGAATAGAGTCTAAACCTAAAGAACGTCCGTATTATGAGGATAAAATTGTGATATGTTTGCCCACAATACTTGTTGATTAGGAAAGCGCTAAGAAATGAAGAAGACAGCAGTTCTTTTAATCCAATTAGGCACGCCCGATAGTCCAAAAACGAGTGATGTAAGACGCTACCTAAGCGAGTTTTTGAATGACCCTAGAGTGATTGATTTGCCCTGGCTTGCTAGAAAATTATTGGTGAACGGTATTATCGTACCTTTTAGAGCGCCAAAGTCGGCCAAAATTTATAAAGAGCTTTGGGACCTTGGAAAGGGCCAGTCGCCTTTATTGGTGCACACTCAAAAGGTTCAGGAAAAGCTTAAAGTCCGACTTAAATCGTCGAATGTCGATGTTTATATGGCGATGCGTTATCAAAACCCTTCTATGGCTGATGTCATGGAGGAAATGCGGGCACTCCACTACGACCATGTTATTGTCCTTCCGTTGTTCCCACAATACGCAAGTGCGTCAAGTGGCTCTGCCATAGAACGTGCTATGAAGATAATGAGCACGTGGTGGACCACACCAGAAATTAGTATTGTCAATCAGTTCTGGGATAATTCCGGCTATATCGATTCTATTGTTGAGCGCTCAAAGGCCTTTGATTTAAAAGACTACGATCATATTTTATTTTCCTATCATGGCTTACCGGAAAAACACGTTGATAAAGTGTATGAGGGAGACAACCTCTGTAGTGAGGCCCCTTGTGAAACTGAAATTAACGATAAGAATAGTATGTGTTATAAAGCGACAAGTTATGCAACAACTCGGCTTATTGCCGATAAGTTAGGTCTAAAAGAAGAAGACTATACGGTCTGTTTTCAGTCTCGCTTAGACAAGAAATGGCTTACCCCCTTTTCTGACAAGGTAGTAGAAGAGCAAGGGAGACGAGGTGCAAAAAAATTACTCGCATTTAGTCCCGCTTTTGTCGCGGATTGCTTGGAGACAGTCATTGAAATCGGTCATGAATACCAGGACATATTTGAAGAGCACGGGGGCGAAAAGATTCAATTAGTCCCTAGTTCTAATGATCATGAACGCTTTATCGATGGTCTAGAAGAGATCATAAGAAAAAAATTATAAAGCTAGTTTTTAGCGACTTTAGCCAACGTTTAAAACACTATGCGGCATAGCGCTAGGCGTCGATAGAGCATCCGGTTTTTATAGACTGGAGTCAGCGGCTTAATGGGGCCGCGGAGAAAATTTTGCTCTTGCTGCAGATTCGACTATTCTAAAGTCATCGGCGGCTACTTGAAATACCATTGAATAGAGACTATCTAGATGACATCTTTTAAATTCATGGTTGTGTTGATGTTAGTGCCGCTAGCCACTTTATTTGTCTCCTAAATTTTTAAGTCGGGCCAATCTAACTTTCGAAGAATGTATGGATAACAAAGACTTACTGCAAGCCATCAATCAGGTAATGCCCTATGGCAAGTACAAGGGGCGTCAGCTCCTTGATCTTCCTGAGCCATATTTAGTTTGGTACCACGGCAAGGGGTTTCCTCAGAGCAAGTTGGGCGCGCAAATGGCTTTAATCTATGAGGTTAAACTTAACGGACTCGAGGGGATGTTGCGCCGCTTCCAGCGTTAGTAGCCTATGAGTGGCTCTAGTGCCGAAGTAAACGATACAGAAAAAAGTATTCGCATGCACATTCGTCTAGCCTATTTTGACCTTTGAGCTGAATGCTTTCCCTTTAGAAAATATCGAATACGGTAATGCGTCTATTTCGCTGTTTTAAAAAAACCCTTCTATCTAACGAAGCCCGGATACGAAAAAATTCATTTTATATCGTGCCAGAAAATCTTGGCGTAGCATCAGCTGGCTTATAAGGGTGTGACCCAAAAAAGAGCCTTCTTGAAGAGAATTCCTCTGCTTCGACATTGATAAACACTGTCTTCTCGCCTGGCAACGCCTGTAATGTGTGCATCACCGGCTCCTGAATTGAGCGTAAATACGTTCTACGCCAGCGTCCCGAAAGATCTGTTCGTGGGTTTCAAGCTGCTGCTGTCGCCTATTCATCAAACAAGTTTGACCTAACCAGAATAACCGTCAGACACCTGCCCGCTTGGCCCATCTGCGGACTTGGGTCGAAAACCTCTCTATTCGACTTCTTTTGACTTCAAGCAGTACTACAATTATTGACCCAGAAAGGCTTTCCTTCCGTATATGTCATCGTAACAAGAGGTAAAGAAAATGAATCAAGTCTCTAAAGCGTACGATGGTGAAGGCCTTGAATGGTTGTACACGCATTCACGCAACTACCCGCTTCTTTCAGCAGAGGAGGAGCGGGACATCGATGAGAGGAAATGGCAAACACGTGACGTGCTACTGGAGGCATTGCTTACTGATGTGCGCAGCCGCTTTTTCCTCAAACAGTGGGTTAGCAACCTACTAGAGAACCCACCCAGTCTTAATGTGTTCTCAGAAAAAGAGCATTATTACGTTTTGCGCCGTGAGCAGTCTACTCTGCTGAAAGACACGGCTAAAGTCGTACAGCTAAAAAGCCTGCATAAGCTCCTGGGGAAAGCTCACAAGGTCTCTCATAACAACGAGTCGCAGATGATACTCGCACAACTGGATCTGTCACCGCTGTTAGTCGCGGGCTTTGCGGATATACAGTTGGGCAGCAGCGATTCTGGTGAGATCGTGATGGCGCTGCGCTACTGGCAGAAGTTCTGGCGCACAGCAGCTACAGTCGAGCTATCTGCGAAAGCGCCACTGCCTATTTGCGATGCGTCTCGGCAGGTGTTCCGTCGCCAGTCAAAAGTCTATTTTAAAGCGCGAGAACAGCTGGTTAATCACAACCTGCGCCTCGTGTTTTCTATCGCTGGAAAGATGAAAAGCACAACCGTACCCTACATGGATCGCGTGCAAAGTGGGATGTTGGGACTAATCAGGGCCGCCGAAAAGTATGACTACCGGACAGGCCATCGCTTCAGCACGTATGCCTACAACTGGATCAGTCAGTCGTCACGCCGGATGCTGGAGGACCAGCGATCTCTCGTGCGTTTACCTTCCGATGTCAATGAGCAGGTCAATCGTTTATATCGCGAGAGCTTGGCGCACCTCAATGCCACCGGTGAAGATGCCAGCGTAAGGGTTCTCGCCGATCGCTTACAAATCGAGCCGGATACCGTAGCGCGCCTGCAACAAACTGGCAACCTGTCGGTATCACTCGATAGCACGTTCAATAACGACCCTGAGGGATTGACTCTGGGAGATACACTCAGTGGAGTAACCTATTCACGGCCTGCCGCTAAAGCAGAGCAGATCTCGCTCAATCGTTTTTTGATGACTAGCTTGAAGACGCTGGCCCCACAGGAGCAAAGCGTGATTACATTGCGCTGGGGACTAGACGATTCTCCGCCGCTGAGTCGCCGAGAACTCGCCGATTACCTCACTGTATCTACCGAGCGTATTCGCCAGCTAGAGATGTCTGCGCTAGGCAAGCTGCGCAATACTGATGGCGTGGCTGAGGCCTTTTCGGACTATCAGATGCAGGATTGAGCTCACGTTAAAAGCGACCAGTCGTTCGATAGCGCGGCGACTGACGTTTATGATGCTCTGCGTCTAGCGACATCATTATGCAGTGGTGTACTAGTGACTAAAGCCAGCGCAGGGCTCATATCGCATGATTCTAGCCGTTACGGTCAGTTACCCTGGCGCTACAGCATTAGGAACAGAGCACCTGGCTTCTCTGTCCAAGATATTCTTCCAGTATTTCTACTGCTCTTTTCCCCCTGTCCTTCACCCTTTTACAATACTGTATCCTGCACTCTGTTATGGTATTGTTTTTATCCTTGGGGACATCTTAATGAACTTGCGGAATTGGACCAAACTGGGGCTTGGCGCATTTTTGTGGTTGCTGGCTGTCACCGGTCATACAAAGATTGATAAGCCCAATATACTGGTTATCTGGGGTGATGATATTGGCTGGTCCAACATCAGCGCGTACCACCGAGGAATGCTCGGCGGCCGCACTTCCAATATTGATCGCATTGCTAATGAAGGCGCGATATTTACCGATTACTACGGCGAACAGAGCTGTACCGCGGGGCGTTCCGCGTTTATTACCGGGCAGCACCCACTGCGGACAGGGCTGCTGAAGGTAGGCCTTCCCGGAGCAGATATCGGGCTACATGCTGATGACCCAACCATTGCAGAATTGCTAAAACCACTGGGCTATATCAGCGGTCAATTCGGCAAAAACCACCTTGGTGATAAAGATAAATTTTTGCCAACCAATCATGGCTTCGATGAATTTTTTGGCAATCTTTATCATCTGAATGCCGAGGAAGAGCCGGAGACTTATTTCTATCCCACGGATCCTGAATTCCACAAGCGCTTTGCGCCACGTGGGGTGATTCATTCCTATAGCGACGGAAAAATCGAAGATACCGGCCCTCTAACTCGGAAACGCATGGAGACGGCTGACCAAGAGTTCGCTGATGCGGCTTTGAAATTTATGGAGAAAGCGCACAAGGCCGAGAAGCCGTTCTTCATCTGGTACAACGCAACACGCATGCACGTGTGGACACGCCTTGCACCTAAGTGGCGGGGCAGCTCCGGTTATGGTCTGTATGCCGATGGCATGATGGAGCACGATTACCACGTTGGCCAGTTGCTGGACAAGCTCGACAGTCTCGGTATCGCAGGTAACACCATTGTGGTTTACAGCACAGACAACGGTTCACAGACTAACACCTACCCGGACGGCGGTTCTGAGCCCTTCCGTGGGGAAAAAGGTTCAACCTGGGAAGGTGGCTTCCGAGTTCCGGCCCTCATCCGTTGGCCCGGCGTGGTGAATGAAGGCACTGTGATCAATGACATTGTGAATCATCAGGACTGGTTGCCGACTTTCTTGACTGCCGCTGGTGAGCCAGACATCAAAGCCAAGCTCAAGAAAGGCTATCGTGCAGGTGACAAGACTTACAAAGTCCACATCGACGGCTTTGATCAAACTGATTTGCTGAGTGGAAAAGGCCCTGGAAATCGGGAAAATATTTTTTACTTTGACGACAATGCTAACTTCAACGCGATACGCTGGAACGATTGGAAAATACACTTCGCCTTCCAGATGGAAGGCTGGAGTGGCCCGCGTGAGGCACTGAATTTCCCAAGGGTCGTAAATCTGCGCACGGACCCCTATGAGACCTCGCTAGATTCTAGTCTGTATGCGCGTTTCTTTGCGGATCAGCTGTGGTTGTTTGTGCCAACACAGCAGGAAGTGGGTAAGTGGCTGATGACTTTCCGTGAGTTTCCACCCAGACAGGCGACGGCAAGCTTTACTATCGATCGCATGATGCAGCAGATGCAACAGATGCTGCAAATGCGAGGTAGCGCTCCACCAGCGTCTAAAGGCGTATCGGGGAATTAGCTTTTTGAGAGCTGAGGATTCCTCAGCTCTCAAGTAACCGCTCAACTTCATTCGGTCATCGGCACTTGCGCCCCTAAACCTTGGAGCGCAGCGTTTACGGTCAGGTCAGAAACGACTTTGGAAGGTGACCCCAAACACTATCGCCGTGTCTATGTCTGTTTTAGCAAGTCGCTGTCCTTGACCATCCTCCAAAGACATGGTGCCGCCAATATCAACGCCCGCCAGCGCGGTCATACTGGTCATTGGCCAAGGGCTATAACTAGCAACCATGTATAGCGGCATACTTGAGTCCTCTCCCACCCCCGCGCTACGATTCTCTCGCTGCTTAAGCGAAAACCGTGTTTTTTCATATCTCGCCATCAATCCAAGCGTCCACTTTCGATCTAACTCATAGTTAAGTGATAACCCTGGCCCCTGAGATGCAGCCAGTCCTCGCCCTGTGCTAAGACTGAGTGACTGGGTAATCTTCCAATCAACCAGAAGAATAGGAAATACGTTGCTTTCGTCGCCCACATCAGAAAACCAGCCAAACCCGGGACCGATAGACAGTGTGTCCGAAAACTTCCAACTAAAGCCTCCAAGCATCCCCTCTGTACGACCATCACGAAGGCTGGCCCCAGATTCTGCATGGGTGCGAATACTAGGGATAACAATGACGCTCATTTTTTCAGTGGGAGCAAAGCGAACAGGCACGGAGAGTCGATAGTCTCGGACACGCCCCCAAGGCTTGCGGCCGTCGATTAGGGTCCCAGATGAAAAGTCGTAATCAGCAGTGCCAATACCTAAAGAAACTGACACACTGGAATCACGACTCCACGCATACCCCATTCCGGCGCTGAGGAAGCCCCGTGTGATACTCAAATCACCTGACCCATCACTTAGATTCGCCGCAAACTGGTTCACGGCGCCACCCGCAGCACTCCATACCCATTGATCATCTACCTGACGAGTTCCTTGTGCGAATACAGCGCTAGAGAATAAGGCGAACAAAGCGAACAAAGCGGTAAAAGCTGTATAACAAACTGGGAAATTTTTAAGCATCTAGGAGAGTTTCCTTAACAGTGAGTACTGTCAGTTATACGCAGGTGAAATCGAAAAAGGTGAGGTTAAATTTGTGAATACTGCATTGACTAGGCCAGCCGGAACAATAAACCTACGCCTGCAACGACTGCAGTTGGGCAATGCGCCCGCACATACCAAAGCCCCTTCCGCTGTCCAAATCTAACGGCAAACGACCACCATGTTGCGGCGGCATCTTTGTCCTGCTTACCCTACGTGACCTGCCAATGTAGGTAGCGTGATTCGGTAATCCCCCATTTTTAACTGAAGTTAAAGATGGCAGGTTAAGCAGCTAACGCGAATCGCTTCTTGGGTTTTATCCGTAAATTAAGCTCCAGCTCTCGATAAATCCGATACACCCGTTTGGGGTTCCAGCCGTGCCCTGCTTGAGTATGATCATGATTTGACTGTCTGAATATCGTGATTTTTTTATGTGGATCTCCTGCGTATAGGTTGCGAGAAAATGCCACCTTCAACCTCAGTTATTTTTCGGGGAGATTACCAATCAAACGGTTCTGTAAATTTTGATCAGGCGGTTGAGAACGTGTCTGAGCAAGCTGGGAACCGCTGGAGACGTCGATAACACCGAAGAGCGAGATCGTCTCCGGTACTTCTATTTTGATCAAAATGCTTCTTGGGGCGCTCTTTAAGCCCCGGGGGCACCTTTTTTATACTTCCATATCTTGCCCTTTTATCTAAGGCACCAGCATTTATCTTCTAAGAGAAGCCGAAGGCCATCAGTCCTATGGTACATATTGACGCTTCATCCCGATGCAAAGCGATCCGCCAGATTCGTTTATAAGTATGACGGGTTTTTACTGCGACGGAGTCCTACGCCAGTCGCGTAATCAATTTTTACTGACAGTGTTCAATGGCTGATACCAGATTGAGGATGTATACGCGCGCTCCTGAATGGTGTCCGGTTGATCTGTCGCATGATCCATGCCCAGAGCAATTGCATCCAGCAGGGAATGACGAGCAGTAGGAATCTGTAGCACCCTGACGTAGTAAAACGCAGATTGGTCTGGATCAAATTGAGGGTCTGCCCAGGCTGCCGCGAGTTGCGCTGCGCCAATACGATTGTCCACTTTGCCGGTTTTCAGGTTCACCGTATTGCCCACATCGGGCAGACTACCGTTAGATTTTAATGGCCGTTCATCTGACCAGGCGAGGTTAAATATTTTTTCCTGAGATTGCCCATCGGCATCCAGCCAGCCTTTCACCATTTGAATGCGGTCAAGATTCGCTCCTTTAGGGTCTTTTGTGGCCAGCACAAGAAAAGTTGGCGTCTCAGTTTGATGCAGTTCGCCGCCCATGGGCACGCCGCGTGCAGTTGCGAGCGTGTGCAGGTCTGCATTTTCAAGGTCTGCCTCGGTAAAGTCGGGACCACCGTAAAATTGCACGGCGATACGCGGCCCCGTCGTGGCATAGACCTCTCTGCGTTCCAGCGCGTCCATAATATCAGAACGTGTGTTGCTCTCTGCCCAGACTGCGGCCATACCGGACGCCGACATTGCCCAGCCTGAAGATCCGGGGCCGTCATCGTTAAAGTTCGAGGTTTTGTTTGCTGGGATGGAGTCAGTGGCCAACTTGCCGTGGAAATTGTCCTCCTCTGCAGAAGACAGTGCGGTGTGCGAATCTGTGGAGCCAATCACTCCCAACCTGTAAGGGTTCTGTCCTAGATTAGCTTCCAGCTCAAGTCCCTGCTTTAACGCTTCTCTGACGAAATCTCCACGCTGAGGATTGTACTCAGTCCATCGACGTTGAATGTAGTAAGGATAAATTTCAAAATCAGCGAACGCATCTTCCGGAGAAAACTTAGAGTGAGTCTCCGAATCGCCTTTTATTTGTGTGATTTCTGCAATACGTTCCCATTTGCTGCGCAGCGCGACATAGTCCCTGCTAAAAGGTTTACCGCGCAAGCTGTTGCCTGAAAACATGTAGCCTTTTGAGATATTCGAGTTGTGTGGAATGGCGGTGAACCGTGCATTAGTTTCTGCACTGGTCTTTTCCAGCCAGCTCCATAGGTCTTCCGGATAGGGACTGTCGTCGAGGCCGAAAGGATCATACAACTGCGCCGTGGGTGCATCGCTGTCCGTAATGACCACACGGTGCAGATTGGCACCGCCGGGTATTGAGCTCCACTCCCAGCCGATTAAAGCGCTGAACTCGCCGGGCTCGTTGTATTCGTCAGCGGTGTCGGTAATGGTGCGCCAGGTGTCAACTTCAACCTGCTTTGGCATGGGCAGAAAACTCAGATCACTGTTTTCTAGACCACTTTGCTCAGCATCCTGCAGAGGCGTCAGGTCTGGATCGGGCAACACGCGGACAAACAATTCTCTTCCGTCGCCACTATCGATAGCGCGATTCAAAATGAAAGCAGCAACCCACGATTTGATCTTATCAATAGGGCCCAGACCGGAGGTGTCTACGCCATTCATGTGGATGTTGCGAATCTCACCGAGGAATTCAGCGTGGTCTGTGACGACAAGAAAGTCCAGTGGCGTGCCGATCTGCACCCGCGCTTTATGGTACGGGTGTATAACTGGCATGCCGCGAGCATAGCGATAGGCGGTCTCAGGGCCTGCAGTAAGATTGTTGTTGGTGTAGGCGTCTGAAGAATATGCAGTGTGGAGGTGGGTGTCACCCCATAGCAGCTGTTTGTCAACTGCGCCCGCTCCAAAGGCGATGAAGGTAAACCCTAATGCTAGTGGGACAATAATAATGCTTTGCATAGTGACGTCACTCAAGGCCTAGTCGTATGGACATAGTATGAAGAACAACGCTGTAATACGCCATCATGTTGTCCCTTGCCGATCGATTGGCGACAAAATTTCAGGCCGATTAATCAGATTTCGAATGTCATTAAGTGCAAGCAATACTTTTTTGAACCAATGACCGAGAACGTTGTCTAGGCAATAGGGACTGTTGGACTTTGGTAAGTGAGAAGGCGTAATCACCCTGATGTTGCAATAGCGCCGACCAGCCCAATCCACGGGCATAACAGGAATTGAATCGAACCGCTGCAAAGTCGTTTTCGGTTTAATATCGAGGAGAACGCGATGCGATCTGAACATGAGAAGACTTACAAGGGTACGAAATGGGCTGCAAGACGAGGAGGCCGGCCCGACTTCATTCAGGCGAGTGTTGTCGCAGCACTGACAATTACCGTCTGGGCTGGGCCCTCTGCGGCCGCTATTGAGCCCCCAGGCTCTGCAGCGACATTCTCTGTCGCCGTTGATCTCGTGGACGACTGGGGCTCGGGAGCCTGCGGACAGGGCGTCGTAACAAATAATGGTTCCGTCAGTAGTGCGTGGGAGGTCAGTGTTGCCCTGCCCGGATCTGTCACCAGTTATTGGAATTCAAAGATAAGTGATCCGACGCATTCGTCTGGCGATGGCAGTGCGATGTCACACGCCTGGCGTGTGGTGGGTGAGGGGTGGAATCGAATGCTGGAGCCTAACGCTTCAACGACCTTCGGTTTCTGTCTCGACCGGACACAGGCGCCAGAGATGCCGGCTGCGGTTGATCTGGAGCTGGCCGTAGACGATACGCCTGCGGGTATGCCCATGGAAGACCCCGATGCAGATATGCACATGGGGGATTCGCATACGGATACAGCAAGCGAGTTCATCGATTTGGCGACCTTTGGTCTTACCTATGGCAGTGATCATACGGATCATACGGGTCTTGTCGGTGGAAGGACTGCGATTACGACAGAAGCGCTGCTTGCTTATAATCATTTACGGGCATTCGCTGGACTTGCGCCGGCAACGCTCGATGAGGTTGGAGTGTGGGCTTTTGCCAATAATCTGACGAACAACACACAGGCCTGGGGCACTGATCAGATGGGCGTCGGCCTTTGGTATGCGATGCAGGGTGCCAAGGTGGGATGGATGGCCGATGATGGGTTTGATCCTCAGGTTATCGCGGATATCGAACGGACGGCACGATTGGGAGCTGCTGAGGACGTGATGGCCATGGTGGTCGCTTACGGCCACGAAGGGTTTGCTGAGTATCTCACTGAGAACGGCCATGCCGAGGCGTTTATCAATACTCTGAAGATGGAGCCGCATTACGGCGGGTGGATGCACGATCGTGCGCATGGTTGGTTGTCGATTGAAGGCGTGGCTATTGCGCATGACCTGAACCATCTCACGGTTTTGAGCCATGATCAGATGCAGCCGTTCATGAATGACACCTGGGACTGGCCGCAGTGGCCGGCGCTCGAGGTATCGCAAGCCCGTGTGCTGGAATATTTCCAGAGTATGGTGGTGCTGGGTGACCCACTAGGGAATCATTTGGGCGATATCTCCCCTCCGTCGTTTTAAAGCCCCGTCGTCCCACCGCCACCTCGGTGTCAATAGCACTTGGGTGGCGGCTCCGGCGACAAACAGATCACCAAAAGTAGACGGTCTAAGATGGCCTATTCCCTGGGCCTGAACCGTTGGCGATCTATTATTGATGGTCTATACTAAAGATTCTTACGGTTCAGCACTAATGATAATAGTGGCCCTTGGGTTTATGCAGCATCCGAGTGCGCCAGCAAGGGGATTTGTTGATGTCATTACGCGAAAGTATCCAACAGTCCACTCAAAGAACAGATGCAGCATCGATCGCTCGTGCGGTTGCCGCGGTCAAACGTGGAGAGCGCAGTGGGCGTGTTGAACTTACCGCTATCATGGCTTGGGTTGGTTATTCCTGCCCTGATGCCACTGACGCAGTTTATGACAATATCGCCTCAGCATGGCTGGGGTCTGGCCCTACGCCTGACATTCCCCTAGGCCTGGCTGAAGCCCCGCTGGAGGACAGTTTTTGGGAGGGCTTTTGGGACGTCGTTCAAGGCCCGCCGGAAGGCTACGACGCACTGACTATCACCGTGGCCGTGGCTGCTTTGGGTGCTACGGTACACGCTGATTTCGAACAAATTGCGGAAAACAGTGCGCGCAATCACCCGGGTGCTGCGATCGCGCTGACCAGTCCTATTCCGGGACATACCGACATGGATGCGCTTGCCCGCTGTCCGGAAAAAAGTCTGGGCTTGCGTCTGCACACAATGATTGTAGAAAATGGCTACGATCCTGAAGTGCTAGACCGTGAATCGATTAAGCTCAGCGAAAAGCCCCATTCTTTGCATTATCTCAACGCGCGCATATTGCAGATGCATGATGTGTGGCATCTTGTGGCTGGATATACGACGCATTCCTCGAATGAAATCGCGATATCAGCGTTTCAGTTGGCGCAATTTGGACACAATTACTCTGCTATGTTTCTCGCCGCAGGAGTGGCAATGAGTACCACCAAGGAGCCCAGAGGCTTTACTATTTTGATGCAAATTATCACAGAGGCTTGGCAGCATGGCCGCGAAACTCCTGTGATGATGGACATTGAGTGGGAGCAAGAGTGGGATAATTCACTGGAAGTCATACGATCGAAGTACGCGATCCCTACTTACCAAAGTGTGTTCCCTTCAGATTTATTGGAGTCCATTGAGAACCCTTCATTCTGGAAAAAACTGCATCTGGGATTTCAATTGCTCAAGTACAATTTTCGCTTACGCCATAGTGGGCCGAGTCCGGCGCTGCAGTGAGTTGGCAGGTGCATTAGGGTGATGTATTACGCACGGATGCTACCCCGATGTGTCGCTGTGATAACCGTTTGCTGTTGCCTGTTATGGCAGGGAAATTCCTGTCTCTTATA
>OJHF01000288.1_pt1 | contig 13362 bp, 9 predicted proteins | sample 1594891 | NCBI WGS metagenome assembly OJHF01 (sample SAMN05416737, study PRJEB24817) | seawater metagenome | isolation source: Sea water | place: Canada:Atlantic | collected 2013-07 | reverse complement strand
GTGGGCTCGGAGATGTGTATAAGAGACAGCCACTCACTAATCCCCTTCTGGACATAAGTGGAGTCGGTGTACAAAACCACCTCACAGGCGTGTTTTAGGGCATTCAGAGCCTCAATCGCAGCTGTCAACTCCATGCGATTGTTAGTTGTACCAGGCTCTCCGCCACACACTGTTCGTTCCTTACCGGCGGAGAGCAGCAGCGCGCCCCAACCACCCGGCCCCGGATTGCCGCGACAGGCGCCATCCGTGTATATCTCAACCTTACTCACTCAAATACCCTTATCTGATGAATGCCTAACGCACTAGCGCCTATCAATTTAATTATCCCGGGCTGAAGTTCGGGCGCTGGGGTGCACCAAACCGCCCGCCAGCTGCCGACGTGAAAAGCGCTGCGGACGCATCGGCGCAACGTTCATTACTTCCTTGCGGGCGACCACCATATAGCAGGCGGCAGCAGCGCGCCAATATCGCCAACTGCGCATGGTCCGCAACATGCCTCGCTGCTCAGAGGGTCTGCGCAGGAGATTCTTCCTCCACCAACCCTGCTGTGTAATGGTATCTAACGCCGGGTTTGCGGCCCCAGGACTGGACACCAAACGGTCGACCGCGCTGGCCGGATGATAAAAACGAGTCTGGGTCATTCTAAAACCCAATAGCTGCAGCCAGTCGTTCAGGCGATGCTCGCCTACAAAACGATCAATACCCGGCAAAAAGCCGCCATCTGACAAGCGTTGACGAAACAGCCACCAGCTCGGCGAATTAAACCCGAGCACAATCAGATGCCCTTCCGGCCGCAGAACCCGATCAATCTCGCGCAGCAACTGATGCGGATCAGAACTGGTTTCAAGTGTATGGGGCAGTAAAACCGCATCGATTGAATCGGATGCTATCGCGAGATAGTCCAGAGAACTGACCAAGGAAGCGGGAGTGTTCAGGGTATTTGCCACGATATAGCGTTGGCGAGTGCGCGCAGATTTAAGGAACAGGTTCTCAGGCCCCCAAGCACCAATCTGCAGCAGGTAATCGCCAAATACAGCATCCAGAGCCTCTTCGACCAACCTCGACTCTTCCCAAAGAAGTCCTTTGCCGCGCTCTTCATCAAGCCAATCCATTGTCACCTCACGACAGTTTTGCCGCTGTTACTGAACGAACTATACCCGAGACCACAATAAGTACTCCAACATTGCCGCGGAGCAAGTTAAACTATCCGAATTATCATTTAGCTTAGGCAAGCGATTAAGGATCAAACATGGGTTTTCTGGACGGGAAAAAATGCCTGATTGCGGGACTGGCCAGCACAAGGTCTATCGCGTGGGGCATCGCATCAGCTATGCATGAGCAGGGTGCAGAACTGGCTTTCACTTATCAGGGTGAAAAACTGCGTGACCGGGTTACCGATATGGCCGCAAAATTAGGCTCAAATATTGTTATCCCAATGGATGTGGGAAAAGACGAAGAAATTGAAACAGCGTTTGCCGCACTGAAAGACCACTGGGATCACCTGGACATTATGGTTCACTCAATTGGTTTTGCACCGCGTGAGCAGCTCGACGGCAATTACCTCGATTGCGTAACACGTGAAGGCTCAATGGTTGCCCACGATATCAGCAGCTACAGTTTTGCCGCCATGGGCAAAGTGGCTCGCCACATGATGCCCCCGGGCGGTGCAATGCTGACATTGAGCTATCTGGGCGCAATCCGGTCAATTCCTCAATACAACGTTATGGGCCCGGCTAAAGCCAGCCTAGAGGCCAATGTCAGGTTTATGGCTGCGGCTACTGGCGAATGCGGTATCCGCGTAAACGGCATCTCTGCAGGCCCGATAAGAACTCTGGCTTCTTCCGGCGTCGGCAACTTCCGGAAAATGCTGCAGATGGGCGCGGAAGGCAACCCAATGAAACGTAACATCACAATTCAGGAAGTTGGCAATGCAGCTGCCTTCCTTTGCTCTGATCTTGCCAGTGGCATTACCGGCGAAGTACTGATGGTGGATAACGGTTACAGCACGGTTGGTACGCCTCAGGTTGGGACAACCCCGGAATAAGACTCCAGAAAGCGAAACCAATGGCATTAAAAAGGGCGCCGCTGATCTCATCAGCGGCGCCCTTTTTTTACTGAATAGCTTATGGCGGTTTATTGCCCCGCTGATACTGCCAAACTAACACCAAGAGTTTAGAAGAACCGCCCCACTTACTCCGCATGCCGTTCTCAGGCCGATTTATCGCTCAGCAGATCCTTCTCGCCATTGAGGCTGGCAACAATAACAGCGCAACAACCATCGCCCAGGACATTAACTGATGTGCGGGCCATATCGAGAACCCGGTCGAACACAAATAGAACGGCGATCGCCTCGACCGGCAAGCCGATTGCCGTAAGAATAATTGCGATGGCCACCAAAGATGCGGATGGTATTCCCGCTACACCGATCGATGTGAGCAACGCCACTGCGACGACAACAAACTGCGTAGACAGGCTCAATTCAAGTCCATAAGCCTGTGCCAAAAACAAAGCCGCACTGCATTCATACAAAGCTGTGCCATTCATATTTACAGTGGCACCTAGCGGCAACACAAAACTGCTAATACGGTTTGATACACCCGCCTTCTTCTCAATGCACTCCATCGTCACCGGTAATGTTGCCGATGATGATGCGGTAGAAAAGGCGGTTAACAACGCAGGCGATAAAGCCCGGTAAAGTCTCGCTGGCGATACCCCGGCAATCAACTTCAGCAGCAATGGCAAGGTCACCAGAGAATGAATAGCCAAGGCAAGTAAAACGGCTCCGGTGAAGAGCAACAGCGGTGCCGCCGCATCAAACCCCGTACTAGCGACCACACGGGCCACCAACCCGAATACGCCGATAGGCGCAAACCGCATCACCCACTCGGTCATTTTCATCATGACCTGAAACATGCCATTCCAGAATTTGAACATGGTCTCGGCATACTCATGTTCAATTTGTGCCATAAAGTAGCCGAACAGCAAACAGAATACGATCAGTCCGAGCATCTCACCGCGGGCTGCAGCATCGACTATATTGGTTGGCACTGCTCTCAGGAAAATATCAACAACATCGCTAACACCGCGATCGCCTACTTTTTCTGCTACTGCAGACGTATCAACATTTAAGGCCAGCAAGTCACGCGCTGGCTCACCATCAACGATGCCGGGCTGCACCACGTTGAGCACGAGCAGCCCAACAACAATGGCTGCAAGTGTGGTTATTGCGTAAAAGAGAAATGTCTTGCTACCGATGCTACCCAGATGTTTGGAGGAACCAATATTGGCGGCGCCAACAATAATCGATGATGCGATTAAGGGAACGATCAACATCTTCAGCGCATTAAGAAACAATGTGCCCACAAAGTCGAATACCGCATAAAACCGGATACCAAAGATACTGCCATCGACACCAGCTGCCCATCCGGCAAATGCGGCAAGCACAATCGCAATCAGTATCTGCCAGTGCAGTTTAAGCTTCAATGAAGTAGTGCCATTAGCATAAGAAACGATTCCTTAAAGTACTTCCGGATCCTGCATGATGTCATTAAAAATCCTGATAGTGGCAGTTTCACGAAGACTCTGAACAATAGCCGCAACCTGTGACTGACCCACCATACGTTCCAACTGAGCTTTGCGCTCATCACGTTGGTCACGCGGCAACTCCTCCGGCTTTCCTGGCACTACAGAGTCAATCTGCAGAATCAGAACGCTGCCATTGGGTGAAAGAACAACCTGCGGTGCAGGAACACTGTTCGGCTTGGGCGCATCAAAAACAGCGCTCACCAATTCAGGCGGCAGGTCACGTGAACCTCGGGTTACGGCCTGCTCCGATTGCAATTCAACATCGTTAGCTGATGCAACAGCCTCAATCTCATTACCTTCCTGCAACTCAAGCAATACTGCATCACCGGCGGCAGATGCCAGACTCGCCGCTTCCTGACTAACCAAGAAAACGCCAATCCCCGGGGCAACTTCGTCAATCGGGCGGGGCTGCGGCAGATTATGACGGGTCACTCGCGCCACAAGCACATGCCCGGGCTCAACTTCGATAATCGGCGTGTTCTCACCGTCCTCAAGCACCTCGAGACTGAACAATGCATTCTGCAACTGCTCGCTTACCGGCAGACCAACTGTACCGCCGATGCGCGGCACATCAGCAGCCGACTTAAGCTCTAGGTTCATATCCTCAGCAACCATCGCCAGTCCATCTAGGCTTTCTAAAGAGAGATCATCCAGACGCTCGCTTGCAGAATAAAAAAGCGCCTCAGCTTCATCCCGCGCCAAAGTAGCCAGTAATGATTCGCGCACTTCACTTAGCGGTTCCTCTGCCCCAGGACGAATGTCGGTGAGCTTAATGACATGGTAACCAAACTGAGTTTTCACCGGCACGGAAACCTCACCCTTCTGTAACTCAAATAACGCAGCCTCAAACTCCGGCACAAACACACCGGAAGCACTCCAACCCAAATCACCACCCATTGCGGCAGAACCCGGGTCAGCTGAATACTCAGTAGCAAGAACTTCAAAGTCTTCACCGGAATTAATCAAACTAAGCACTTTGTTAGCTTGATTCAATGCATCCGCATCACTTTGCTCAACGGTTGCTATCAGAATATGACTAGACTTACGCTCTGTCTCAGTACGGAACCGGTCGATATTTTCGTCATAGTAGTTCTGCACCATTTCGTCGTCCACTTCGACAGTGGCCGCGATATTGGCGAGCTTTAACTCGATAAATTCAACGTCGATGGTTTCGTCAGTTTCAAACTCTTGGCTGTTAGCAGCGTAATACTCGGCAACGGACTCTTCACTAACATCAACCTCACTCTCATAGTTGGCAGTATTGAAAGCGAGGTAGCTAATATCACGCGTCTCCGCTTCAAGCTCCAGAAAGCGGCGGTAATCTGAAGGAGTCACAAACGCGGAGTCTACGATGGCGGCCTGCAACTGCCGCGTCTGAAGTTCCCGGCGACGGTCCTCTTCAAACAACTCCGGAGACAAACCCTGACTTAATAAAAGAGCTTCATAGGTTTGCTGAGAAAACTGCCCATCAACCTGAAACACCTCCATGCTGCGAATGGCAGCTGCCACAGCTGCATCGCTAACGCGGTAACCCGACTTGTTAACGTACTGAAGCAACAAGCGACTGTTGATGATGCTATCAAGCACGCTCTGTGCCAGCTGAGCCTTTAAAAAAGGCGGCACATCCTGGCCCGTCGCATCCTGATAGCGTTTAACCTGCGAATCGAGCGACTGACGAAGCTGCTGCACGGAGATCTCTTCACCATTCACTTCTGCAACGACCAGCTCCGGATTAATACCGGAATCCATATTGCCAAATGAAATAACCAGAGCCAGACCAATGAAACCGATAATGACGAATGAAACCCATCCGGAAAGACGAGTACGAATTGCTTCAAGCATGCTTGCTCCCGATGCACAGTTTGAATGTGCATTTGTTAAAACGTGTTACTCAGCCTTCAGTTTGTTCAACCACATATATCGCCGAATGCGAAAAACGGGTCGGCGACAACGACTGAGCCTTTGATGTATTGGTTATTGTAGCCCCGAAACAAAAAAAAGGCGTTACCTTTCGGCAACGCCTTTTCATTTTTTTATTGGCAGGCTTTTCTGACAAAAGCTTTAGATGGCGGACTGGACGGGACTCGAACCCGCGACCCCCGGCGTGACAGGCCGGTATTCTAACCAACTGAACTACCACTCCTAAACTGGTGGGTGCTACAGGGTTCGAACCTGTGACATTCGCCTTGTAAGGGCGACGCTCTACCAACTGAGCTAAGCACCCAAATTGTCGAATTTGAGCCCGGCAATTTTACAATAAAGTTAACAACAATGCTAGCAAAATGCGGACTAACTAGTGGGCAATCGGCTTATCAATTTCAACAAACTTCTTATCAGCCCCATGACTGGTTTTAGCTTTACCCTTTTTCTTGCTTGGCTGTCTTGTTAAAGCTAACTTAATAACCTGATCAATCCATCTGACAGGGATTATGTTTAATGAATCTTTTACGTCAGAAGGAACGTCTACCAAATCTTTCAAGTTTTGCTCCGGTATTAAAATCTTCTTAAGATTACCCCTATGAGCTGCTAATAACTTTTCCTTTAATCCTCCGATAGGAAGTACCTCACCCCTTAAAGTTATCTCACCTGTCATAGCAACATCGTTAAAGACAGGTATATTTGTTAGGCTTGAAATTATTCCTGTAGTAATACCTATGCCAGCACTTGGTCCATCTTTTGGAGTAGCACCTTCAGGAAAGTGAATATGTATATCCTTTGTTTCATAAAAATCTTTATCAATGCCCAGAGCATCTGCCCTGCTTCTTACGACACTCATCGCTGCATGAATGGATTCTTGCATCACATCTCCTAACTTACCAGTTATGATTGTTTTTCCTTTTCCAGGAACAACTACCGTTTCAATAGTCAATAATTCACCGCCCACTTGAGTCCATGCAAGACCAGTCACCTGACCTATTTGATTCTTTTTACTCGCAAGGCCAATATCAAAAATCTTAACACCTAGGTAATCTTGTATGTTTTTATTACTAACGTTTATGGATATAGTTTTTTTATCTGTGAGCAATTTTTTTACAGCCTTTCTACATATTTTTGACAATTCTTGCTCAAGTTTTCTTACACCGGCTTCTCTTGAATAATACTGAATGATATCTTTGATAGCCTTGCCAGTAATTTTAATTTCAGATTTTTTTAAACCGTGGGCTTTTAATTGTTTTGGGAGAAGGTGTTTATTGGCAATACTTTCCTTTTCTGCTTCTGTGTAGCCAGGCAGTCTTATTATTTCCATTCGATCAAGAAGTGGTTCAGGTATATTCATTGAATTTGCAGTTGCTACGAACATAACATTAGATAGATCATATTCAATTTCCGCGTAATGATCATTAAATGTATGGTTTTGTTCTGGATCTAGCACCTCAAGTAATGCTGAAGATGGGTCACCTCTAAAGTCTTGGCCCATTTTATCAACTTCATCAAGAAGAAATAAAGGATTAGTAACTCCTGACTTTGCCATATTCTGTAAAATCTTGCCTGGCATCGAACCTATATAAGTTCTTCTATGACCCCTTATTTCAGCCTCATCTCTAACTCCACCAAGAGCCATTCGTATAAATTTTCGATTAATTGCCTTAGCAATACTCTGTCCTAAGGATGTTTTTCCAACCCCAGGAGGCCCAACAAGGCATAAAATAGGTGCTTTGAATTTATCTACTCTTTGCTGAACAGCAAGGTATTCAACGATACGCTCTTTAACCTTATCGAGCCCGAAGTGATCATTGTCTAAGGTAATTTCAGCACTACTTAAATCATGGTTAATTTTTGTGCTTTTATTCCATGGGAGGTTAACGATTGTTTCAATATAGGTTCTAACAACGGAAGCCTCAGCAGACATTGGTGACATCATCTTTAGCTTTTTAAGTTCTGATAAACATTTATCTTTAGCATCACTAGACATCTCTGTGCTATTAATTTTATCTTGCAGTTCATCGAATTCTGCTCCTTCATCAGAATCGCCTAATTCTTTTTGAATTGCTTTAACTTGCTCGTTTAAATAATATTCCCTTTGTGACTTTTCCATTTGCTTTTTAACTCGCCCTCTAATTTTTTTCTCAACCTGAAGAATATCAATTTCAGCTTCCATAAGTTCCAAAAGCAAATTAAGGCGTTTTTTTACTTCAAATGTTTCAAGTATTTTTTGTTTCTCGGATAACTTTAATGAGAGATTAGCAGCGATTGAGTCTGCCAATCTTCCAGGTTCAGTAATCGACGTCAGTGAGGATAATATTTCTGGTGGAATTTTTTTATTTAGCTTAACGTACTGGTCAAATTGAGAAAAAACAGACCTCATAAAAGCTTTAGTATTTTTATCTTTAGATTCTCTTATTTTAACGATTGCTGCTTGTGCTGTCCAATAGTCGCCTGTTTGTATGAGTTTTTTTATGTTTGCTCTTTCAAGCCCCTCTACTAAAACTTTAACGGTTCCATCAGGTAACTTAAGCGTTTGGATAATGGTTGCTAATGTCCCTATTTTGTATAAATCTTTAGCCTTCGGTTCATCCTGATTTGCAGATTTTTGCGCGACTAAAAGTATTTTTTTATCTCCATTGTTTGCCTTTTCAATAGCAGAAATAGATTTGTCTCTTCCAACAAAAAGTGGGATCACTAAATGTGGGTATACAACAACATCTCGTAAAGGCAGCATTGGGTATGATTTATTCATATTTTTCTACTATTCTCTTAGTGTGGAATACATAAATTATGGAGGTGATTTTTATAATATCAAGTTAAATTGACTATTTTAAATCGCGTTATTCTTTTTCTGCTCTTCTGAGTAAACGAAATAAGGTTTTGTTTTATCTTTAATTGAAGCCCTATCTATTACGACAGTTTTTAAATTTCTTACGCCAGGTAACTCAAACATAACTTCTTTGAGTGATTCTTCCATAATTGATCTCAATCCTCTAGCTCCTGTTCTTCTTAAAATTGCCTGTGATGCAATTTCATCAATTGCTTCGGGACGGAATTCAAGCTCAACGCCTTCCATATAAAATAATTTTTTAAATTGTTTCGTTAATGCATTCTTAGGCTCTGTGAGAATTTTAATAAGCGCCTCTTTGTCTAAGGACTGAAGTGATGCAATGACTGGCAGGCGACCAATAAATTCAGGAATTAAACCAAACTTAATAAGGTCTTCAGGCTCAACATTTGCAATTATTTTTCCAATTTCTTTACTTTCATCCTCACCATGAACAACTGCGCCAAAACCTATACTATTTTCCTCTGTCCTCTGTTGTATTATTTTTTCTAGGCCATCAAATGCACCTCCACAAATAAACAGAATATTGGTTGTATCTAACTGAACAAATTCCTGGTTAGGGTGTTTTCTTCCACCTTGGGGAGGGATTGATGCAACTGTTCCCTCAATCAACTTCAATAAAGCTTGCTGAACGCCTTCACCGGACACATCTCTGGTAATTGATGGATTTTCACTCTTCCTTGAAATTTTATCCACCTCGTCTACATAAATAATTCCTTTTTGCGCCTTTTCGACATCATAATCACATTTTTGTAGAAGTTTTTGCATTACATTTTCTACATCTTCACCAACATAGCCAGCCTCTGTTAAGGTTGTTGCATCTGCCATTACAAAGGGGACATCTAGAAACTCTGCGAGAGTCTGAGCTAGAAGAGTCTTACCTGAGCCAGTAGGCCCGATAAAAAGGACGTTGCTCTTTGAAATAACGACCGGATCTTCTTTGTCCTGTCCTAATGAACTTAGTCTCTTATAGTGATTATAAACTGCGACCGCTAAGCTTTTCTTTGCACCTTCCTGGCCTATAATATGTTCACTTAGTTTGGAAAAAATTTCCTTAGGAGTGTATCGCTTTTTTTCTTTCTTACCTTTAATTGCATCTGTTTCAACATCATTTTCTTCAACGATTATATCGTTACAAAGATCAACACATTCGTCGCAGATAAAAACCGATGGGCCAGCAATTAACTTTTTAACTTCTGTTTGGTTTTTTCCACAGAATGAACATAATAATGTTTTTTCTTTTGAGTCTTCAGCCATTTGAATCTTATTTTAAATTTGACCTACTATTAATAACCTTATCCACGATTCCATAAGCTACAGCATCCTGAGAACTCATAAAATTATCACGATCAGTATCTTCAGCTATTTTTTTAACTGACTGCTTTGTATGGTTCGCTAATATGTCATTTAACTTGGCTTTTAGATAAAGAATTTCTTTCGCATGTATCTCAATATCGGATGCCTGGCCTTGAAAACCGCCTAGGGGTTGGTGAATCATTACACGAGAGTTTGCCAAACAAAATCTTTTTTCGTTAGCACCAGAGGTAAGAAGTAATGCGCCCATACTGGCTGCTTGGCCAATACAAAGTGTACTTACGTCAGGCTTTATAAATTGCATAGTGTCGTATATAGCCATACCTGCAGTCACTGAGCCACCTGGTGAATTAATGTAGAGGGAAATATCTTTATCTGGATTTTCTGCTTCTAAAAATAACAGCTGAGCCACCACAACATTAGCCATAATGTCATCAATAGGGCCAACTAAAAATATCACTCTTTCTTTGAGGAGTCGGGAATAGATATCGTAAGCTCTTTCACCTCGACCACTTTGCTCAACAACCATGGGTATGTACCCGAGATTATTTGCAGAGAATTTACTTATTGAATCAGTGGTTTTAAGCATTAGGTTGAAGCTCCATTAGTTCATCAAGGGATAAAGTCTTATTTGTTTTCTTACATTGTGACGAGATCCAATCGACCACATTATCTTCTGTTGCTAGCGCCGCTGGCTCACTTAACCTCTGTTTATCCTCATAAAACCATTTGACAGCTTTTTCAGGATCATCATAATTTCCTGCAAAACTTTTAACTTTATCTTTAATCTGCTCTTCAGTTGCTTGCAGTTTATTTTTATCAACTAAATTTGCTAATACAAGTCGCAATGTAGAGGTCTCTTTCGCTCTACCTTCGAACATTTCAGGTTGGAAATTAATATCTTTAGCACTTCCTCCTTGCCTTTCAATATTTTGCTGCATGGTCTGCATCATTCGATTAATTTCCATACTGACAAGAGATTTAGGAAGCTCTATTTTTGAATGCTTGACTAATTCAGCAAAAATTTGCCTCTTAAGGGCAGCTTTCTTTCTCACACTAACTTCATCTAATAAAGAATTCTTAATTTCTTCATTCATCTGTTTGATATCACCAGATTCTACACCTAAGCTCTTCGCAAATTCAGCATCGATTTTCGGTAGTAAAGGTTCAGAAACACTAATCATTTTAATATGGTAATTAACTTCCTTATTAGCCAGCTGAGAAGGTTCATGATCTTTCGGATAACTCACATCAAAGTCTTTTTCTTCATTTTCCTTCAATCCAACAATTTGCTGATCTATTTCTTTCACTCTTTTTAGGTCACCTAGAATAAACTCGATATTTTCTTTACCGGTATCTTCGATCTTTTCGCCCTCAAGAAAAGATTCCATCTTAATAGCTACCTTATCGCCCATTTTGGATGCTCTTTTAACTGATTTAAACGTACTTCTTTGCTGGGCAATAGTATCAATGGTTTTATTTACATCTTTTTCTTTTACTTCAGTTTCGTAATCAGTAATGTTGATTTTCTTTACATCAATATCTTTAACTTCAGGAAATATTTCAAAGGTCGCAGTAAACTCAAAGTCATCATTAATATTTGAAAGAGGTTCATGCTGGATATCTGGCATCCCTGCAACTTGAATTTTATGTTCTTCTATAACATTTCCAAACTTTTCTTCAATAGCTTTTGAATAAACCTCTGTTTTGATGTCAGGACCATATTGTCTCTTGATAATACTTAAAGGCACTTTCCCGGGCCTAAACCCTTGCACACGCGCTGTTTTTGTAAGTTGCTGAAAGCGTTGGTTAATTTGGTCTTGTAAGGGTGCAACAGGCACGGTAGCCTTGACTCTTCTTTGGATGTTGCTTATTTTTTCTAATGCTTCGGCCATTAATAAATTCCTAAAATTTGGTGCGAAAGGAGAGACTCGAACTCTCACGCCTTGCGGCGCTGGTACCTAAAACCAGTGCGTCTACCAATTCCGCCACTCTCGCTTGTTCTAGTAAACGTGTAACTAAATAAGCGCGTATTATATCATTTTAGTCAAAATTGTTACCGAAAAATTCAATCTAAATTATTACTTGGTAGTTGATGAGCATTTACATTAAAATTAGCTTCATATAACAAGAGTTTAGAATTTAAATAAAACACATAATGAGAATTAAAATCTCCTTTATTTTAAAAAAAATTTTATTAGTTTTTTTTGCATTTTTGCCTACTGCATGCAGCTTTATAGAATATAAAGAAAAGCCCCTTGACATAAATGAAGTTCATCAGAAAAACAAACAATCAAACTTTAATGATTCAGACTTTCTATCTTACTTAAAAGAAAATAACTTTAATGAAGTTAATATTCCATTTAAAAGCTGGGGTATTGATGAGCTTTTAATTACCCAAAAATATTTTAATCTTCAGTTAAAAACAGCTGATTTAGAGTTGGAATATATAGAAAGTAATGAAAAAATTGCTTCCCTTAGACCTTTATCTTCAATTGGAGCCCTATATGAAAGAGGTGATGTTGGTGATCCAAGCGAAAACTTATTTAAATTTGGCTATACATTCACCTATGAAACCGCTAATAAAAGATTAATAAGGTATGAGCTTTCATTTAACGAAACTCAATTGGCATTGCTTGACAAAGAGCTAATCCATTGGAAGCTAAGAAGAGCGCTTATTATAAATTTGACTGAATACATAAATAATCAAGATTTAATTCAAATACTAAAAAATAAAATTCGTCTCCAGCAATCTATTGTTCATATGATTCAAAAAAGGCTAAATTATGGTATTGCCTCTAAAGTTGATGTTATGCGTGAAAGAATTAAATTTAACTCAATTCAAAAAGAATTAGTTAAGCATCAAAATTTACAATTAAATACTACAAAAAAATTAGCTACCCTTGTTGGCCTTAGCCTCGAACAATTTAATTTAGTAGCCATTGATATCAAAAAAACAAAAGATAAACTAACCTCAAGCCTATCAAGATATTTTACTGATATTGACAAAACCAAGATGCATTCAATTGCACTTCAAAATAGGATTGATTTACGACAAAAATTGGCGAATTATGCAATTGCTGAGGCAAACCTTAAACTAGAAATTGCAAAACAATATCCTGATATGACATTTACGCCTGCCTATATCTATGACTTTGGATATAATGTTTGGGGACTTGGTATTCAAACACTTTTAATGACTCCCGAAAGAAATAAAGCTTATATTAATCGTGCAACATTATTTAGGGAGCTTGAAGCAAGTAAAGTAAAGGATTTTGAGCTTGAAGTTAATAACCAGGTGGAGGAGCTTACTTTGTCAATACAAAAAAATAAAGAGATTGAGCTAGCAGCAAAAAAATCTCTAGCTTCAAAAAAAATGCTTATTAGTCAGTTGCAAGAAAGATTCCGTCAAGGACAGATTGACAGAATGGAGCTTGAAAAAGAAATGTTTAGTTTGCTTGATATTGATTTAGAAGTGCATCGAGCATCCCAAGCCTCGATTCAGCTAGGCGTGGTTGCTGAAGATGTTCTTCAGGACCAATTATTTCCCACATCAATTAATTATGGCCTATGAAAAATAAAACAACAATTGTCATAGTCGCACAAATAATAATAATAATAATTTTAATTTGGGTAATAGTTTTATTACTGTCTCTTATACACATCTCCGAGCCCACGAGACAAGAGGC
>OJHF01000287.1_pt1 | contig 13367 bp, 10 predicted proteins | sample 1594891 | NCBI WGS metagenome assembly OJHF01 (sample SAMN05416737, study PRJEB24817) | seawater metagenome | isolation source: Sea water | place: Canada:Atlantic | collected 2013-07 | reverse complement strand
GAGATTGCCTCTTGTCTCGTGGGCTCGGAGATGTGTATAAGAGACAGACCTTAATCAATGATTTGGAAGAAGATGAAATTGTAGCAGTACTTGCTCATGAAGTAGGACATTATAAAAGAAAACATATTGTTTTTAATTTAATTGCAAGTATTTTAACAATGGGATTCACTTTTTGGTTGTTATCTTTATTTGTAGGAAGTCCTATATTATCTGAAGCATTAAATGTAACTATTCCATCATTTCATATTGGATTAATAGCATTTGGGATTTTGTACAGTCCAATTTCTGAGCTTACCGGATTGCTTATGAATTTCATTTCTAGAAAATTTGAATATCAAGCAGATGATTATGCTAAAAATACTTTTAAAGCAGCTCCATTAATTTCTGGATTAAAAAAATTATCTAAAAACAGTCTAAGCAATCTTACTCCACATCCAGCTTATGTTTTTGCACATTACTCTCACCCGACTTTATTACAACGTTACCATAATATGATGGCCTAATATTTAGTTTTGTACAAGAATTTTTAATCTATTTAAACTATAAAAAAATACAGATAAATAAAATTGTATTTTATTGTTTATTACAATCATTTATGTATTTTTAATTTATGACAGAAGAGGCTATAGAAATAGAAAACAAAGAGATTGCAAAGCAATATAAAAAATTGCTTAAAATCAGTTACAGAACACTTACCAAAGAAGATAAAAAATTGATCCGTAGTGCTTTCGACATCGCAGTAGATGCTCATAAAAATCAGCGTAGAAAATCTGGTGAAGCTTATATTTTTCATCCTATAACAGTTGCAAAAATTGTCGCTTCAGAAATTGGTTTGGATTCCACTTCAATAGCAGCAGCATTGCTTCATGATGTCGTAGAAGACACCGATTATACCTTGGCAGATATCGAACAGATGTTTGGAGAAGCAGTGGCTAGAATCGTTGATGGGCTTACAAAAATATCTCATCTTTCTTCAAATAAAGACAATTCACTTCAAGCGGAAAATTTCCGTAAAATGTTACTTACTTTAAATGAAGATATTCGAGTAATTATTATAAAAATCGCAGACCGTTTGCACAATATGCAAACCATGGACGCTATGCCTCCTCATAAACAGGTGAAAACAGCTTCAGAAACTTTATACATATATGCACCCTTAGCCCACCGTATTGGCATGTATAATATAAAAACCGAGCTTGAAGATTTAAGTTTAAAGTATACTGAACCTGAAGTATACAATGATATCTTTAGTAAAATTAAAGAAAGTAAACAACAACAAGATACCTATATTAATTCCTTTACAGGTATGATTAAAGATTCTCTTGATAAAGAAAGTTTAGCATATGAAATAAAAGGAAGACCAAAATCAATTTTTTCAATTAGAAGAAAAATGATGGTTCAAAATGTTTCTTTTGATGAAGTCTATGACAAGTTTGCAGTGCGAATTGTTTACAAAGGAAATGAAGAAAACGAAAAATTTCTTGCCTGGAAAATTTATTCAATTGTTACCGATTATTTTCGTCCCAATCCTACTCGATTACGAGATTGGATATCATCTCCAAAATCGACTGGTTACGAAGCGCTCCATATCACTGTAATGGGACCAAAAGGTCGATGGGTGGAAGTACAAATTAGATCGGAACGAATGAATGAGATCGCTGAAAAAGGATTTGCTGCTCATTATAAATATAAAAATAATGAGAAAGGGGATCTTGATTTAGACGTTTGGCTCAATAAATTGCAAGAAACACTGGGTAATGATGACATTAGTGCATTAGATTTTGTTGAAGAGTTTAAATTAAATTTATATACCAAAGAGATTTTTGTTTTCTCTCCAATGGGTGATTTATATTCTCTTTCGAAAGGTTCTACTGCTTTGGATTTTGCCTTTAATGTGCATACTGAAATAGGACTACATACTAGAGGAACAAGAGTTAATGGTAAATTAGTTTCATTAAGTCATCAATTAAAAAGTGGGGATCAAGTAGAGGTTATTACATCAGATAAAGTTAAGCCAAATTCAAATTGGTTGGATTATGCAACTTCTGGTAGAGCTATATCAAAAATAAAATCTTCTTTAAAAGAAGAAGAAAAACAAATTGCAAAAGATGGAAAAATAATTTTAGCTAGAAAGTTAAAATCTCTTAAAATCACCTTAGATGAAAAAACAATCAATCAATTAGTAGTTTATTTTAAAATTAAAACAAGCCTTGATCTATTTTACAGAGTTGGTGTTGGTATTATCGATAATAAAAAGCTAAAAGAGTTTGTAGCATCAAGAAACAATATGATTGTAAGTTTCTTTAAAAATAAGCTTCGGAAGCCAAGCAAACCAGAAGATGTAGATAAAGAAGAAATTACTGCAAAATACGATCAACTTGTATTTGGCAAGGATGATGATAAATTAGATTATAAAATCGCAGCTTGTTGTTTTCCAATTCCTGGTGATAAAGTATTTGGATTTATAACAGTTACTGATGGTATTAAGGTCCATAAAAAAAATTGTCCAAATGCACTTCAACTACAAAGTAATTTTAGTTATCGTATTATTACTGCAAAATGGATAGACTCTAGTCAAAGTGATTTTAAAATAGAATTATTAATTTCTGGAATTGACACCGTTGGGCTGATAAATGAAATAACAAAAATTATTTCAAACGCTCATAATATTAATATGATAAGTGTACATTTTGAGAGTAATGATGGCATTTTTAATGGAAATATTATAGTCGTTGTAAAAAATATCTCCATTCTTGATAACCTTGTGAAAAACATTAAAAAAATTAATGGTATCGATAAAATTACCAGAGTATAAATGAGTATTTTTGTTTCAATATGAACGCTAAGATAAATCCAAATAATCAAGCAATAGTTAAGAATGTTTTTACAGCTTTTTTAGGAGAAAAAAGACATAGAAAGACACCTGAACGTTACGCTATACTTCAAGAAGTTTACGACCATAATGATCATTTTGATATTGAATCATTATACATAAGCATGAAAAACAAAAATTATCGAGTTAGTAGAGCTACTCTTTATAATACCATAGAATTACTTTTGGAATGCGGCTTGGTTCGCAAGCATCAGTTTGGTCAAAATCAAGCACATTATGAAAAATGTTATTTTGATAAACAACACGATCATGTTATCTTATCTAATGGGGAGGTTATAGAGTTTTGTGATCCTAGAATCCAATCTATAAAAAAAACTATTGAAGAAGTTTTTAATGTTGATATAATTAATCATTCACTTTATTTTTACGGAAATAAAAAAACTCCTGATTCAAAACAGGAAAAAGCATAACTTATGGCAGTAGATTTATTACTTGGATTACAATGGGGCGATGAAGGAAAAGGGAAAATTGTAGATGTTCTTACTAAAAACTACAATATTATAGCACGATTTCAAGGAGGTCCAAATGCAGGACATACCCTAGAATTTGACGGTATAAAACATGTATTAAGAACCATTCCTTCTGGTATATTTCATAAAGAATCTATGAATGTAATTGGGAATGGTGTGGTTATAGATCCTGTTGTTTTTGTAAAAGAATTAGAAGGGTTAGATCCTTTTAATATCGATTATATTTCAACACTAATTATTTCCAGAAAAGCACATTTGATTTTACCTACACATCGATTATTAGACGCAGCTTCAGAAGCCTCAAAAGGTAAAGCAAAAATAGGATCTACTTTAAAAGGTATTGGCCCAACTTATATGGATAAAACGGGCAGGAATGGTATTCGAGTTGGCGATTTAGAACTTGAAACATTTAAGCAAAAATATAAAGCTTTAGCAGATAAGCATTTGGCTATGATTAATTTCTACGATGTAGAAATTCAATATAATTTAGATGAAATGGAGGTTGAATTTTTTGATGCTATCAAGAAATTGAAAGAATTAACTTTTATTGATAGTGAAGAGTATTTGAATCAGGCTATGAAATCTGGTAAAACCATACTAGCTGAAGGAGCTCAAGGTTCCTTATTAGATATTGATTTTGGAACGTATCCATTTGTAACCTCTTCAAATACGACTGCTGCAGGTGCATGCACAGGATTAGGAGTAGCACCTAGAAAAATCAACGAAGTTTTTGGTATATTTAAAGCATATACGACTAGAGTGGGTTCTGGACCTTTCCCTACTGAATTATTTGATAAAGTAGGTAAAGAAATGGCTAAAGTTGGTCGCGAATTTGGGGCAGTTACCGGAAGAGGAAGACGTTGTGGTTGGCTAGACTTAGTGGCACTAAAATATACTTGTGAAATAAACGGGGTAACACAGCTAATGATGATGAAAAGTGATGTATTAAGTGGATTTAAAAACCTAAAAATTTGTACCGCTTATAACTATAAAGGAGAAATCATCAAGCACTTACCTTATAATATTGAAGAAGAAAATATATCTCCAATTTATACAACATTTAAATGTTGGAAAGAAGATTTAACAAAAATGACAGATGCTAGTCAATTACCATCTGAGTTAAATGAGTACATTGATTTTCTTGAAAAGGAATTAGAAATCCCTATTAAGTTAGTATCGGTTGGTCCAGATAGAAAACAAACTATCCATAGGTAATACCAATTCTTTAATATCTTCGTTAATTCATTATACAAAGGAATTTTTATTTGAAACTTGACATTTACATTTTTTTATTTTTATTTGTTTTCTTCAGATGCAATTTAATTGCACAAAAAGAAACGAGTACTCTTGAAGAAAAAACACAAGTAACTATTAAATCTGGTTATTGGGAAAAAAAACCTGAATTCCCAGATGCCGTAATTTATACTCGTGATAATTCTGGTCAAGTTTATATAGTTCATGAAGGTGTAGAAATGTGGTGCGACCAAGCCTATGTTTATACAAAAGACAATTTCGTAAAAGCATATGGTTCTGTCAATATTTCACAAGGAGATACCATTTCCATGCAAAGTAAATATGCGGAATACAACGGTAATACTCAATTTGCATTTGCCAGTGGAAATGTTGTTTTTAACGATTCTAAAACGTCTTTAAAAACAGACACCTTATATTTTGATCGAATTAAACAGCAAGCGTTTTACAGAAGTGGAGGCACCGTTAAAGATACTGCAAGCACTTTAACCAGTAGCGTTGGAAGGTACTTTGCAGATTCAAAAAAATATCAGTTTTTATCAAATGTTGTTATCAAAAACCCAAAGTATACTATAAACTCTGAACAATTAGATTTCTATTCAGAATCTGGAATCGCCTATTTATACGGTAAATCTATTATAAAAGGTGAAACCAGTACCGTATATTGTGAAAGAGGGTATTATAACACTCGAGATGACATTGGATATTTTGTAAAAAAATCGAGAGTTGATTATGAAAACAGAACCATCTATGGAGATAGTATCTATTTTGACAGAAATAAAAACTTTGCCTCTGCAACCAATAACATTCGTTTAATAGACACCTTAAACAATAGTTTTGTTAGCGGGCATTATGCCGAAGTATTTAAAGAAAAAGATTCTGTTTTCATTACCAAAAGAGCAGTAGCTATTACTGTTAGAGATAATGATTCTATTTATGTTCATGCAGATACGTTACGCATTACTGGAAAAGCAGATAATCGTATTTTAAGAGGATATTATAAAGCTCGTTTCTTTAAAAAAGGTTTACCAGGAGAAGAACCAACAAGTGGAAAATGCGACTCTATTTATGTAAATGAAAAAACAGGAATTACCAAACTATTGCGTAAGCCAATATTGTGGACTGGTGAAAACCAAATGACAGGTGACACTATTCATTTGCTTAGAAATATCGAAACTAGTAAACTAGACACTTTAAAAGTCTTTAAAAATGCATTTATCATTCAAAAAGATAGTGCAGGATACAATCAAGTAAAAGGCGAACGGTTAATTGGATTGTTTACAAACAATGAATTGGATACTATAAATATTGAGAAAAATACACAAGTTATATTCTTCTCTAGAAATGAAGAACAAGAGTTAGTCGGAATTAACAACACCCTAAGTAGCACTATTCAAATGTATTTGAAAAATCAACAAACAAGTGGCATTAGGTTTAATAAAAAAGTGAGTGGAAAATTGTATCCTCCTTCCCAATTCCCTGAAAACGCAAGGATTCTTCCAGGTTTTAATTGGTATGGTGATGAACGATTATTTAATGTAAGCGATTTATTTAGAGGAAAACCAACTTTTATCTTACCAAAAATAAAAGGAATTCCTCTTCCTGAGGTAGAAGATGATTTTTTTGATGAAGACTCAGAAAATGAACTTCAATTTCCAGAAGCTTCAAAACTCTCTCCAGAGCATTTTAAAAATAAACCTGAAGACACCGAGCAATCTGAAGATAACTAGGCTTGTAATTTAATATTCTTAATTGTTTTAGGAATGATTATATCTTATTTAGCTATATAACTCTTCAATTAATTAATTCCAAAATGCGATATTTATTGTTTATTTTTAACTTTTAATAATGAGATTCCTCCTTCGCAAGAAATAATGAAAAACGATTTTTATAAATACCAAGCTCAAACCACTTCTCACCCATTGGCACTAGAAGTATCTCACGCAAAAGGGTGCTATATTTATGACATAAAGGGTAAAAAATATTTAGATTTTATAGCAGGCGTTTCCGCAAGCAGTTTAGGACATTGTCATCCAAAAGTAATATCAGCAGTAAAGAATCAGTTAGATAAATACCTTCATGTAATGGTATATGGGGAATTTATTCAAGAACCTGCAGTCGAACTCACCAAACTTCTTTCAGGACTTTTGCCAGATAATTTAACTACTACCTATTTAACAAATAGTGGAACTGAAGCAATTGAAGGTTCCATAAAATTAGCCAGAAGAGCTACCGGTAGAAAAGAGATTATCTATGCAAAAAAGGCATATCATGGAAATACCATGGGAGCTTTAAGTATTATGGGAGTTGAAGAAAGAAAAGAAATATTTCAACCATTACTACCCGATTGCAACTCCATTGAGTTTAATAATGAAAAAGACATTTTAAAAATAACATCAAAAACTGCAGGAGTAGTTTTAGAAACAATACAAGGAGGAGCGGGATTTATAGTGCCAAAAAACAATTATTTAAAAAAAATAAAAAATCGTTGTAGCGATGTAGGTGCTTTATTAATTTTAGATGAAATACAACCAGGTTTTGGACGAACTGGAAAATTATTTGGTTTTGAACATTATGACATTTCACCAGATATTTTAGCTATTGGTAAAGGTATGGGAGGTGGAATGCCTATCGGTGCATTTACTGCTTCTAAAGAATTAATGTCATTATTATCTAATAATCCAAAATTAGGACATATTACTACTTTTGGCGGACACCCTGTTATTGCTTCTGCTGCGCTGGCAACTTTAAAAGAAATTACCCGAACTAATTTAATAGAAGAGACACTTCAAAAAGAAAATATATTTCGAAAACATTTAGTTCATCCATTAATAAAAGAAATTCGAGGTAAAGGACTTATGCTTGCTTTAATAGTTGATACTCCAGAGATTGCTTCCGAAGTTATTTTAAAATGTAAAGAAAAGGGTTTGCTACTATTTTGGCTGCTTTTTGAAACAAAAGCAATACGAATCACTCCACCCTTAACGATAACTGAAGATGAAATTAAAAAAGGGTGTCAGGTTTTATTACAAGTCTTAAATTCAATTTAATTTAATTTTTCACTATATACTTCACTACAATACAGCTAATTAAGCTTGCTCATATAGTGTTAATAAGTACGTTAACAACAAAAGCGGCACAACATTTGAAATTTAGGTTACATTAGTATCTTTAATTTAACAGAAATAGTAAACCTACTGTGTAATAGAACTTGAACGAGTATAACAACATATCGCTTTCCCGTTTCGAATCCATGTTAAAAACAAACAATGTGTTTTTCTTCGACTCCAATGAGTTTGAAGACATTATAGATTATTATTTAGACAATGGAAAAATTGCATTAGCAAAAAAAGCTACAAAGCTAGGTTTAGAACAACACCCTACTTCAACCAACCTAAAATTATTTCAAGTTGAAATGTTTATTTTTGAAAATGAATTAGAGATTGCTGAAGAGCTTTTAGAAAACATTTTCTTATTAGAACAATCCAACGAAGAAGTATATATTCAGAAAGCAAATATATTATCAAGAAGAGACAAGCATTTAGAAGCAATAGAAATGCTTGAAATCGCTCACAATTTAACTAGCGAACAATCTGACGTACTGTCATTAATTGGTATGGAGTATCTCTTTTTAGAAGATTTCGAAAATGCTAAAAAGTATTTTATTCAATGCCTAGCAGATGATCAAGAAGATTTTTCAGCTTTATATAACATAATCTATTGTTTTGAATATTTAGATCAAACAGAAGAAGCAATAGAATATTTAAATAGTTTTTTAAACAAAAATCCTTATTGTGAAGTTGCTTGGCATCAAATAGGAAAACAATATTATATTTTAAAAGAATATAAAAAAGCACTTGCTGCTTATGATTTTGCTATTATAAGTGATGATACTTTTATAGGTGCATATTTAGAAAAAGGAAAAGTTCTAGAGCAATTAAACCGATATAATGAAGCCATAGAAAGCTATACGGTCACATTAGGATTGGATGACCCGACTTCATTTGCTTTATTGCGTATTGGCAAATGCTATGCAAAAACGGGAAATACTGAATTATCACTTCAGTTTTTCAATAAATGTGTAGAAGAAGATGCTTTATTAGATAAAGGTTGGATTGCTATTACAGATTATTATATTAGAAATAAAAATTACAAAAAAGCACTTTATTATATTAATAAAGCAATAAATATAGATAGCGAAAATGTTTCATATTGGAAACGATATGGAAAAATAAACTTTAGATTAAATCTTTTTGAAGAAGCTGAAGTAGGGTTCCGTAAAACCTTAGAATTAGGCAATTACGAGTTAAATACTTGGTTAACTCGTCATGATATTTTGTTAAAATTAGGAGAACATGAAGCTGCAACAAATACTCTTTTTCAAGCATTAGAGTTCTATCCAGAGAATGCGGAAATTGAATACCGATTAGCTGGTTTATTTTATCATAATATAGAATATGCGAAAGGTGAATTTCATTTAAAAAATGCTCTAAAATTAGATCCAGAATATTTAATAATAATTGAAGAATTATTTCCTAGAGTATACGATTTAAAAAAAGTACAAGAATTAATCAATATACACAAAAACCCTTCTCTATAAAATGTGTATTTTTGATGCTATTACTTTAATAAAGCATCATAAAATCAATGCCAACACGTAGTTTTAAACAATATTTAATTATAACAGTAAAAGGTCTTGCAATGGGCGCTGCCGATGCTGTTCCAGGCGTTTCAGGAGGTACAATTGCATTTATATCTGGAATTTACGAGGAGCTAATTTCAACTATTAGCAATATTAATTTATCCCTTTTCAAAACACTGAAAGAAAGGGGTATATCTGAATTCTGGAAACAATTAAATGGTAATTTTATTATAGCCCTATTAACAGGTATAGCAATAAGTTTTGTTAGTTTTATGCAACTAGCAAAATATTTAATTGAAAATCAACCCATTTTAATTTGGTCATTCTTTTTTGGATTAATTATAGCAAGTATCGCATACATTGGAAAACAAGTTAAAACCTGGAATTTTAAAATTAGTACTGCTTTAATAATTGGAGGTCTAGCCGCCTATTATATCACAACACTTCCACCTTTAGCAAATAACAATAATCCATATTTTCTTTTTATTGCAGGAGCTATTGCAATTTGCGCCATGATTCTCCCAGGTATATCTGGTTCTTTTATTTTATTAGTTTTAGGAGCATATAAAACATTAAGTGATGCCATCCACGATTATAACTTTAAGAATATTTTCATTTTTATTGGAGGTGCTATTGTAGGTTTATTAAGTTTTAGTAGAGTACTGAAATGGCTTTTTAAGCATTATGAAAACACCACATTAGCTGTTCTGACCGGTTTTATTATTGGGTCTTTAAATGTAATTTGGCCATGGAAACAAACGTTTAGGGTATTTTCAAAGGAAGCTGGGAAAGAGATTCCTCTTATGGAAATTACCGATTTAGGTTCGCTTTCTGTATACCAAAAAAGCATTCAAAATTTTGAAAGTTATAAAGTCATACTTGAAAAAAGTGTAAGCCCATTTACCTATTCTAAAATAAATAATGGTCTTGATTCACAGTTTCTTTTTGCTATATTGTTTATGGTTTTAGGATTTTTAACAATTCTATTAATAGAACTATTTGCCAATCAAAAAAATAAATAATGGCTAATGAACGTAACATATCTGACAAAATCTGGTTAGTTTTAAAAGGACTTGCTATGGGGACTGCCAATAAAGTTCCTGGGGTTTCTGGAGGTATAGTTGCTTTTGTTGCAGGATTTTATGAAGAATTTATTTACTCGCTACAGAAAATTAATCGAAAAGCTTTTTTATTATTATTTAATAGAGGTTTAAAATCATTTTTAGAATATACCAATGCTCGTTTTTTAGGGCTTTTATTTTTAGGAATGATTATAAGTTATTTTAGTATTTCTAAAGTACTCGATTACCTTTTAGCAAACTACGAACTCTACGTTTGGAGTACTTTTTTCGGAATGATCATTGGTTCACTTTATTACATCGCTAAAGATTTTGGTGGATGGAAACGGAAATTTATTTTATTTCTATTAGTAGGGATTGGTATTGGGATTAGTATTAGTTTCTTAGAACCTGCAAAAGAAAACAACAATCTTTTATTTGTATTTTTCTGTGGTATTATTGGAGTTTCTGGTATGACATTACCTGGTCTCTCAGGTTCCTTTATACTAATTTTATTAGGCAATTACGTTTTGCTTTTGGTAGACTCTGTAAATGCATTGTATGATACATTCTTCGATGTTTTTCAAGGTGACTTTAGTTTTATAGACAACCAAAATAGAATTCATTTATTAAAAGTATTGGTCGTCTTCTCACTAGGTTCTATTGTAGGATTGGTATCACTTTCTAATGTGTTGGCCTATTTATTAAAACATTATAAAAAAACAACAAATGCTGTAATTATTGGTTTTATAGCTGGTTCCCTAGGAGTAGTTTGGCCTTGGAAAACTAAAGTATTAGAAACAGATGCTTTAGGAGCTATTATATATGGCTCCAATGGAAGAGAGATAATTACAAGCTATCAACGATACTTCCCTTCAGAATTTAATTCCGAAGTAATGTTCGCAATTATATTTATTATTATAGGAATTTTAATCCTACTTTTTTTGGACGGATATCACAAAATAAAACTTACATCAAATGGCTAAATACGGGTTAATTGGCCATAATATTGGATATTCTTTTTCTAAAACATTTTTCAATTTTAAATTTGAACAAGAAAATAGAAATGATAGCTATGAAAATTTTGACATTCCTGTTGTAAGTGAATTATCAAATATATTAGAAAATAATCCCGATTTAAAAGGTATAAATGTCACTATCCCTTATAAAGAAAGTATCATTCAATTATTGGATAACGTTGATAAAGAAGCTCGCAAAATTGGCGCAGTAAATACCATAAAAATAAATGAGGACGGAACACTTATAGGTTATAATACAGATTATTACGGTTTTGCGAAAGCCTTGATGGAATTTCTACCAATAAAAGAAAAAAAAGCATTGGTTCTTGGTACTGGTGGAGCAAGTAAAGCTATTATATATGTATTGGAAGTAATGAATTTTAAAATCATACAAGTTTCTAGAACTAGAACTAAAAACACCATAACTTATACCGACTTAAATAGAGATATAATAGCTCAAAACTATTTGATTATAAATTGCACACCCCTTGGAACTTTCCCAAATATTCAAGAGTTTCCAAATATTCCTTATCAATATTTAACAGAAGATCACCTGGCTTTTGATCTAACTTATAATCCACGAGAAACCAAATTCATGAAATTTAGTAAAGATCATGGTGCTAGAATAAGTAATGGATTAAAAATGTTAGAATATCAAGCAAAAAAAGCTTGGTCTATTTGGATATCATAAAAAATTCTCAAAACAACTTAAATAATCAATCCTTTCTTTGCTATTTAAACAGTAGTTAGTATCTTGACGAATTAATGAAATATTCGGAAAATATCTGAGTGTATTTTGAACCTTAACATTGAAAAAAATGTCAGAAAAAGAAATTAAAAATGAAATTACTGAAACACCAGTTTCAGAAATTACAATTCCAACGCAAGTAAATTCAAAAGAAGAAACTCAAAATAATAAAGATTCTGAAGCTATTTTTGAAGAAAAAGTGGAAGAACAAATAGAAGATAAATCTGAAGTTAAAGAAGAAGATGCTGATAATCCTGAATCTGAAAGTATAGAAGAAGTAATTGCTACTAAAGAAGAGAAAATAGTTGTAGCTAAAGAACAGTTAGAAGATACATCTGAAGTTAAAGAAGAAGTAACTGCTACAAAAAATGATTCTTTATGGGTCCTCCTTTTTGGCTTTCTAGGCTACTATTTAGCTAGTTATTTTGATTTTAAAGGGTTGGAATACATCAAAGCGAGTTTAGAGCGACTGATCTTATTTGCCTATCCAACCTTTGTTATTTTGCTATCCTTTATTTTTTTTAAAATTAAAATCAGTAGCTATCAATTATTCGCCATTCTTATTACGTATTTGGGCATCTGCATTATTTTTTTGCCTGAAATTGAAGTAAGCGATCCCTCGATAACACTGAAAGGATCCTTGTTGGTACTTCTGAGTGCGGTTACTTATGCTTCTTATATTTTTGGAAGCGGCTGGCTCATTCCTAAATTTGGGGCTCGGAGATTTACTTCTTATGTGATGATCGTATCTTCGGTCTTGATCATTTTCCAATTCATGGTCGAATCAAAAATGAGTATTAACGTGCTCTTTTTTCCTAAAGGAGTATATATATATGGCGTACTCATTGCTCTTTTTTCTACCGTAATTCCCTCTTTTTTGATATCATACGCCATCAAAGAACTGGGGGCCAATCAATTCTCAATTTTTGGCAGTGTAGGACCCATTTCTACCATCTTGCTGGCTTATTTATTTTTAGAGGAAAGATTATCTTCTCTCCAAATACTTGGTAGTGTAGTTGTCATGATAGGCGTTTTTTCGGCCGAATACTTCAAAAGAAACCCTAAAACCTAACTTGAATACCCGGCCCCAGCATGAAAAATGGAATTTTTTCTTGTAAGAAATACCCAAACCCTGCATACAATGGAAAAGTTAATTTTTTCTCTCTTGAAATTGGATAAATAGAACCTAAAATAACCAAGCCTACATCTCTACCTCGAGAATCATTCTCATCAAAGCTAAAGGCATTGAGGAAAATAAATCCCTGTCTCTTATACACATCTCCGAG
>OJHF01000284.1_pt1 | contig 13446 bp, 10 predicted proteins | sample 1594891 | NCBI WGS metagenome assembly OJHF01 (sample SAMN05416737, study PRJEB24817) | seawater metagenome | isolation source: Sea water | place: Canada:Atlantic | collected 2013-07 | reverse complement strand
CGAGATTGCCTCTTGTCTCGTGGGCTCGGAGATGTGTATAAGAGACAGGGGCAAGTTTTATATTCTGATAATATGGTTAAGATGATTTACATTGGTCACAAGTTGGGCCTCAAAGAACAGCTTACAGCAGATGAAAATTTGACTTGGCTGGTTGGGTTAGATGGGTTCTCAACTCAGCAACAGCGTTACACTGCTTTGGAAAAAGTGGGTCTAAAGGGTTACGAAGAGACGATGGTAGCGCAGCTGTCTGCGGGTCAAAAGAGAAGGGTTGCTTTAGCTCGTTTGCATGTATGTAAAGTCGATTTATGGGTACTTGATGAACCCTTCACCTCCATAGACCAACAAGGCATCGTTGATGAGCAAAACTGGTTACACCAGCACACCTCTGCAGGTGGTACGGTAATAATGACCAGCCATCAAGCCATCACTTTGCCGCATGTTAAAACGTTAGATCTGAGTTTATATGGCCCTCAGTCCCAGTCAAAGAATAAAGCTAATGGTCAGGCATTAAGATGATTAAATTCATGCTAACTATTATCCATCGCGACCTATTACTTTTAGTCCGGCAACCCTCTGAAATCCTAAATCCGTTAGTATTTTTTCTATTAGTGATTGCGTTATTTCCTTTGGGCATTAGTCCTGAAGCCACACTCTTATCTAAAACCGCTGCGGGTATGATATGGGTGGCAGCAATGCTCGCGACTTTGCTATCTTTGGAATTATTATTCAAGCTAGATCATGATGACGGTAGTTTGGAGCAATTATTGTTAGCGCCTTATCCAAGTTGGAGTTTAGTGCTGGCCAAAGTGTTTGTGCATTGGTTAGTGAGTGGCTTACCCCTAATTTTAATCTCCCCTGTGATAGCTTCAATGCTATTTTTGCCAAGCCAAGCCGTACCTGTTTTAATGCTAAGCCTGCTTCTGGGCACGCCCACCCTGAGTTTATTGGGTGCCATTGGTGCTGCCTTGGTTACTGGAGTTAGAGGTGGAGGAATTTTGTTGACACTGCTGATTTTGCCTTTGTATGTGCCAGTTCTTATTTTTGGCACATCAAGTGTGGTGGCCGCAGCTCAGGGCTTGGCTGTGAGTGGCCACATGGCGCTATTGGGAGCAATGTTGGTATTGGCCTTAATGGTAGCTCCTTGGGCCGCTGGCTCAGCGTTAAAGTTGTAACATAGGCCTTAATTAAGAAATTAAAGTTTCATTATTGGAACCTACTAAAAGAGATGGTATTTATGACCCAGTCTATCTGGCGTATGCCCCGTTGGTTCCATCAAATGGGGTCGCCTAAATGGTTTTATGACATTGCTGGTCGCCTTCAGCCATGGTTTGCTTTGGCAACTGCAGTATTGCTAATTTGGGGTTCAGTGTGGGGACTGGCTTTTGCCCCAGCAGATTATCAACAGGGCAATAGTTTTCGCATTATGTATGTGCATGTGCCTGCCGCTATTTTGGCACAGTCGGTATTTTTAGGTATGGCTGTGTCTGGTGCAGTGGGTATGGTTTGGAAGATGAAAGTGGCCTTTATGGTCGCGCGCAGTTGCATAGCGATGGGAGCATCCTTTACCTTGATTGCATTAATAACGGGTGCTATCTGGGGTAAACCAACCTGGGGTGCCTACTGGGTGTGGGACGCTCGACTGACCTCAACCCTAGTTTTGCTGTTTCTTTACGCTGGCGTCATGGCCTTAAATCAAGCCATAAGTGAACGTCAAGTTGCCGGCAAAGCCAGTGCTATTTTGGCTATTGTAGGAACGATCAATATCCCTATTATTAAGTATTCGGTGGAATGGTGGAATACCTTGCACCAAACTTCAAGTTTTACCTTAACGGCTAAGCCAAGTATGCCTGCAGATATGTATTTGCCTCTTCTTTTGATGGTGTTAGGTTGTTATTGCTTGTTTGCATTGGTGGTATTGATGCGCACACGGGCGCAAATACTAGAAACCCAGTCAGGTTCAGTTTGGCTTATGCAGCATGCGGATATTCAAGGAGCAAAATAGTGTATTTTGAATCGTTAACTGAGTTTTGGAATATGGCAGGACATGGACCTTACGTTTGGTCTTGTTATGGGTTGTTTTTTTCTCTTTTAGGCATCAATGTTTGGCTTGCTCGAGGCCAAAGATTAAGGGCCCTCAAGCAAGTTAAAGCCTTCGCACGACGTAACCAGTAATTAAAAGGCAAACAATAATGTTGATGCACCCAAAAAGACGAAATAAACTATTACTCATCCTTGGCCTCTTGTGTGGAGTAGGCGTGATCGTAGGCTTGGTGCTTTATGCCTTGTCACAGAATATAAATCTGTTTTTTTCGCCATCCGATATGGCTCAAGGAAAGGCGCCAGCGCATCAGCGTATCAGGGCGGGTGGTATGGTAAGGGAAGGCAGTTTAGTGCGTGATGCAGACAGCTTGAGTGTGCGTTTTCTTATTACTGATTTTGTGGAAGATGTTGAGGTGAATTATACGGGCATACTGCCTGACCTGTTTCGCGAAGGGCAAGGCATTGTGGCCCAAGGTGAGCTCAATGAGAACGGTATTTTTTTAGCCGATGAAGTGTTAGCCAAACATGATGAAAACTACATGCCGCCAGAGGTGACTCAAGCCCTGGATGATGCGCGGGCTGCCAGTTTAGTAACACAGTCCCTCAATACTGAGGATACCCTCATACCTACTCAAAGCGAGACATCCAAATGATCCCAGAAATTGGTAACGTTGCCTTAATATTGTCTTTGTTCTTAGCTGTGAGTTTAAGTCTGCTGCCAATGTTGGGTTCTTACACTGGTCAAACCCGCCTCATGCTGAGTGCTAAACCCCTTTCCGTTGGACTGGGCGTCATGCTGCTCATTGCCTTTGCAATGTTAACCGTGGCCTTTGCCCAGGATGACTTTAGTGTGCGCTACGTAGCACAGAATTCCAATACGGCTCTGCCCATGCAATACAAAATTAGTGCAGTTTGGGGTGGTCATGAAGGGTCATTATTACTTTGGGTGGTGATCCTTGGTATGTGGACTATGGCGGTTAGTCTTTTGAGCAAGACGCTGCCCCTCATTATGCAAGCTAGAGTGTTGGCAGTCATGGGCATGATAGGGGTGGGTTTTATATCCTTCACTTTGCTTACGAGTAATCCTTTTTGGCGTTTATTGCCAGAGGCGGCCCTTCAAGGAGCAGATTTAAATCCTCTATTGCAGGATTTTGGCCTAATCGTTCACCCACCTATGTTATACATGGGTTATGTTGGATTTTCTGTAGCTTTTGCGTTTGCGATAGCCGCTTTGTTAGATGGTCATTATGATGCAGCATGGGTGCGTTGGTCGCGCCCATGGACCAGTGTTGCTTGGGCTTTCTTAACAGCAGGCATCGCCCTTGGCAGTTGGTGGGCCTACTATGAACTCGGCTGGGGTGGTTGGTGGTTTTGGGATCCTGTTGAAAATGCCTCCTTTATGCCTTGGTTGGTGGGTACGGCGTTGCTTCACTCATTGGCTGTATCAGAAAAACGAGGTTTGTTTAAAAACTGGACCTTATTACTTGCGATCCTAGCCTTTAGCTTGAGTCTGCTAGGTACTTTTCTAGTGCGCTCAGGGGTACTCACTTCAGTACACGCATTTGCTTCAGATCCTGATCGTGGCTACTTTGTTTTGGTGCTGTTGGCCATTACAGTGGGAGGCTCTTTACTGTTGTTTGCTTTGCGCGCAACCACGGTAGAAAGTCAGGTAGGTTATCGTTTTTGGTCTCGTGAAACGTTTCTACTATCGAACAATGTGTTACTTGTGATTGCGGCTCTCACCATCTTACTAGGCACTTTGTATCCTTTATTTTTAGATGCTTTGGGAGGCGGTAAAATTTCTGTGGGACCGCCCTATTTTAATGCTGCTTTTGTGCCTTTAATGGTGCTTTTGGTGGTGGCCATGGGATTTGGTTTGGGTTCAAAATGGAAGCGCATAAACCCCACCGAGTTATTGCGATTATTACGCTCACCTGCGCTTATAGCTGTGGTCCTAGGGCTTGCATTTCCTTTTGCTTATGCGGGTGAATTTAATGCCTCGACCGCTTTAGCGGCTGCATTATTGGTGTGGTTGTTGGCAGCCTCTTGGGTTGACCTGAGCCGTCGGTTGCGGCACCAAAATTGGTGGCGCGGTTTGCGGCAATTAAACCCTGGCTACTACGGCATGTTGATGGCACACCTTGGCGTAGGAGTGATGGCCTTGGGTATTGCTGTTGTCAGTCATTACTCGGTACAAAAAGATTTACGCATGGGTGTTGGCGATCAAGCTACGCTGGGTCAGTATGAATTTACCTTTATGGGTGTGCAAGACGTAGTAGGGCCCAACTTTACTGCGGTTGAGGGCCAAGTCAAGGTCGTCAAGGACAGTGATTTTGTCGCCTATTTGTTGCCTCAAAAACGCACTTACACGAGTCGTGGGCAAGTCATGACCGAGGCGTCTATTGATCCAGCCCTGAGTCGAGATATTTATGTGGCTATGGGCGAACCTTTATCTGATGGAGCTTGGGCCATGCGATTGCATATCAAGCCCTTGATTCGTTGGATCTGGCTTGGGGCGCTGATGATGGCATTAGGTGGCATGCTCGCTGTTTGGGACAAACGCTATCGACGAACTAAACCTACCACTGATGGAGCTATAATATGACTCACACTGCAAAGCGACTACTGATGGTGTCGCCCATGGTGATGGCCTTCGCACTGGGGTTATTTCTCTACCAAGGAATTGGCCAGGACCCTAACAACACTGAATCAAGTTTGATTGGTCAAACATTACCTGAGTTTAGTGGCCAAACATTGGATTCTCCTGGTCGAACTGTGTCTCAAGCTGACATGCTTGGCCAGCCAGCTCTTGTCAATGTCTGGGCCACTTGGTGTCCTACCTGTCGGGCTGAGCATGAATTTCTAAACACTATTGCACAACAAGATAATGTTCGCATCTTTGGGGTTAATTATCATGACCAAAAAGATGCAGCGCAGCAATGGCTGCAAGACCTAGGCAACCCTTATGTGTTTTCAGTGTTTGATCCAAACGGTGCTCTTGGGATTGAGTTGGGTGTAGTTGGAGCCCCGGAAACATACTTAATTGATGCCCAAGGAGTAGTACTTGATAAACTCACTGGAGAACTAAATGAGCGAACTTGGCCACAGTTGCGTAGCCAATATCTCAGTTTGTTAGAGGCCAAGAACTGATGTTAAAAAGTATTACAGTGACCCTGTTATTAGGTTTCATGAGTTGGGCCTCACCACTGGTGCAAGCTGGTGTTGGCTCTTATGAATTTGCAGAACCAGAAATGGCACAACGTTTTGTTGACCTAACTACCGTGTTACGTTGTCCAAAATGTCAAAATCAAAATTTAGCAGATTCAGATTCGATTATTGCGAAGGATTTGCGTGGGCAGTTACAAATGTTGATCAAGACGGGTCAGACTGATCGTCAAATTACAGACTTTATGGTGCAGCGTTATGGTGAATTTATTCTCTATGATCCGCCTTTTAATAAAGGCACTTTGGTGCTGTGGCTGGCTCCATTTGGCATGGTATTGCTTGGTTTGTGGGCCCTGTGGTTTTTTGGTCGCAAAACCTCAGGCCAGGGTGCAATGTTGACACCCAAGGAGCAACAACAAATAGAACAACTTTTAGCAGACAACCAAGCTCATCTCAGGGATTTAAAAAATGATTGAACTTTGGGCTGCGATTGTTTTTTTATTATGCCTAACAAGCGGATTTGTACTTTGGGCTTGGTGGCGGCCCTTGCCTATGTCAGCGCTTGCTAATAATAGAAATGATGCCGTAGTCTCACTTTATCGTGCTAAAAAAATGGAACTTGAGCAAGAACTTGCTTCTGCACAAATCAATCGCAGTGATTACGATCAAGCTTTGGCTGAAATGCAGCGCACGTTATTATTAGACACTTCAGCGGCATCTGGCTCCAACAAGTCAGCCAATCATGCAGGTGGCTTATTATTGCTGTTGGTCGCCCTAGTGATTCCAGCTGCGGGCTTAGTGACCTATTTTCAATTAGGATCCTACAGTGGCTTGCAACAAAGTTATAACTTAAAAAATACACGTTCGATTGCTGCCTCTGCACCGTCATTGAAGTTGTTAATAAGCGGACTTGAAGAGGCTTTGCAGGAACAACCCAATAATCCGGAAGGATGGTATTTATTGGCCAATAGTTATATGCAATTAGAGCAGACAGCGATGGGCATTAAAGCGTTTGAGCAAGCGTTAAGCTTTGTGGAAGCAGGTAGTCGTCAGCACGCTGCTCTTCTGGGGCAGTATGCACAAGCGGTGTTTTTTAATGAAGGTGAATTTAATCAAAGAGTTAATCAAGCCATTGCTGAGGCAATGTCACAAGACCCAAAAGATGTGTCAGCTTTAAGTTTGTTGGGTATTCAAGCCTTTGAAAATGCAAGTTATGATGCGGCTATACAGTTTTGGCAACGTGCGTTACCCAGGGCTGGTGAGGGACAAGGTAGAGTTTCACTAGAATCCGGTATTGCAAGCGCCCAACAAATGCTTAATAAAGATTCCAGTCATAGCCAAGGGGAGTCCCTAGCAGTAAAGGTGTCTTTGGCCAATGGTCTATCTATTCCGGCCTCAACCCAAGCGGTGCTTTTTGTTTATGCTAGAGAATCTGAGGCAGGCATGCCACTATTTGCTAGTAAATTAGACCCTAATGATCTGCCCCTTGACGTGCTTTTTACCAATTCAATGGCGCTTCAGGTGGGTACACGTTTGGCTGATTATAAATCTCTAAAATTTATCGCCCATATTGCATTAGCAGGTGTTCCGGGTCAAAAGTCTGGTGATTTGGTAAGTCAAACCTTGGACGTGATGATCGATGGCAGTGATATTAATGCAGAAAATAAAACAGTTTATTTGACCATCGACCAAATCCTGAAGTAGTCTAGCATCAAAAATACTAACTCTAGAGTGAATGGATGCGCCTAAAGAGCATCAAATTAGCCGGTTTTAAATCTTTTGTCGACCCTACTAAGGTCCTTTTACCAGGGAACCTTTGTGCTGTGGTTGGCCCCAACGGCTGTGGAAAATCTAATATTATTGATGCGGTTCGTTGGGTTATGGGAGAAAGTTCTGCCAAAAACCTGCGGGGTGAGAACGCGACGGACGTTATTTTTAATGGTTCAAGTAGTCGACAACCCGTTGGTCAAGCAACGATTGAATTAGTGTTTGATAATCATGACCGCACTTTAGCGGGTGAATTTGCCAGTTACAATGAAGTCTCCATCCGTCGCAAGGTTACTCGTGAAGGACAATCGACTTATTATTTAAATGGTCAAAAGTGCCGCCGAAGAGACGTGACAGATTTGTTTTTAGGAACAGGTCTAGGTCCTCGTAGTTATTCTATTATTGAACAGGGTATGATTTCTCGCCTGATCGAATCACGTCCTGAAGAATTGCGAGTTTATATTGAGGAGGCCGCTGGTATTTCTCGTTATAAAGAGCGCCGACGTGACACTGCCAACCGCATTAGCCGCAGCCGTGAAAACCTAGCGCGCTTGCAGGATATTAGAGAAGAGCTAGGCCGTCAATTAGAAACCCTTAAACAGCAAGCCACAGCTGCAGAACAATATACCGAACTAAAACAGAATGAGCGCCAACATAAGTCTCAATTAGCGGCCTTACAATGGCGTGAGTTACGCCAAAAGTTGATAGATCAACGCATCAATATGGGTCGCATTGAAGAACAAATTGTTTTGCAAAAAAGTGAGCAAGACACGCGTTTAGTGCAAATGGACGTGCAAAAAAACGACTTGGCTTTGTTGAATGATAGTTTTACCGAGCAGCAGGGTGGGTTTTATGGTTTGGGTGCAGACATAGCGCGTTTAGAACAAACCATCGAGTACCAGCAACAACAACAAAAGCGTTGGCAAGCCGATGAGACTGAAGCACTAGAGCAGTTGCAACGTATCGATGAGGCATGCACTGCAGATGGTAACGAGCTTAACCAACTCAGCCAGCAACAAGAACAGCTCGAACTAGATGCTGAATTAGCCTCTGAACAGTTATTTGAAGCCGAGACCCATGTGCAAGAAAAAGAGGAAGAGCGTCAATATTGGCAACTTCAGTGGCAGCAAAAAAGTGATCAAACGAGTCACTTAAAACGCATCATAGAGGTTGCCAAAACAGGTTTGCAACATCAACAACAGCAGGCTAGCCAAGCGCGACAAGATCGCCAAACAAGCGCCAGTGAACTGGAAAATCTAAGTTTTGCAAATGAAGATGACATTGATTTATTAGGAGCCCAACTTGATCAGCAAAAACAACAACAACAGCTTTTTAAGGAGCAGTTGTTAAATTTGGAAACAGAGTTAGAAGCCCTGAAACAAGAAGAGCGTGGGCAACAAGAGGCGTTAGACGGGCAAGTGCAGGAATTAGGTATGCTGGCTGGGCAATTGGCATCATTGCGCTTGCTTCTAGCAGAGGCCGAACAAGAAGCGCCAGACTTGCCTGCAGATTGGCAGGCAGAAGTTGACCAAAAGCTCGTCGACGCTATGCAAGTGGATCCTCAATGGGAAGTGGCTGTGGAGCACGTTTTACAAGATTGGTTGGGAGGCTACTTGTTGGGTCAAATGCCTGACCAAAATGTCGACCAATTAATTGCTGCCAGAGGCTTAACACTCTTTGTACCGCAGCAGCATCAAAATTCTACAAAACCCATTAATACGCATCCAAGTTTAGTTGATAAGGTCACCGTGCCTTTTGGCTTACAGAGTTTATTAGCTCATGTGTTCTTGGTTAATAACTGGCATGAGGCAAAGGACTTGTTAGCCAGTTTACCGATTTATGCCAGTGTCATTTTGCCTGACGGTCTTTGGATAGGTCATGGCTGGGTGCGCACGCCACCTCGAGAGGGTAGTGTGACTGGAGTGCTTGGGCGCAAGCAACAAGTGCAAGCTTTGTCGACTCAAGAAGCAGCGCTGCGCGATCATCAAAAAATCACCCAAGACGCACTAACACAAGCCAGAGAAGAAACTTTAGAGCTTGAACAAACCCTAACTCAAACGCGTGAAGCCCAGCAGCAAGGACAGCATCAAGCGCAGCAGAAACAGCAGGCGCTTGCTCTTTTGCAACAACAAAGTCAGCAGGGCTTGGCACAGCAGCAAAATTTACAACAACGGATACAGCAGCAAACTCAGCGGCTAGCAGACTCAGACGAAGAAATGGCATTGCTTCAAGAGCAGTTGGGTGAGCACGAACTAGCGCTTGAAAGCACACAATTAAACTTGCCAGACTTAGAAGTTGATAAAGAATCTGTAGAGACGCAACTTGGGCAAGTTAGGCTCGAGTTTAGTCAAAAGCAGCAACAAGTGATGCAACTGCAGGCACGCAAAGACAGTGTGCTGGCGCAGATAACCAGTTTAGGTCGTTCTGTTGAACGTTTGCACGAACAACGTGCTCAGTGGCGTGATAAACAAACCGAGATCGAATCACGGGATGGCAGCCAGCAACAACTAGATGATGGATCTGAGAAGAGCCTGGCGGAGCAACTGGAGAGACTGCTTACTTTGCGTGTGGAAGCAGAGACTAAAATGGAGCAAGGGCGGTATGGCATTAACCAATTAGAACAGGTGATGCGCCAGCTAGAAAAACAGCAGCTTCAACAAGACAATGAGATTCAACAAGCTGATCGAGTGTTGCAAGATGAGCGTTTAATTGAACGCGAGTTAGAGGTTAATGCAGAACATATTAAAAAATCCATGATAGAGCAAAACGTACTGGTAGAAAAACTGGCAGAAGTACTACCGGAGTCTATTGATCAAGAACAGTTAAGTCGCTTACTAGAGCAGTGCCAGAATCGCATCAAGCGCCTTGGTGCGATCAACTTAGTTGCGATTGAAGAATATAAGTTGCAACAAGAGCGCAAAGCCTTTCTTGATCTGCAGCACGATGAAGTAATTGACGCTTTAGATAGTTTAGAACAGGCTATGCAAAAAATTGATAAAGAAACACGGGCTCGATTTAAGCAAACATTTGACACAATAAATGAAAGTTTAGGTAGCCTATTTCCCAAAGTATTTGGAGGCGGGCGAGCTTCGCTTGAACTCACTGATGACGACATGTTATCCACGGGTGTGACTATCATGGCGCAGCCCCCTGGCAAAAGAAACAGTAGTATTCATTTGTTGTCAGGTGGAGAAAAAGCATTGACTGCAATAGCCCTAGTTTTTTCTATATTTCAGCTCAACCCGTCACCTTTTTGTATGTTAGATGAAGTGGATGCACCCTTAGATGACGCCAATGTAGAGCGCTATGCTCGCCTTGTAAAAGAAATGTCAGCTCAGGTGCAATTTATCTATATTAGCCATAATAAAATTGCCATGGAAATGGCAACCCAGTTGTTGGGCGTCACTATGCAAGAAGCTGGGGTGTCCAGAGTCGTGACAGTGGACGTAGACCAAGCTATTAACATGACAGATCAAACTTTAGCTGTTTAGCATTCATCGAGTATGCATCAAGTATCCATTTAGTGTTTATTTAGTGTTTATTTATCGTTTTTATCGCTTTTAATGGGTGTATTATCAAATAACACTATAAAAACAAGGCCTAAAGGTTTTATATCTATTATTTAGAAGGTATAGTTAGATACGACTTTGCGTGCTTTGCGGCATAATAATAATTTTTAAAAATAGAAATTCTTATGGCATTAACAACGTGGTTATTGATGTTTGGTGGTTTAACTTTTGTGGCCGTCGGAATAGATGGTGTGCGGCGTATGTTCGTGAGCCATGCAGCGCTGAAGATTGATATAGACGAAAGCTACTGTGACCTGCCTGTCGTAACTTACAGCAGTGAGTTACCTAATGGTGGCGCGCGCGTTGTGACTGCTGAACGCAAACCGGCATTGACTGTCGAAATCACAAACATTGACCTCGAACCGACTGGTAATTTAGAAGCTGTAAACCTGCAAGCAGACACTTTGGCTGATGAAGTCCCTAAGGTTGATGAAGTCCATAAAGTTACCCAGTTAACGAGCACTACCCCTCCTTTGACAAAATCTATAGAACAACATGAAGTTGCCGAAGAACTTGAGACTGAGCACCCCGATGCGGGTGAAGTTGTGTTTGAAGACTTAGCTTTAGTTGAATTGGCAAACCCAGATTTAGTTGAATTAGCCGACCCTGCTTTAGCTGAATTAGTGCCGCAAGACTTGACGGTTGCAGATCCTGTGGTAATGGACTTACCGGTAGAAGATGAATTTGAATTTACCTCTGACTTTACCTCTGACTTTGCCAGTGATTGCAGGACTGATTCAGCTGCCAGCGCTGAAATAACAGGCGAGCAGTCGGACATGACTTTGGATGCGGCAGAGGTTATGACCGAGGTTATGACAGAGGGTAGAGCTGTCATTGAGAGTCGAGATGAAAGTAGTGATATGGAGGTTGGTAAAGAGCACTTTATTCTTGATCGGACCCCCATCAGCTTATCAAGCGAAGAAATAGAAGCATTGACTAATGTTAGCGATGAGCAAAACCTTATACCGGATACGCCAGATGTTATTTTAGCCAGTTCAGACTTTGACCCTACTCGGCCAGTTCATGAACTGGTAGAAACTAATTCAATGGTACAAAGCGATTTATTTGCTGAGCAGGATCTCACTTCACTGGTCACGGTCAAAAGTAGTGTAGGTCATGATTTACTTGAAACCAGTGATGATATCTTGTTTAGTGATACAGGGATTGAAGAATTATATGCACAAGAGGTTTCCGTGCATGACTCGGATGTTTTGACTGAGTGCAGCGAAGATCAAAGCCTCTCCAAACGTTTTGCGAAGGTCACTTCCATGACCTTTGGTAAAAAACTATTGAGTCGAAAGCGAGTGGCAGAACAACAAGCTTTGGATGCTGTTGAAGAAGAAAGTGCACACCATGGGACAGATGTTGAGCAAGTCATTAGTATTCTTGTCACAGCCAACGATCGCCAAGGTTTCTATGGGCCTCAATTGCTTCAATTGGTCAAAGCATGCGGCATGGTGTTCGGAGAAATGGACATCTTCCATCGCTTCGAAGATGGACTAAGGTTAGGAAAAACCCAATTCAGTATGGCCAACATGATGGAACCAGGCACCTTTGAACTAGATGATATAGATCATTTGCATACCCCTGGAGTAGTCTTCTTTTTGGGTCTGCCAATGGCTCAAGATAGTATGCAGGCCTTTGACTATATGCTTGAAACTGCCCAGTGTTTGGCGAGTAACCTTGGGGGTGGAGTACTTGACGAGCAGCGCAGCGTCATGCGCCCACAGACCATTGCCCATTGTCGCCAGCAAATCCGTGATTTTGAACGACGTCATTTGACACGTCGTGCACAGCTCTAATTTTCTAATAGTTTAAAAATAACGATGTCAAATACGCTTATGACGCAACTCGACGTCATTAAAGACCAATTGCGCGAGCATAATCACAGCTACTACATACTTGATGATCCCAGAGTTCCTGATGCTGAGTATGATCGGCTGATGCAACAACTTTTAACCATTGAAAAAGATAACCCGCAATGGGTAACTGCTGACTCTCCAAGCCAAAGAGTGGGAGACAAACCCCTTGAAAGTTTTAAACAAGTCACCCACGCACTCCCCATGCTTTCGCTAGATAACGCCTTTAATGGGGATGATTTACGTGATTTTGATCGTCGTGTTAGAGAACGTTTGAATAAATATCTTCAACGGCCCCTAGACCAGCTGATTGCGTATGCCTGCGAACCTAAGCTGGATGGCATTGCTGTCAGTCTTACCTATGAAAAAGGTATCTTAGTCACCGCAGCAACACGGGGTGATGGCAGTCGTGGTGAAGATATTACTCAAAATATCCGCACCCTTGATTCAGTTCCGCTGCGTTTAATTGGTAAAAACTGGCCCGAAACCCTCGAAGTAAGAGGTGAAGTCTACATGCCTAGTGTGGGCTTTGAAGCCCTCAATACAAAATTAGTTGAACAAGGGCTCAAGACTTACGTTAACCCCCGCAACACTGCTGCTGGAAGCTTGCGTCAACTGGATAGCAGAATAACAGCGCAAAGGCCTCTAGAGATGTGTGCCTATAGCATTGGTCTGGTCAGTGAAGAAAGCCCTTTACCCCCTCAACATTTCGATATTTTGCACCAATTGCAGTTCTGGGGATTTAAAATTAATGCTGAAATGCGTCGGGTGCAAGGAATTGAAGCCTGTTTAGACTATTACCAAGCATTGGCAGTCAAACGGAGTCATTTAGCCTACGAAATTGATGGTATTGTTTTTAAGGTTGATGAATTGGAACTGCAACAAAGTTTAGGTTTTGTTGCGCGCGCCCCTCGATGGGCCATTGCCCATAAATTTCCAGCTCAAGAAGAGATGACTCGCTTACTTAAGGTTGATTTTCAGGTAGGGCGCACAGGTGCAGTTCTGTCTCTTATACACATCTGACGCTGCCGACGATCTACTCTGTG
>OJHF01000282.1_pt1 | contig 13602 bp, 12 predicted proteins | sample 1594891 | NCBI WGS metagenome assembly OJHF01 (sample SAMN05416737, study PRJEB24817) | seawater metagenome | isolation source: Sea water | place: Canada:Atlantic | collected 2013-07 | reverse complement strand
CGAGATTGCCTCTTGTCTCGTGGGCTCGGAGATGTGTATAAGAGACAGGTCTTGCCCATCGGTAAGAAGAATTAACACACGACTCTCTGCAGGTTGGTCCTTAAGTCGTTTGACCGCGAGACCGATAGCGTCGCCGATGGCCGTCTCCTTCCCGGCAAATCCGATTTGTGCCTCCAATAGAAAGCGTTTGACCGTGGCGGTATCGAAGGTCAGAGGCGACTGCACGTAGGCTTTAGTGCCGAACAGGATAAGACCTAGCCGATCGCCGGCCCGCTGGCCGATGAAGTCTGCGCCCAATTGTCTGACCGCTTTCATACGGGATACGAGGGATTGTCCCACCTGCATGTCCTCGATTTGCATCGACCCAGATATATCTACCGCCATCATCAGATCGCGCCCACTGTTGGGAAGCTCAATGGCTTCTCCAATCCATAGGGGGCGCGCCGCAGCGGTGAGTAATAACAGCCACACTAGCCACAGTAGTATCAAGGGTATGATGCCTCCGCGCCCGGTGCGACTGCCCTGTGCTTCACTGAGTTGTCGCCATTCCTGGTAAAAGGGTGCGCGCAATGCCGGCTGCTGACTGGTCGCGGTTGGCGTGATTCTACCCACCAGCCAGGGCAGGGGTGCCAATAGCAATAGCCAAGGCCAGGTCCATTCAATCATAGTGCTGCCTTGTGATGCTTGATCCAGTGATGTGCCGACCTGTGCATCTGCTCCACGTCTATCTCAGGACAGGTCTTTTGATACACCGCGTCGTTGAACACCGATTCAAAGTGTTCCTCCTGAGGAAGACTGGTGTTGAGAAATGTGCGCCAGGCCTCACCGTGTGAGGCGGCTATATCGGCGCGAGGATAAGCCACCAAGGCCACGCTTTTGAGTAGCGTATTGAGTTCGCTCAGGTACTGGCTGTGCTCTTTTCTCGCGTGGTAGTCCGCGTGCAGACTCTGCAGCTGAATAAGGGCGCGACGCTTATACGCATTTCGTTTATAGCGCTTGAGCAACACATAGATCAGGCTCACCAGACACAGTATTGCGGCGAGCAGTAATAGCCACCAGCCCGGCGCAGGAGGCCACCACCCGATCAGATCGGGTTGTCGTAGCGGGTGCAAATTGGCTAAGGGGTCCTGCGGGTTCATCGATGTGTATCACCGTAGTATTTCTGCAACAGGCTATACGGAGCCTGATTGGTGGACGCCTGTAGCAGAGGCACGCCTAAACCCAGTAGATCACTGCTGAGCAGGTCACGCTGTTGTTGCAGCCGGTCACTATAGCGCAAGCGCAGGCGGCGATCATCGGTGCGCAGTTCGCTGCGTTCGTTACCGTTTGTGACCGCGTAGGTGCCTGCCTTAGGGAGTTCGATTTCCAGCGGGTCAGAACACGCGATGGTGGTCAGTTCCGTGTGTTTGGCCAGTTCAAATAAATGCTCTCTGGCGCGTTCATGTGAGGCGCCGCGAAAGTCACTGATTAGGAACAGGCTGCTACCGGGACGGGCAATGCGTCGCAGATTGGATAGCATGCGCGCAAAGCTGTCGTGCTCCTCAGGAGAATGCTGGGGAAGGGCCTGATTGTAGCGGGTGATCTGTGATAACAGCGTCAATACGGTTTTTCGACTGCGGCGGGGACGAATTTCCTGATGCCCGTCATCGTTGAACACCAGCCCTCCCACTCGGTCACCTTCATTCAGAGCGCTCCAGGCCAGCAGGCTGGCCAGTTGTCCGGCTAAAACCGATTTGAAACAATGGCTGGAGCCGAAGAACATACTGCTGCGCTGGTCCACCACGACTAAAACGGGCCGCTCCCGCTCCTCACGAAATAATTTTGTGTGTGCGCTGCCGGTCCTGGCTGTCACGCGCCAATCAATGGTACGAATATCATCGCCAGGTTGGTACCGTCGCACTTCTTCAAAATCGATGCCACGCCCGCGGAAATTGGTTTTGTTGGGCCCGGCCAGATTGCTCAGAGCACGCTTTTTGCGTCCAAGCTTGAGTTGCTTTGCCGGAAAGCGCAGCGCAATGAGCTCGTTCAGCTCCACATAGGCGCCGCGGGCAGGAGCGTTAATGTCGGCCAGATGCATACTTGATCTCAGCCCACTGGAACGATGGACAGCAGCTCTTCTATGACTTTGTCTGGCGTAACACCGTTGGCTTCTGCTTCGAAGCTCAATATGAGTCGGTGGCGCAGCACATCTGCCGTAACGGCTTGGATATCGTCGGGACTGACAAAATCTCGGCCCTTGAGCCAGGCATGGGCGCGGGCACACCGATCAATGGCGATGGTGGCACGAGGGCTGCCACCGTATTCAATCCAGCCCGCCAGTTCTTCGCTGTAACGGGCGGGAGAGCGTGTGGCGATTACCAGCTGTACCATGTACTGCTCTACTGCGTCAGACATATGCAGTGCCAGTATTTCCTGACGGGCAGCAAACACGCTTTCTTGTGTTAAGGGTATGGGCGGACTGCCAGTCCCGCCGGTTGCTTCGTCGCGTGTGAGTCTGAGAATCTCGGTTTCAGCGGCGGTATCGGGATACCCCACACTGACATGCATCAGGAACCGGTCCAGCTGTGCCTCGGGCAGTGGGTAGGTGCCTTCCTGTTCGATTGGATTCTGGGTCGCCATGACCAAAAACAAGTCGGGTAATGGGTACGTCGTGCTGCCGACGCTGACCTGACGCTCGGCCATCGCCTCCAGCAGAGCTGACTGAACTTTGGCAGGTGCGCGGTTGACCTCATCCGCCAACACCAAATTATGAAAAATGGGGCCCTTCTGAAAGTGGAAGCTGGCTTCCTGAGGCCGGTAGATTTCCGTCCCAGTGACATCGCCTGGCAGCAGGTCAGGGGTAAACTGGATGCGATGGAAGCTGCCCTCTAGGCCCTCTGCCAGCGATTTAATGGCTCTGGTTTTGGCAAGCCCGGGCGCGCCTTCGACCAATAGGTGGCCGTCTGCAAGGAGGGCAATAACCAGCCGTTGAACGAGATGACTTTGGCCGATAATTTGCCCACTAAGCCAGTCCTCGAGTGCTCTGATGTCTGCGTTCGCCACGATTGCTCCTGTGTGGTTTGTTAATAACTAGTTCTGCGGCTATCGGCTTCGAACGCTGCCGAAGCGGTGTCTTACCGCGACCGCATTGTAGCTGAAGATACTGGTCAGTCCACTGTTCATGCTTTTGCGGTGCTACATAATACGATTTCTGTGACTGATCCGCGGGTAAAAAGTTCCACGGAGTATCTCATCATGTGCGGGGTGTAATATACGTGCGGGGGTTGATCGAACACAAATCGCCCGATCATGGTCGATAATAAGTAATGTGTTAGGCGGCGTTCGATGTCGCAAGAGCGTAATGCCTGCGAAAGCCCGCACGCCGGCGAGCACTCTCAGGGTTTTGCGCAAGCGACGATCGAGGCCGCTAATACGCCTGCGCTAACGCGTTAAATCGCACGTATTTTGTGTACTCCGGATACACCGGTGAGGCCATCCCACTGATCGCTGCGGCCTTCCCTCCATCCTGTCACCCAGTTTTGCCGCTGTCCCTCTTCTACATGCGGACAGAAATCGAGACTACGCCCGCCAACTCCGGCTTGATAACCCCGGTCAAATGCCCTCGAATTCATATCACGTTTTTGTCTTCTCATATCGTAAGCTCCGATGCAAACTTTGCCCCTGGAGGTGGCGAAACTTGTCGCAGTGCCTCTGGAGGCTCAATTTATGTAACAATGTGGTGCGCGTATAAGCTTGTCAAATGGTAAAGCGATACAGCGATGAGTGCCACCAAGGCACTGCTTCAATAAAAACAAAATTGAGCTTATAAGTCGATGATTATTTTGTTCTGAACAGTGCCACGCATATAACGAATTTTTTGAAATATTGACTTTTGACAGGCCTCAACGATGAGTACTGTACCGCACTGCCCGGTTTGTGAATCGACTTATACCTATGAGGACAGAAACTTATACGTTTGTCCTGAGTGCGCACATGAATGGTCTCAGGACGAAGTGATCGATACTGCCGATAATGCGGCCCTAGTGACGGACGCCAATGGCAATGTGCTTGAAGAGGGTGATACGGTCTCCGTCATTAAGGATTTGAAGGTCAAGGGCTCATCGCTTGTGGTTAAAGTGGGCACCCGGGTAAAAAATATTCGCTTGGTTACCGGTGATCATGACATTGATTGCAAGATCGACGGCATCGGTGCGATGAAGCTGAAGTCACAGTTCGTCAAGAAAGTGTAGGTTTGATCTTCCCACGCGAGATGTCAATCCACCGGTTTGCGTCCCGGCTAGAGGCGGCCTAGGCGTCCAGTAATTCTATCCAGTGCACTACCGGTACTCCCGCTGCGGCCTGCAGGTGGAGCTGGCATCCGACATTGGCTGTGGCGATGACAGCGGGTTGATCATGCTCTAGCGCGTGCAAGGTCTTTGCCCTCAGTTTTTCACTGATTGTGGATTGCAAGATAGAGTAGGTGCCGGCTGAACCACAGCACAGGAGCTTTTCTGTGGTGATGGCAATCTCAAAGCCTGCCCGCCCGAGTAGCGTAGCTATTAGGTCGGGTTGCTGCAGGGCGTGTTGCAGAGTACAGGGGCTGTGAACTGCGACTTTTCCCACCTGCGTGTCGATTGTCAGCGTGGTGAGGTCCTCTTCCATCAGTATCTCCCCGATATCACGACTGAGTTGCGAAACGCGCTTCGCCTTGTCCGCATAGTGAGGGTCATCAGCGAGCAGGCGACCGTAGTCCATCAGCATGGCGCCACAGCCTGAGGCACTGCTGATAATCGCTTCAGCGCCATTTTGCAGATGAGGCCACCAGGCGTCGATATTGCGACGCATGTTGTTTAGCCCGTCTGCGTGTGCCGCCAGATGGTAATTGACGGCACCGCAACATCCTGCCTTCGGTGCCCCAATGAGCGAGATGCCCAGTCTGTCCAGTACCCGACGTGCCGCGCCATTGGTGTTGGGCGTTGCTGCGCCCTGAACACAGCCTTCGAGTATCAGCATCTTGCGAGCGTGTTGCTGCGCCGGCAGCGCTTTTTGGATCTGGCGCAGAGGAACGGTCTGGCGCAGACGAACAGGCAGCAACGGCCGTAGGGCTTGAGCAACCACTAAACCCAATGCCAGTAATCGTGGTCGGCAGAGAATAAATCGTAAAAGCCAACGCAGTATTCTGGATCCTAGCGGTCTGGGCGCTGCCTGTTCCATCAGGCCGCGACCTATATCAACGAGCTCTCCGTACTGCATGCCCGATGGGCAGGTGGTTTCACAGCTACGGCAGGTGAGACAACGGTCTAGGTGCAACTGGGTCTGACTGCTGGCCTCACCTGTTTCTAGCAGGTTTTTTATCAGGTAAATACGCCCGCGTGGACTGTCTCTTTCATCTCGACTGTCTAGGTAGGTGGGGCATGTCGCCAGACACAAGCCACAGTGCACGCAGGCGCTGGTGAGTGCCTTGGCCGTTTGACCAGAACGGGTATCTGCAAATGTTGGATGCAGTTCTACATGCATGTCATACCTACTCCTAAAACCAACTGTAAAGTCGCCCGGGGTTGAGAATGCCGTCCGGATCGAAGGATTTTTTGAGACGTTGCTGTAAACCTTGCTCGACGCTAGTGAGCGGCGATCGAACCTCTGCGTTGCGATCGCCCCCCCGAAACAATGAGACATGCCCCCCTGCCTCGACCGCCGCTTGTTGCAGTGCCTCGCCTGGGTGCTCGCCGTGCACCCAGCGTTGGGCGCCACACCAGTCTATGAGTGTTGTACCGAAGTCGAGTCTGACCTCGGCCGATGACTGCACTGAAAAGCGCCACAGCGCGCCTGTATCATTGAAGAACGGTAGTGTCATCTCGCGTAACTGTTCCCATAGAATGTCGCCACTTTCCAGAATTTCTCCCCCCCATTGCACTACGGTGCTGTCTACTGCGCTGGCGGCACCGGACAAGCGTAGATGCAGTTGACCGTTGAGCCAGACAGCACCGGATAGGGGTTTAGGTTGACCTGCTCTTTGATTCATATGGCGCACCGCCTCTGGGGCCGACATGTCATAGCACAGGGTCAGCGTCTTTTCCGCACGGGGCAGTACTTTCAAGCTCACCTCGCACAGGACGCCGAGTGTCCCAAGTGCTCCGGCTTGCAGACGCGATACGTCGTAGCCAGCAACATTTTTAATGACCTTTCCGCCGAAGTTGAGTCGCTCGCACTTGCCGTTGATCAACTGGACACCGAGGACCATATCCCGAATGGAACCGTTCCAGGGTCTGGCAGGTCCGGACAGGTTGCACGCGAGTGTTCCGCCCAGAGTGGCTATGCCATTGAACAGTGGTGGCTCAAAAGAGAGGCCTTGACCCTCGGCTGCAAGGACCGCAATAATATCGACCAGTGGAGTGCCGGCCCGTGCCGTGATAACCAACTCCTGAGGCTGGTAGTCCACAATGCCCCGGTGTTCGGAAACGTCCAGCACAGTGTAGTCACAGTTGCGACCCATCAGGTGCTGCTTGCTGCCTCCACCATTGATATAGACAGGACTGCGGGTCTCGCGTGCTTGTTGCAGTGCATCGATAATCTGCTCACTGCGGTTTCCGCTTTGAAGTGGACGGTGTTGGTCAGTCATGCTGATGCCGGGCCGGGAGTGCTCTATATTCCTGGCAGCGTTTCAAAATAGGGATGCCTTTGCCGGGGTTGAGATTAAGAGCCGGATCGAAGGCGTGTTTTATGTCCTCAAACTGTAGCAATTCCTGAGTTGTGAACTGGCTGATCATCTGCCCCAGTTTCTCGACACCCACGCCGTGCTCGCCGGTAATGCAGCCTCCGACACTGACTGACAGCTCCAGTATTTTTGCTCCGAATTCTTCAGCTCTGTGGATTGCCGTCGGGTCACTGGCGTCGAACATGATTAGCGGGTGCAGATTACCATCTCCTGCATGGAAAACATTGGCGACCGGCAGCGCGTATTGCTCGGATAGACGATAAATTTCATTCAGTACGAAAGATAACTGACTGCGCGGAATGGTGCCGTCCATGCAATAGTAGTCAGGTGAGAGGCGCCCGATCGCAGGGAATGCAGCTTTGCGCCCCTTCCATAGCAACGCGCGTTGGGTTTCATCGCGGGAGATTGTGAGAGAGGTCGCCCCGTGTTGATCAAATAGGCGTGCAATCTCTTGCGTGTGCTGTGCCACCTCCTCGGATGTACCATCGACCTCGCATAACAGGATGGCCGCCGCCTCTCTGGGATAACCTGCTTGCGCGAAATCTTCTGCCGCCTGAATCGCGAGGCGATCCATCATCTCCAGACCTGCAGGTATGATGCCTGCCGCGATGATTGCGCCGACCGCATCACCCGCTGTGCTGACACTGTCAAAGCCCGCCATCACCACCTGCGCCAGTTCGGGTAAAGGCAAAAGGCGTACAGTCACTTCCGTTATGATACCCAATAAGCCTTCGGAGCCCGTCAACAGTGCCATTAGGTCGTAACCCGGGCTGTCTAGACCCCCACTGCCAATGCTGAGTGTCTCCCCTTCGACGGTCAACACGTTAAGGGAGAGAATATTGTGCACCGTCAATCCGTATTTTAGGCAGTGCACGCCGCCGGAATTCTCCGATACGTTACCTCCGATGGTGCAGGCTATCTGGGAAGAGGGGTCTGGAGCATAGTAAAGACGGTGGCTGGCAGCGGCCTCTGAAATAGAGAGGTTGCTGACGCCTGGTTGGACGCGTGCAGTGCGGGCAAGAACATCGATGTCCAGAATTCGATCCAGTTTGCTGAGGCAGAGCAATATGCCCTCTGGGTGCGGCATGGCGCCGGCGGACAGGCCTGTTCCTGCGCCCCTTGCGACCACCGGGACGCCGAGCTGATGGCAAACACGTAACACCTGTTGTACTTGTTTCACTGTTTCTGGCAGCACTACCAACAACGGGAGGTCCGAATAGAGGGACAGAGCGTCACATTCAAAAGGGCGCTGTGATTCAGCCTCCTCGATAATGCACTCCCTGCTGAGGCATCGTCGTAGACGATGTGTCAGTTCAGCGCGGTCAGCAATGGCTAGTGGCTGGATAAAGAACCTCTCCCGGTGTTGCAGCCTTGCGGGAAAGCCGGGTCGCTGCGTGAGTGTTTTATCCTACTTTATCTGTCCTTCTACATAAAGCAGCAAACGGTTTACTACACTATCCGTCAGCGCTGGAGTCAGGCTGCAAACTGTGGCATAAAAGAAGCTCAGTTAACGGAAGGAGGTTATACATGCAGGATTTTACTGGAAAGGTTGCAGTCGTCACTGGCGGGGCCAGCGGTATTGGCCGCTCATTGGTCAAAGAATTATTGGCAGCAGGCGCCAAAGTCGTCATAGGTGATGTTGAGCAGAAGGCGCTTGATCGCGTATTAGCGGAGTTTTCGGGCAGTGGTGAAGTGCTCGGTGTCGTTACCGATGTGTCCAGTTCTGATTCGTTTAATGCACTGGCTGACAAGGTGTTTGATACGTATGGTGTCTGTCATCTGTTGTTCAACAATGCTGGGGTTGCCGCACCCTCGGCCAATGTGTGGGAAACGACGGATAACGATTGGAAATGGGTTCACGGCGTTAATGTACACGGTGTTGTTCATGGTATTCAGGCTTTTGTGCCACGCATGATTGCCTCAGGTGAAGAGGGGCATGTGATCAATACCTCCTCTGGGGATGGCGGTGTCTCACCGCTGCCCTACCAGTCTGTGTATGCCTCCAGCAAGGCAGCGGTATCGTGCATTACCGAGTGTCTTGAGGCACAACTTAAAAGTGAGGGTACCAATCTTTCCGCCTCGATCTTCTATCCATCAGGTGGGTTACTCGATACTGGAATTTGGACTACTGATCGTAATCGTCCGAAGGACTTGGCAAGAGAGAAGCCTTATGACCCAGTGCCAACCGTTCAAGATTTCAAGGTTGCCGCTGAAAAAGCAGGCTGGGATTTGGAGTTTCAGGATCTGGATGAACTGGCTCGTTACTGCCTGCAAGGTATACTGGAAAAGCGCTTTGTCATTATGATCCGGGTTGAGGAAGCTGAGGTCACGCTGCATGAACGCGCGGCACGTATTGGGCGGACCGAGTTGCCCATCGATCAGGCAGAAATCCCCCAGTTGTAGGCTGTGTGCTGATGCCGAGGTCTGCAGAGTGTGGCCTCGGCAAACTGCCTGAGAGACAACGTTTCAGTTGGCAGATTAACGCCTTAGGGGGTGTAATTTTACTGGCATGGCGGTGAATCCATGCACAAAGGATGACACCGTACGTTGCTCTTCTCCCACCACTTCAACACGTTCAAAGCGCAGTAGGATTTCCTCCCACAAGATACGCAACTGTAGCTCTGCCAGTCGGTTGCCCATGCAGCGATGGATGCCAAATCCGAAGGACAGGTGACGACGTACATCTGGGCGATCAATGATGAAGGCGTCAGGGTTTTCCATAAAGCGCTCGTCCCGATTGCCCGAGACATACCACATAATGACTTTGTCGCCGGCTTTAATATGCTGCCCACCCAGTTCCGTATCTTCCTTGCAGATGCGACGCATATGCGCCAAAGGCGTTTGCCAGCGGATGGTCTCCGCGACCATAGAATCAATGAGCTCTGGATGTGCGACCAGTTTTTCGAATTGAAGCGGATTTTGATGCAGCCCTAGGGCGCTGGCCGTCATCGTGCTGCGCGTGGTGTCGTTGCCGCCGACAATCAGTAAGACAAGATTGCCGAGATATTCCATTGGCGCCATATTGCGGGTTGCCTCGCCATGGGTCAGCATCGAAATAAGGTCATTTTTCGGTGGTGTATTGATCCGCTCATTCCACAGTTCGGTAAAGTATTCCAGACAGCCGAGCAGTTCCTGGTGGCGCTGCTCTTCCGTGTCGATGATGCCCATTCCGGGAATTGCAGTCGCCACATCTGACCAACGGGTTAGTTTGTGGCGCTCTTCAAACGGAAAATCGAACAGGGTAGCTAGCATACGTGTGGTCAGTTCTACGGAGACACGTTCCACCCAGTCGAAGGTTTTGCCAACAGGCAACTGGTCAAGCACGTCGATGGTGCGTTCACGGATGATGGGTTCGAAGTGGCGCAGATTCTCTGCTCCGGTGACAGGGCTGACGACTTTGCGCTGTTCATCATGCTTCGGGCGGTCCATGGCAATAAACATGGGCAGGGGGAACGTGTTCTCTGTGTCGCCAATAGTGATGGCCGGTTCTGAGGAGAAGGTGTCGTGCGAGGTATCCACGGTGACGATATCTGCGTAACGGGTGATCGACCAATACGGGCCGAAAAAGCTATCGGCACAATAATGCACAGGTGCTTCGTCGCGTAAGCGCTTGAACCAAGCGTGATGCGTATCGCGAGCGAATAAAAAGGGGTTTGCGACTTGGATTTGGTCCAGCGGCAGAGTGTAGGGGTCGAGATCAGCCCTGCGTGCAGCATCAGTTAGTGGGTCGAGCGCTTCCATTGTTACAGTCTCAGTCATTTATTGTGGACACAGTGTAGGCTATGTTCTGAATTTTGAGCAAATACATTATCTTGCAGAGGCTTCTGATGGAAGAGAGAATCCCATATGCTTCGCTTATCATGAGGCGATCTTGCTACTACAGCGTTACCGCGGCCATCGTCGGACGACTGAGGTAAAGGAAAGGAGAACGGGTATGGACAATAGTGGGTTGTGGCAGGAGGCCGCGCAGGATATCTACTGGTATAGGAAGCCGGGTATTGTGTTGGATAGTTCACGCGCCCCTTTTAATCGGTGGTTTCCAGACGGCGTGACAAATGCCTGCTATAACGCTTTGGATTTGCAGGTGGGGCAGGGTAGGGGAGAGCAGACTGCCCTGATCTACGACAGCCCGGTCACTGCGACTAAGCGTCAATATACGTATACCCAATTGTTGGCTGAGGTCGCGCGTTTTGCCGGTGCTCTGGCCGATAGAGGCGTCGTCAAAGGAGATCGGGTACTGATCTACATGCCTATGGTACCGGAAGCCGCGATCGCGATGCTGGCGTGTGCACGCATAGGCGCTATCCATTCAGTGGTATTCGGTGGATTCGCCAGCAACGAGTTAGCACAGCGTATCGATGATGCGACACCTCTGGTCATTGTCGCGGCGAGCTGTGGGGTTGAGCCGTCTCGGTTGGTGGCTTACAAGCCGCTGTTAGATCATGCGATCGAGCTGGCTCAGCATAAGCCTGAGTACTGCATTATTCTGCAGCGCCCTCTGCTCAGTGCTCAAATGGTTGAGGGGCGCGACCTGGACTGGCTGCAAGTGATGGACGAGGCCCAGCCGGTTGAATGTGTGCCCGTCGATGCGAATGATCCGCTCTATATCCTCTACACCTCTGGCACCACTGGCCAGCCCAAAGGCGTGGTACGTGACACTGGCGGGAGTATCGTGGCACTCAAGTGGAGTATGAAGGCCGTCTACAACGTGTCTCCCGGAGATGTCTACTGGGCCGCTTCCGATGTGGGTTGGGTGGTGGGACATTCCTATATTGTCTACGGGCCATTATTCGCGGGTTGCACTACGGTGATGTACGAGGGAAAACCGGTGGGGACGCCAGATTCGGGTGCCTATTGGCGAGTGATTGAAGAGTATAAGGTCAGCGTACTATTTACTGCGCCCACTGCATTTCGAGCCATCAAACAGGAAGATCCACAGGGCCAGCATCTGGCGAAGTATGATCTGTCGAATTTTCGAGCGCTGTTTCTCGCGGGTGAACGCTGTGATCCCCATACCTTGGGGTGGGCGCAGGAGAAGTTGCAGGTGCCGGTGATAGACCACTGGTGGCAGACTGAAACAGGCTGGCCTGTGTGTTCCAATTGCCTGGGTATTGAACAGCTACCCATCGTTGCGGGTTCGCCTGCTCGAGCCGTCCCTGGGTACGAGGTTCGGGTGTTGGGTAAGGACGGCACCGCTGTTGCAGCAGGTGATATTGGTGCATTGGTGCTCAAGACACCTTTGCCTCCCGGTACTTTCATTACACTGTGGGACGCACCAGAGCGTTTCGTGGAGGCATATTTCAAGACGTTCCCCGGGTACTACGAAACGGGGGACGCCGGATATATGGATGAAAATGGCTACGTGTTCGTGATGTCAAGAACGGACGATGTTATCAATGTTGCGGGTCATCGACTGTCAACGGGGGCGATGGAGGAAGTGCTATTCGATGATGAGGATGTCGCGGAGTGCGCGGTAATAGGCGTCGCCGACCCTATCAAAGGTCAGCTGCCACTGGGATTGTTGGTGTTAAATAGTGGGGTTACCACGCCACCCGAAACGATTACTGCCCGAACCATCGCGCTGGTACGCGACAGAATTGGTCCGGTGGCGGGCTTTAAACTCTGTACCGTCGTTGAGCGCCTGCCCAAGACACGTTCAGGCAAATTACTTCGCGGTACGTTGCGCAAGATCGCTGACGGTGACAGCTGGAAGATGCCAGCGACGATTGACGATCCTGCTGTTTTGGATGAGATTGCTGTTGCATTGAAAAACATGGGCTACCCGCCGGATGAGACCTCTGCTACTTAAAAAGGAGGCCGGTTTAGCTGGGAGATATAAACAATTGACATCCAGACTAACGCCTAGTAGTCTATAGGCATTAGGTTAATTTGTTACATTGGAGTAAGTCGCTATGAGTCAGTGTCCGTTTGCAGAATTCCCGAATTTGATCGATCCCGAGACGTACGTCAACGGGATGCCTTACGATACCCTAGCTGAAATTCGCGCCTCCGGCCCCGTCCACTATATGGACGGTTCCTATCAGGGCGTCCCGTACTGGCTGATAACCGGTCGCGATGAAATCGATTTCATCTCCAAGCACCCCAAACTATTCTCCAGTGAGGCTCGCTCCGCACTGGCAGAGGAGTATTCAGAAGATGAAATGAATCTCATCCAGCGCAATATGACCATCAATCAGGACCCACCGAGACAAATGAAGTCGCGCAAGATTGTGCGAGCTACCTTTACCCCGGGTGCTGTTGAGTCGTATGAGCCTAGTTTTCGCCAGCATGCGCGTAACATAGTCGATGCGGTTGCCAGTCGTGGTGAGTGTGAGTTTGTGGAGGAAGTGGCAGCAGAGTTGCCGCTGCTGGCGATTCTTGAACTCTGTGGTATTCCAGCGGAAGATCGCAAGGATTTTTTCCAGTGGACCAACAAGATGATGTTCAATCAGGATCCAGAAATGTCCGCTGGTCAGGAAGAGGCCGAGGCGGCTTCCTTCAAGGTGATTGAATACGCGATGAAGTTGATGGAGCAGCACAAAAGCAATCCAAAGAAAGATATTATCGGCGCCCTATTAAACGGGAATGGCAAAGACGATGGTCTGAATGACGATGAATTCGTTTGGTTTTTCCTGATGTTGATCGCAGCCGGTAATGAGTCTACACGTACGATAACGACGCAGGGCATGCGCTTATTGATGGAAAATCCCGAGCAGCTGCAATACTTGGTGGATAATCCCGATAAAATCCCTGGCGCATGTGAGGAAATGTTGCGTTACAACACCGCTTTCACTCTGATGCGTCGCCAGTGTATCGAAGATACTGAAGTTGCGGGGAAGCTCATCAAGAAAGGTGATAAGGTCATCATGCACTACCACACGGTCAATCATGATGAGACTATTTTCGGT
>OJHF01000281.1_pt1 | contig 13650 bp, 8 predicted proteins | sample 1594891 | NCBI WGS metagenome assembly OJHF01 (sample SAMN05416737, study PRJEB24817) | seawater metagenome | isolation source: Sea water | place: Canada:Atlantic | collected 2013-07 | reverse complement strand
GAGATTGCCTCTTGTCTCGTGGGCTCGGAGATGTGTATAAGAGACAGACATAATTCCAATCGTAATTAGGTTTGAAACAAAGTAATATAAGGAAAGACCTGATGCATAATTATTGAAGAACACCAACATCATTAGAGGTGACAAATACATAATAAATTTCATATTAGGCATTCCTTCTTGTTGTTGCATGGTTTGACCAGTAGTCATCATCATATAAATAAATATTGCTATCGATGCTAATATTGGAAACAAACTAACGTGATCACCATAAAATGGAATGTAAAATGGCAATTCTGCTATTACATCAAAACTTGCAAGGTCATGAGCCCAAAGGAAACTTTTTTGACGTAAATCGAATGCAGAAGGAAAAAATGTAAATAAGGCATAGAATACAGGTATTTGCAATAATGCAGGCAAACAACCTTTTAATGGACTCGCGCCAGCTACCGTTTGAAGTTTCATCGTTTCTTGTTGAATCTTCATTTTATTGCCCTTAAACTTTACTTTTATCTCATCCAATTCTGGCTTCAATACCTTTAATTTTGCTTGAGACAAATACTGTTTGTATTGAACTGGTGATAATGCTAATTTTATTAAAATGGTTAGCATAATAATTGCAATACCAGCAGGCAAGAAATCACTTAAAAAAGCAAATAATGGAATGATTAAATACTTATTTAAAAATCCAAAAATACCCCATCCTAATGGCATGGCTTCATCTAAATTTCTATCATAAGTCTTAAATATTTTATATTCTGTAGGCCCATAATACATATTCATATCATAAGATAGATTACCCGATTTTGGTTCTAAAAGCATTTTTGCTCCATACATCTTAGTATATAATGTGTCCACCTCTTCATCTTTGACTAAATCAATAGAACTCAATGCAACTTCTTTAAAAGCAGTATCGGTTAACAGCATAGAACTAAAAAAATGTTGACGAAAGTTCATCCAAGTTAGGCCTTTTACTAATTCCTCATCATCTGAAGCTGCAGATAATTTACTGTGTTTTTCTTTATTTTCATATTCATAAGTTAGACGAGTGTATCTATTTTCGTAAGAAATACTTTTAGCTTGACGATACCCAATAAAATTCCAATCTAAATAAATAGGTTGAGAAGTATTGATCACGTTTTCTAAACCTTGAGTTTTAATACTAAATCCTAACATATAATTATCAGGTATTAACTCATAACGGTATTCAATAAAATTAGTTTCTGAAGTTTTTAACTTCATAGAAAGCACTTTATTCGCTCCATTACTTGAAATTGATGGTTCAAAATATAAATCTTGAGAGTTCAATAACCTATTTTCTGCTGAAAATTGAAGGTTTAAAGAAGAGTTCCCGTCTTTAATTAAATAAACTGGAGTTCCATTATAGATGGTTAGTTCTTTTAATTTTGCTTCAACAATATATCCACCTTTATTACTTATTGTTAACTTTAAAACTTCATTTTCAATTACAGTAGTTGCTTCAGTTGCTGAAGGAAGTGTTCCAGAATAAGCAAAAGATCCCAATCTATTTTGAAGTTTTGACAATCCAAGAGAATCTTCAGAATTTGCAAAAGCTAATTCTGTTATTGCATTTTCTAATGAAATATCTTTTTGACTGACAAGATCAGTAGTTTTATTATCGTTTTCTAGTTGTTCAATTTTTTCCTTTTCAGCTTGTTGAGCCTCTAATTCTTCAGGAGTTGGTGCGTTTTGCCATAGCATATAAAGCAGAATACCACCAATTAATAAAAAACCTACAACAGTATTTATATCAAATTTCTTTTCTTCCATAGTACAATCCTAAATAGTGTTTAGGAAACTTAATTAATTATTTTTCTTGAATTGATTCTGTTAAATAGATTCAATTTTTTTAGAATATCATTTTTCAAATATCCTATCTTTTTTTTAATATCGACAAATTGTCGCATTAATTATTTTTTAAATGCTCGTTAGCAGCTTTTACAAATGACACAAACAATGGATGTGGACTTGCAACCGTACTTTTATATTCTGGGTGAAATTGCACTCCAACAAACCAAGGATGGTTTTCTATTTCAATAATTTCTACCAATCCAGTTTCAAGATTTATACCCGTTGTTTTAAGTCCAGCAGCTTCTAATTGTTTTCGGTATTCATTATTATATTCATAACGATGTCTATGACGTTCTTCAATTGTTTTAGTATTATATGTTTTACCTACGATACTATCTGCAACTAAATCACATTTCCAAGCTCCCAAACGCATGGTGCCTCCTTTATCAGTAATGTGTTTTTGTTCATCCATTAAACCAATAACTGGACATGGAGTGTCTTTATTCATTTCGGTTGAATTAGCTCCTTCTAAGCCAAGTACATTTCTTGAATATTCTATCACTGCCATTTGCATACCCAAACAAATTCCTAAATAAGGGATTTTTTGTTCTCTAGCATATTTTACTGCAGCTATCTTACCTTCAATACCTCTTTCACCAAAACCAGGTGCTACCAAGATACCGTGCAGTCCTTTAAATTTCTCTGCAACATTGGTCCCATCTAAATGCTCCGAATGAACAGAAACTACTTTTACCTTTACTTCATTTTCTGCTCCGGCATGAATAAAAGACTCCAGTATAGATTTATATGAGTCTTGTAACTCTACATACTTTCCAATTAGGCCAATTTTAACTTCACTCTTAGGGTTTTTATGTTTTTTCAAAAAACTATTCCAATGCGCTAAATCTGGAGTTCCATGGTCACTTAAATTTAACTTTTTTAAGGTGATGGTATCTAGTCCTTCTTCCAACATTAAATTAGGTACATCATAAATAGTGGATGCATCTATAGACTCTATTACAGCTTCTTGATGTACATTACAAAACAAAGCTAGTTTACGTTTAATATCGTTTGATAAATGGTATTCCGTTCTACAAACCAAAATATCTGCATTGATACCACTTTCCATCAAGGTCTTTACAGAATGCTGTGTAGGTTTTGTTTTTAATTCACCTGCAGCTTTTAAAAATGGAATTAATGTTAAATGAATTACTACAGCATTGTTATCTCCTAACTCCCATTTTAATTGACGTACCGCTTCAATATAAGGCAAAGACTCAATATCACCAACGGTACCTCCAATCTCAGTAATAACAATATCAAAGTCTCCAGTATTTCCTAGAAGTTGTATTCTGTACTTAATTTCATTGGTAATGTGCGGGACTACTTGTACTGTTTTTCCAAGAAATTCACCTCTGCGTTCTTTTTGAATAACACTTTGGTAAATACGACCTGTAGTAACATTATTAGCTTGTGAAGTAGGCACGTTTAAAAAACGCTCGTAGTGGCCTAAATCCAAATCTGTTTCTGCACCATCATCGGTAACATAACATTCTCCATGTTCGTATGGGTTTAATGTTCCTGGATCCACATTTATGTAGGGATCTAATTTTTGAATGGTTACTCTATATCCTCTAGCTTGCAGTAATTTAGCTAAAGATGCTCCGATAATTCCTTTTCCTAAAGAAGAGGAAACTCCGCCCGTAACGAATATGTACTTTGTAGTGTTCATTTGTCCTTATTATACGGGATGCAAATATAAGGGTTTATTGCCGAAGCAAGCAGATAAATTAGAAGAAACAAATCTAAATTTGAAGAATTTTAATAAAAGTAAGAATGAAGTATCATATTCCTCTATTTACGAATGAGTTTTAAGATTAAACCTTCTAGTCCATTTATTTTAATTTCGTCCATTTCCATCATCATTCTTCCTAATTTACCGTCTGGAAATCCTTTTCGTTTATACCAGGTATAATAATACTCCGGAATTTTCACCAAATAATAGCCTTTGTATTTACCAAAGGGCATTTTATAATTTGCCAATTCAATTAAATGATTGGGGTCAAAATTATTTCCAACGTTCATAAGCTACTAATTGTTGAGCAACATAAGTTTCCCATTCCAATTCTTTTTTTTTGTTTTTTGAATGATCTGCTTCACTATCAAATTTACGTTGTATAGCAACACGTTCGTCTTCTGTTTTGTAAAATAAAGCTTCCAACTCTTCTTTCATATTATCTGAAAACTGAGTTTCATCTATGCGTTCTTTATAGATGCGTTTATACAATTCTGAAATGTCAAAATGAGTTTGTTCGTGTTTTAAAATATAATCAGTGGCATCGTTTTTACTGTACCACGATTTTTGGGGATAAAAATTACAAAAAACATTAATCTTAATCTTTTTATCACCATTTACTTCTTTATAGGAATAAGAATAAGCATAACCTGAACTCGTACTTGCAACAAAACCAGATCCCACAGCAGTTGTTGCTTTAAAATCTGTCTATTGTAAATTGTAATCCTCAGTCCATTCAATCTTTTCTTCTCCCATAGAAGATGAAAAAAAACAAACCCATAGCACTAAAATTATTGAAATCATTTTCATTCGAAAAAAATAGTAGATACATAGGAAGATAGCTTACCCAACCTTAGATTTTCTGTTATTTTATTAAAAGTTAATCGGCATTTCACAAAAATACTTCCGGAAAAATTTATTCGACTACTTCCAATTTTAATTCATTGTTGTATTTCATAATATAAAAAGCTTGGTTTTTATATCCTGAATTTGACATATTTAAATATTGAAACTTATTTTCAATATACTCTGTTTTAATATCACTAATAGATGCTTCCTCAAGAGTTTCTGCATTAGCTAATCTTAATAATACATCGTAAGTAACATCAAAACCTCTAATCGCATAATGATTAGGCATTACACCATATTTATTTTTATAAGTCACCAAAAATGGAATCATTAAATCATACTCGTAATGCTTATTTGATGACGGGTATGTGAAATTTAAATTTGCTAAATGCATATTAGAGACATCATTATAATCAAAAGCTCTTGATTTATTAACAGCAAAAAGGCGTATTTTATTTTTTCCAACCTCAATATCATCTTCGTCAACTATGATCTCAGGAAATCCATTTAAAAGCCCTACCACATTACTTACCAAAATAGGATTATCTGAATCTAAAATCACCCAATTTTCTTTAACCGTATCCAATTGCATCTGTATATCTTCAATATATAAATAATTTCCTTGCTCAGGAACTATGGTTTTTGCAGTTGGTATAGCTGCCATAATAGTACCTTTTCGTTGAGTCCACTCTTTTCCAGTAATTACAATTACATTAATAGAATCTAATCGTTTTATAATAAAATCCAACATTGCAGTTTCCATCAATTCGTTGGATGGTATGGTTTGATATAAATTAGGATATTCTTTTAGTTTAACTTTGCTTAATGGTGAAAAAACAGGAATGTTTTCAGATTGCAATGATGATGCAGCTTTCTCAATATTTTTACTTAATAAGGGTCCAATTACAGCATCGATCTCATTAAAGTTATTTAAACTCATAATTTGCGCTACTTTTGAAACTTTACCTTCAGTATCATATATAGTAATCTCCGTAGAAATCCCTTTGTCTTTTGCAAATTCTGCTGCCATTAACACTCCACTATAAAAGTCAATAGCTGCTCTTAAAGTACCATCAGATTTTAATAAATCGGTATTCACATTTAAGGAATCTAAATCAATGCGATCTAATTTAAAAGGAAGCATCACTGCTAATTTCTTTTTACTAGTATTTATAATATAATCACCTAAATTGATAGCTTCAACCTTTTGACCATCTAGCGTATTATTTATTTTAGGAATTTTTAAAATCATCCCTTCTTTTAGACCTTCAAAAGCATACGGATTTAAAGTAATAATCTCTTCTTGCGTAAGACCAAACTTTACTTTTAACCTAAAAAACCCTTCTTTTGGTAATACTTCATAGAATTCATATCCATCTTCAATAAGGGTCGCATTGGTTGAAATCATTTTTTTAGGAACCATGATTTCTTCTCCAATAGCAAGACTTTCACCCATCATTGGGTTTAATAATTCTAGTTCAGTTATTGTAATACCAAACTTTCTTGCAATACCGTACTTAGTTTCTTTAGAAAGTACCGTGTGTGTTTTAAGGCTATCATTTGCTGTTAAAGTTTCCTTAGCAGTTGTATTATTTAAAGCTCTAGCATTAAAAACAGGAATATCAATTCGTTCTCCCTTTCCAACTTCTCTAGCGTATAAATCTTTATTGTATTTCTTTAACAGATCTTCAGAAATATAATATTTTGAAGCAATGCTTTTTATGGTTTCTCTCTTTTTAACACGGTGTTTTTTTATAGAAACAGTTACTTCTTTGCCATTAATTGGTAAAATTAAAATGACGCCCGTTTTTATAACATGTTTTACATCTGGATTTAACTGATAGATCGTTTCTTCTGAAACATTATATTTTTCAGAGATGCTATCAACCGTTTCTCCTTTTTCTACAATATGGCTTTGGTAGTTGTTTTGAGCAAATAGGTTGCTCGCAAATAAGAGAAAAAATAGAACTAAAAATAACTTCTTCATTAGTCAATGGTTTTGGAATACATAAGATGAATCAAAAATAATTCCCTTTTAGGTTAGTTTATTCCCATTCAATAGTTGCAGGTGGCTTAGAGCTAATATCATACACTACTCTATTAACGCCTTTTACTCTATTTATTATATGATTAGATGTTTCTTGTAAGAATTTATATGGTAAATCCACCCAATCAGCTGTCATTCCATCGGTAGATTCTACTGCACGTAACGCCACTACTTTTTCGTAAGTACGTTCATCACCCATAACTCCAACACTATTAACTGGCAATAACATCGCTCCGGCTTGCCATACTTTATCGTACAAATCCCATTTTTTTAAGCCCTCAATAAAGATAGCATCTACCTCTTGTAATATACGTACTTTTTCAGCAGTGACATCTCCTAAAATACGAATTCCCAATCCAGGTCCTGGAAAAGGGTGTCTTCCTAATAAGTTAGCATCAATTCCCATTTGAGCTCCAACTCTTCGCACCTCATCTTTAAAAATCATTCGCAATGGCTCTACTACTTTTAATTTCATGAAGTCAGGCAGTCCACCTACGTTATGATGTGATTTAATAGTAGCTGAAGGCCCTCCAGTTGCCGAAACACTTTCGATAACATCTGGATAAATAGTTCCTTGTGCCAACCAATGAACATCTTCTACTAAATTTGATTCATCATCAAATACTTCAATAAAAACTCGACCAATGGCTTTACGTTTTAACTCAGGATCACTAATTCCTTTTAAAGCATCTAAAAAACGTTCCGATGAATCTACTCCTTTTACGTTTAATCCCATATGCTCGTATTGATCCAATACATTTTGAAATTCGTTTTTACGAAGCAATCCATTATTTACAAATATGCAATATAGATTTTCTCCAATCGCTTTGTGCAATAAAACAGCTGCTACGGTAGAGTCTACGCCACCGCTTAGACCTAGTACTACTTTATCGTTTCCTAATTTTTCTTTTAATGCTGAAACTGTGGTATCTACAAAAGCAGCAGGCGTCCAAGTCTGCGCTACCTTGGCAATTTTTACTAAAAAGTTTTCCAATATATTTTTTCCGAAGGTGGTATGATATACTTCTGGATGAAACTGAATTGCATAGGTATCTTCACCCTCCATACGATAAGCTGCATTGACTACGTCTTTAGTACTTGCTAAACGAACGGCATTATCTGGAAGTTTTGCAATGGTATCACTATGGCTCATCCAAACTTGACTGTCTTTTTCTACGTCTTCAAATAAAGTTTCATTTTCTGAAACCTCTGAAAGGTTCGCACGACCGTATTCTCTAATATTGGAAGGCACAACACTTCCGCCATTAAAATGTGCTAAGTATTGTGCACCATAACAAACTCCTAACAAAGGTTTATGTGTTTTAATTTGTGATAGATCTGGATGCGGTGCATCTGCAGCACGAACCGAAAAGGGACTTCCCGATAAAATGACTGCTTTAAAACTATCTAAGTTGCTTGGTATTTTGTTATATGGATGAATTTCGCAGTAAATATTTAATTCTCTTACGCGTCTTGCGATAAGCTGTGTATACTGTGAACCAAAATCTAGAATGAGGACGTTGTTTTGCATTCGCAAAAATAAGTTAAAAAATTATTTTGTATCACAGTTTTAATGATTTTATGATATAAATATTTAAAAAAAGTCTTTTAAATATCTTGTAATATAATTTCATTCCAATAAATTTGTTTATTGTTTAATAAAAGTATAATTACTTAAGATGAAAATGAAAATTGGGATCGATGCAATTGACTACTATGTTCCTCCAATTGCTTTAAGAATTGATGAATTGGCTAAAGCAAGGAATATACCTCCTGCAAAACTAGAAAAAGGACTGGGTTTACATGCTATGTCTTTAACTGATGTAAATGAAGATACTGCTTCCTTAGCTGCAAATGCTTTACTGCGTTTAATTGAAAAAAATAAAATTGACCCGACTACAATTGGCCGTATTTATTTGGGCACAGAAAGTGCTATTGATGCCGCAAAACCTACCTCAACTTACGCTGTTGGAGCTGTTGAAGATAAATTAACAGATCAATTTGGAGAACGATGTTTTAAAAATTGTGATGTTGTAGATTTAACTTTTGCGTGTATTGGAGCTATTGATGCTCTAGAAAATTGTATTGATTGGGTGCGTGCCAATCCTTCCAGAAAAGCAATTGTAATAGCTTCTGATATTGCGAAATACAAATTAAATTCTTCGGGAGAATATACTCAAGGTGCTGGAGCAGTTGCAACATTAATTTCAAGTAATCCTAACATACTTGAAATAAACGATACAATTGGCATTGGCATGCAACATGTGGGCGACTTCTTTAAACCCAGAAGAACTTTAAGTAATATTGATTTACAAAAGTTTTCAAATGGAATTACTGTTCAAGAAATTACTGAATCTTCAAAAGAAAAAATGGAATTATTTTCTGAAGAGCCCGTTTTTGACGGTCATTATTCAAACGAATGCTACCAAAATCGAATTAAAGAAGCCTTAGATCATTTTAATAAACAAAAGAAAACAGATTTTTTAGAAGATTGGAACCACTTAATATTCCATTTACCTTATGCTTATCAAGGCAGAAGAATGATGCTAGACATATGGTTATCATGGATAAAAGAAAAAGGATTGATGAAGTTATTAGAAGAAGAAGTTGGACCAATCAACACAATGATATATAAGGATTGGAAAAAACAAGTTTCAAAATCTACAATTTATCAAAAATTTATAAAAGAAAAAATAGCAGACGGTGAAAAAGCCTCAATGCAAATTGGTAATATGTATACGGGATCAATCTTTATGTCTTTAATAAGTTTATTAGTGGTTTCCATGGAACAACAAAAAGAGTTAGCAGGAACTACCATTGGGTTTTTAAGCTATGGAAGTGGCTCTAAATCTAAAATTTTAGAAGGCACCATTTCTAAATACTGGTTGAATAAAGTAAAAGATTTATCAATTTTTGAAACCTTAAAAAACAGGATATTTATTGATTTTAGCACCTATAACAAATTACATAATTGCGCTATTGATAAACCGATATCTAAAAAGAAAGCATTTGTTTTAAGTGGGATAGATGACCAACAAAACAAAATAGGATTTAGACATTATAAATATTAAAATTCTGATCCATATATAAAAACACAAGAACATCCATTTTAAAACTTTTATTCCAATTTTAAATCAGCTGTAACTTGGGACGATTATGTAAGGAAAGAAATAGTTTCACTAATTCAGTAACCATATTTATAGAAAAACAGATTACGGTAGGTTTAAAGTGAAACTCAACATAGATTTCTGTAAAGTAGATCCTGGAATTTATCTAGAAAGAATAAAAACGCTCTAAGCCTTTTACTTTTGAGTTTAAAAAAAAGTATATTCGTTGAATTGTTGATCAAGGAAATTGAAACTATGAAAAAATTACAAATTGCCTTACTTTTATCTCTTTTATTATCGCTATTCACCAATGTTATTCTTGCCCAACAATGTGATGATATCACCCTAGAGAGCCTTGTTAATCCTGGGCCTTTTGAAGTAGAAACCCTCACCGAAGCAGATGGAATACGCAATGGCCCCGATTATTTTGGAGCGACCATTTACTATCCTACAAACGCTACCGAGCCTTTAGCGAGTATTGCAATTATCCCTGGATATTTCGGGGTTCCTGCAACTATTCAAGAATGGGGACCATTCTACGCATCTCACGGAATTGTAACCATTATTATAGGCACGAATTCTCTTGTAGATTTTCCAGAAGCACGGGCTATTGCTCTTTTAGATGCCTTGGAAACCATAAAGCAAGAAAATATTAGAGCTTCATCTCCCTTGGAAGGAGCGCTTAACTTAAATCAATTGGCTGTGAGTGGACATTCTATGGGTGGTGGAGGCGCACAAATGGCAGCTGTACTTGATAACACCATCGCTGGTGTTGTTGCCTTATGCCCATGGCTTCCTAACCCTCAACTTAACCATCAAAGTCCGGTGTTAATTTTTAGTGGTGAGGATGATACGGTAGCACCTCCTTTGCAACACGCAGACATTCATTATAATATAACGCCGAATACAACAGACAAAGTACTATTTGAATTTGCAAATAGCGATCACTTCGTTGCAAACACACCTAATGGAAGAGGTGGTTCTGTTGGAAAAATAGCACTATCGTGGCTTAAACTATATGTAGAAGGAAATGATTGTTATTGTCCATTATTAACAGATGATCTCTTAGTGAATCCTCCGGCTGCATCTAAAGTAGAGCAAAATTTCGAATGTGAATTATTAGCTATTAATAAGCAAGAATTGGCTATTGGACTTTATCCCAATCCAACGAGTGATTTTATCAATATTGTAAATACCTCTGCTATACAATTAGAAGGTGTTAAAATTTATGATATGTATGGGAGGTTGATTAGCGAAGTAGTGATTACAAATGACAATACACAAAATATCAATCTGTCAAATCTTTCTTCTGGTGTTTATATGTTACATATCTATAATGATCAATTAAATACCGTAAAAAGAGTGATAAAAAAATAGGTTTTATGTTATTTAAAATCCATTAGATATTTAACAAATCAGATGTTTTTGGGTGAATTCATACGCTCGCTACCTATAATTGAAAAAAAATAAATTTAAGATGAAGCCATTTTTAGCAAATATTATCATTCGGACAAGTCTTAAGTTCAAGGATAAAAAAAAATATCCAAAAGAAAACCTCACTGAATATAAACTTGCAAAAGAATACCAACAATTTGTTATTTCCCTAAAACGTAATTTTAAGAATTTAACACTTATAATAATTGGAATTTTTTCTGCTTCGTTTGGTTTTAAAGGCTTTCTGTTAACAAATGATTTTATTGATGGGGGAGCTACAGGGATTTCATTACTTTTAGCTGCAATTACAGAAATCCCTCTTTACCTTCTTATAGTTGGTATCAACATTCCTTTTGTATTTCTTGGGTATAAAATTATGGGGAAACGTTTTGCTATAAAAACAGCGCTGGCAATTATTGGACTTGCACTTTGTGTCGCAATTGTTCCTTTTCCAAATGTTACAGATGATGATTTACTGGTCGCAATTTTTGGTGGTTTTTTTCTTGGAGCGGGAATAGGACTTTCGATTAGAGGTGGTGCGGTAATTGACGGAACTGAAATTCTTGCGATTTTCTTGAGTCGAAAATTTTCTACAACAATTGGCGACATTATAATCCTGATTAATATTGTTATTTTTTCTTTCGCAGCCTATTTACTTTCTATTGAAATTGCCCTCTACTCAATGATAACCTATATCGCTGCTTCTAAAACATTAGATTTCATAATTGAGGGTATCGAAGAATATATAGGTGTAACCATTATTTCTTCACAGAGCACCCGTATAAAAGAAATGATAATTGATAAATTAGGACGTGGTGTGACGATTTATAAAGGTCAAGGCGGTTATGACAAAAATGGTGTTACAAAAGAAATAGATATTATCTACACTGTGATTACCCGTTTAGAGTTAAACAAATTAAATACAGAAATCGAAAAAATTGAGCCAAATGCTTTTATTGTAATGAATAGCATAAAGGATATAAAAGGAGGTATGATAAAAAAAAGACCTTTAAAACATTAACGAGAGAAACACACACAGTTAAAAATGTTTATAATTAATTGCTTTGGTAAGTGCTCATCTAGAAAATTCCTTCGGAATTTTCTCTTGTTCGTATTTGTTTACTAAATTAGGTGCTTGAAACACCTAACTAATCTTATACAACAAGGTTACCTGCAAGTTAAGAAACAAGAACAATGATATGAAAACAATGGGTTTAATTTTTTTTAATAATGGGAATTGGAACGATAATTCAATAAATAGATATTTCGTCCCAACTAAGTTAATAAACTTAACCGAATTATAATGAAGTTTAAAACATCTTATAAAAAATACCAACGATTTAAAAATGAGAATAATAAAAATTTCAAGCTATTATTTTATGCGCTGTTAATTGGAATTATTGTAGGACTGGTTGGTGCCATTTTTAGAATTATTCTTGACTATATTGAAAATTTCAGGGTGACCTTATATGAAAATGCAGGCAATTCGGGATTAATGAGTTGGATATGGCCTGTTTTATTTGCAATTACAGGAATAAGCATCGCATTATATTTAGTTCGGAGATTTGCACCTGAGGCATCAGGTAGTGGAGTTCAAGAAATAGAGGGCGCGTTAGATGGACTAAGACCTATGCGTTGGAAAAGAGTATTACCCATAAAATTTATTGCTTCATTATTTTCCTTGGGGAGTGGTTTACTGTTAGGACGAGAAGGACCCACTATTCAATTGGGAGCCAATATTGGTAAAATGGTAAAGGACACATTGGGGAAATCGGATATTGAAAGCAACACATTGGTTTCTGCTGGTGCGGCTGCAGGACTTTCCAGTGCTTTTAACGCACCTTTTGCAGGAATTATTTTTGTAATTGAAGAAATGCATGGACAGTTTAAATTTAATTTTTATTCAGTGGCTGCTATTATGATTGGTGCTGGAGCAGCAGATTTTATTGTTAGAATCTTAGTTAATTCTAAACCAGTTATAGAGATAATGGTTTTTCCAAGCCCAGACATATTTGGACTATGGATATTTATAATCCTGGGTTTATTATGTAGTATTATAGGCTATATATATAATAAGTTACTTGTAATATCGTTGGATTTATTTAAATTTTCCTTTAAAATACCAATAATTTATACGGGAATTACTGTAGGATTAATCATAGCAATAATTGGCATATTTCACCCAGAGCTTATAGGTGGTGGATACAATCTAATTACCAAAGGAGTTGGTAATTCTTTTACATTATCTTTTTTATTGTTTTTATTTATTGCAAGATTATTATTGTCAATTTTTAGCTATAGCACAGGTGCACCAGGAGGAATTTTCTTACCTATGCTTACCCTTGGAGTTATTTTCGGGATGTTTTTTGGAACTAGTATGCAACACTATTTTCCCAATTTAATTTCTCACCCAGGTGTATATGCCATCGCAGGTATGGCTGGTATTTTTTCAGCAACCGTTAGAGCACCTCTAACGGGATTAGTACTTGCAATAGAAATGACATCAAACTATGAATTAATTTTGCCCTTGATAGTAACCACAGTTATCGCTTCAGTATGTACAGCATCTGTCTCTTATACACATCTCCGAGCCCACGAGACAAGAGGCA
>OJHF01000279.1_pt1 | contig 13721 bp, 14 predicted proteins | sample 1594891 | NCBI WGS metagenome assembly OJHF01 (sample SAMN05416737, study PRJEB24817) | seawater metagenome | isolation source: Sea water | place: Canada:Atlantic | collected 2013-07 | reverse complement strand
CCTCGCACGTTTCCGTGATGTCGCTGTAGAGCCCAATGGCAATATTCTGCTGTTGCTTGAAAATGCTAATGGCTCAACAATTATCCGACTCAAGCGCTAGTTTTTAAGGTAATGCTAGAAACCTTAAGATGACGAAAAGGTTCCGATAGCGCTGCAACTTAACCAAGCCATCAAGAAACGGAACAGGGCTCAGATGCCGCTCGCCCCGCTGAGCCAACATACCGGGCTACCCAATCCAGCATCAATGCAAAGGTCTGCGGTGCATTCTTATGCAGGTTGGCATTGTGATTCGTATCATCAAGAACAACAATCTCCAAGCAGGCTGCGGGTGAGTAATAGGCCGTTTCGTTGGCGATAATAGCGGCGTGATCGCTGCAGTCGAGTTCGCCGCCACACACCAGAAAATCATCGTCCCCCACAATCATGAGCACCGGCACTTCTAGGTCCAGTGACTGATCAGCAAAATATTTATTCATGCTGATTAATTCGCCAGCCGCGGTTGTCTGGCGGGTAAGATCATCGGTACGCAGAACGCCGGGGTCAGTATTGGCTGAGGTGTAAAATGCATTGCCACGAGTGCCGGGTTTAGAAATGAGATAAGTCGGGTCAAAAATATCGCCAACAAACGGCCCGCCGAATGCGGCCACTTCAATACCCTGCCCCATAGCCGGGCCAAACTCCGGGTTCACATTGTGCGCGTACCCGGTCAAGACAATACCGGCCACCTGCTCCGGATGACTTAGTGCATGCGACAAGGCAATAACCGAACCAAAGGAGTGCCCTAGGGTAACCACAGCATCGTAATTTTGTTCTGCCGTAAGCGCGTCTATTGTCTGTGCCAGCACATAGGCCTGCGTATCTACATCGAGATTCATACCGAACGGGTGATCGCTTTTCCCTATACCCAGACGATCGAAATTAAATACCGCATCGCCGGCGGCAAGCGCAGCCCGCATATAGGAATATGTTTCGGGCTGATACGGAAAATCCCAATACACCGACCCATAGCCGGCACCGGAGACGAGCACCTGCAAAGTTTTATTGTCAAACCCGCCAATCGCACACAGCTCCCCCACCAATGAATAGGTGGGCTTATCACCTTCTACCAACGCCACCGAAATTACTTTCTCAACACATTCCACACCGGGCATTTCCGCTGCTCGTGATAGCGCAAGCTCGGGGTCGGAATCGTGCAATACGCCAACCGGGCCCTGATCAAAAACAACCAGCAGCACCCAAATAAGAATGAGGGCTAAGAGGGTACTGAAGAAATAGAACTTTTTCGATCGTTTTGACTTGGCTTTATGGTTCATAGAAATAGAGTCCGGGGCTGCAGGAAAATGCGGGCATCGTGCCGCTGCCAGTAGATGGCTGAATTAGGGTGTTTATGCTGTTCATAGGGGTTAGTGTGCCACTAGCGGTTAGGGCGAAGCTTTCGCAATAAGGTCGCAGCAGCCAACAGCAAGATCAATACGGTTAACATTAGTGCCGCTCCGGAAACTTCGGGCGTTGCCGCCTGCTTCACTGAAATGCCGAACGCAGCCCAGGCCACAACCAACGCATAAATCAGGTCATCGCGACGCACAAGCACTATGGCGGCAATAGCACCGGCTAGTGCCAGCTTGATTTGCGTCCCGAACACTGCACTGCCCAGCACATCATCAAAGCCCCAGCCAAGCTGCACGGCGCTAAGGTTAGCGATAGTCGCCACACTGATCCAGCCCAGGTACAAACTAAAGGGCCACTGCACCAACATTAGTTCTGCAAGCGGAACCGTTTTGTCCACGATGCCCAAACTGCGATAGACCGCGACTAATGAGCCCAGAATGACAAGCATAAGCAGCAGCGAAAAGCCCAACAGGTCGAAGTGCCAAACAAAAATCCATGAGGCATTCGCCAGACAACTGAGTTTGAAATAACGGCTGATCGCTGCAATGCGCTCATTACTGCGCTGCGCTGGCAAAGCCTGATAAACAATGAATACGGTAAGGGCCAGATAAATTAAGCCCCAGATCGCGAAGGTAAACCCGCTGGGTGTAAACAAGGCCGGATACTTCGCCGAAATCTCACCGGTAGTCTGACCGCCAAGAGGAATACCGTTGGCCATGCCATTAACCACAAGTACGCCAATAAATATCAGAATATTGCCGCCCCAATCACTGAAATTGCGTTGCATAATTTACCCCTGAATATAGTATTAAATCTCAAACTAACACATTCAGCGATGATCCTTCATATTAAGAAAACACCTTGCCAGCGGAACCTGCAAATGCAGCAACAGCGCCGTTTCAACTGAATGAACCCGATTATTCACGACTGCGGCTCTGGCAAAAGAATATAGATTAAAGCCGATGACCATAAGGTCAGACCAACGGCGAACTCCGGGCAGGCAATAATTAACTGGATGACATCTGCTGGTGGGGCTGGCGCTATATAATCTAAAACAGAGTCTGTACCTGCGATGACAATGCCCGCAGCAGGATAATTATGCTGTTCACAGCGATTAGTTTGGCGCTAACTGTTGGGGCGAAGCTTTCGCAATAAGGCCGCAGCAGCCAACAGCAAGATAAATACGGTTAGCATTAGAGCAGCTCCCGAAACTTCGGGCGTTGCAGCCTGCTTCAATGAAATGCCGAACGCGGCCCAGGCCACAACCAACACATAAATCAGGTCATCGCGGCGCAGAAGCACTATTGCCGAAATCGCACCGGCTAGTGCCAGCTTTATTTGCGTCCAGAGCAATGCACTAAACAATACATCATCAAAGCCCAAACTAAGCTGCACGGCGCTGAAATTAGCGATACTCGCCACACTGATCCAGCCCAGATACAAACTAAAGGGCCACTGCACCAACATTTGCTCCGAAAGAGGAACCGTTTTGTCCACGTTTCCCAGCTTGCGATAGACCGCAATTAATGAGCCCAGCAGCACAGCCATGAGGAACAAAGAAAGGCCCAATAGTTCGAAGTGCCAGGCAAAGATCCATAAGGCGTTCGCCACGCAACTGAGTTTGAAATAACGGCTGATCGCTGCAATGCGCTTGTTACCCAGCTGCCTTGGCGCAGCCTGATAAAAAATGAATGCTGCAAGGGCCAGATAAATTAGGCCCCAGATCGCGAAGGTAAAACCGCTGGGTGTAAATAACGCCGGATACTTTGCTGAAATTGCACCTGTGGTCTGACCGCCAAGATTCATTCCCGTTTCCAGGCCGTTAACCGCAAGCAGGCCAACTAAAGCCAGGATATTGCCGCCCCAATCACTGAAACTTCGTTGCATAAGAATCGCCTGACCACAGAATACAGTCTCAAACTAGCATATTCAGCAAAGAGACTTCAGGTTAAGAACAGCACCGTGCGAGCAAGGCCTGTAACTGCTGGCGACCCATTTTATTCATTAGCTTAATGTTTCTTTCCGGAATTGCGGCTGCATCAGGATACGAATCAAGTCGATCCTCGATACTTGCCTCACGAAGAATATGCAGCACAGGGAAAGGCGCACGATTGGTGAAATTCTCGGCATCATCCGGCTCGGTGCCCGCAAACTGATAGTCAGGGTGAAAACTGGCCACCTGCAATTCACCATCCAGCTGCATACCCTGCAGCAGGGCATCAACCTCATCCAAAAACTGATTGTAGTCGGCAAAATCTTTCAACACCTGCGGATGCACCAACAGGGTTGTTTCAATGGCTGGCGTCTCTGCGAGCAGGGTTAGCTCAGCGGCCAGAGTTTCAAGCAGCTGCACTTCAGATCGTGTTTCTGTTTCAATAAAATGAACCCGCTTATTCACTACTTCAGTTCTCGCGAACGGACATAGATTTAAACCGACGACCATAAGATCGACCCAGCGCCTGACGGCAATCACGGCTGCACTTTCAGTTGTACTCATGAGAGCTTAAAAATAGCATCGCCGGTTTTGACAACACCCGGTTCAATAACACGTGCGTTAATACCACGGAGATTAAGCGCTTTGCCAACCATTGAATTAACAAACCTCATCGCATCACGACCAAACCGCTTAGAAAACTTCCTGCAACCCAAATGCGGCTCCGCAGTGACTTCGATCACCGCCGAGCCTATGGCCAAGCGAGTACCCGCTGATAGGTTTGCAGCACTCAAGTCAATATCAACATAGAACTGGTCTCCCGCCAGCGGCCAGCGGTCTCTAGTTTGAGCGAGCAAATCGATAACCCGAGAGCTCATGAGGTTTAGCTGCATATCAAGATGTGCAGAACCATCCCCGATCGACACAAAACCTCGTTGCAACCAGTTATCACCAACGAGCCCCTGCACTGAATCAAGCGTTGCTGTTTCAAGCACTTCGCGATGACCGGTCGCGGGTCGCCTAACGATAAGCTCTACCCGCCCAGTATCTTTTGGAGCCGCAAGAATATGCTTTAGACCTGCCTCAAGTTCCGCTGCGGTGAGATGCTTTAACATACATATATATGAGCGCTAGTCCGGCAACCCATCATATGCTTTCGCCTCACCATATATAAGCATGGCATCAGGTATTAGTAAAAACCCGTCTATCCATGACGTGTACATGCTCCACCAGAAATGGGCCAGGTAGGTCAGCTTATTAAAATAACGCTCTTGCAGCTCCTCAGGAGGATAAGCCTCAAAGCCGCCATAAATACTATTGCAATAAATACCATTTAATGCGAGTGGCCCTTCGGGATAAAAGCCAAAACCATAATACTTTCCTAAGGGTGCGCCAATTGTTGCAGGACGAACTCCACCAAGTGCATTACCATCGCCAACACCATCGTCACCGTCCGTGGAATCGTTATCACCATCATCGCGTACCCAGCTCACCGGTGCATTAAAGTAGCTATCCCTAGGCCCATACCAGTCACCCTCCACCTGCATATAGCTGCTGTCAGGAGGCGGTTCATCCGACTGAATCCAACGAGCTAAACGGTGTTGAATCGCTGATAATGGAACAGATGTTCGAAGGGGATTAAATGGCAGCGTGCAGGGGCTGTCGACATAACCCAGCGCTGGTATGCCGAACTGATACTCACCTATAACCTGCCCTTGCAAACTCATCCAGTAAGTAACATGAGATGTACCAGCTGCCTCATAGGTTCGCAATAAAGGCTGATCACTCATGGTTTGCCGAACACGTGAAGCCTTAATATCCGACTCAGTTGTGAATCGAAAAATTTTCGGCAACTTGTGCTCATAAGGGTCACTTGCAGCCGGTTCCACAAAAGACTCTAGGCAAGAGACTTCTCGGTTAAGGGAATTCTCGCAATTCCGCCTGTCACCCAACGGATAAGAGCCCTCGCCATTTAATAACCGCGCAACCGGTCCTCCGGCCGCATTAATATAACCATCAACAATAGGCACACAACTATCGGTTGCCTCAAGCTCTGCTGTACACGGTGCGGCTGCCGAATAAGAGGGGAAAAACGAGTTGGCAAAGGTCGTCACATAGGCCGCTGATTGCGAATACCCTGTGGCAATAATCACATCCACGCCAAAACCATTCATGGGGTTGGCTGCATTGGCATCTGCTTTCAGCAATGCCGCCGCGTGGTTCAGGATGTCCCATGTGTATTTTCGAGTTGGCACATTAAGTGACGCATACCGGGAACGATTTCTTGGCTGAGCACCGGGAGGCGCAGGAAAACTGTCTTCCCCCCAACCATCACGCATAAAATTAGCAGTGCTATCGGAATAGGTAACGCCAACCCAAGCCGCACCTTCTGAAATCATCGAACGATGCGTCAAATCCCAAAATGGCGAGCCGTCATAACTAGCGGTCGCGTTTAGTATTTCAAGATAAACCACGCCATTAAAATCTGCGGCGTTGGCAGGGCGTCGAATAAGCACCCGGGTGGTGTATGCGCCGCTAGTGCCTGTGGCCAAAGGCTCCGGGCTTTGATTCTGGTCATCTGCGTAATCATATTCATTTGCTGTGCCCGACATGAGAATTTCTTCTTCAAGGTATCCCTGCGGAGTAAGGTCTTCATACCAAGCAAGAAAGGGCACATCGCGATCTTCAGGCCCGGTGCCGGCACTGGTGGGCAATATCTGAGTTTCGGGAATAGGCACTGCGGCATGTGCCGTGCACACCAGCAAAACACCCGACACAGTAAAAATACACTGCACCCAACGGCGGGACCCAGAAAAAAATCGAGACAAGTAAATAGCCATGGCAATACCTACACACTATGAGAACGCATTACGGAATTAAGCATAACAGCTTGCGAATCAAGCGGGTAAATGACCGAGAGGAGAGGCATAGCGGGCCTTAGCGCGGCTCTTATTATGTTAAAAGCCTTAGGTTTATTCTACTTTGACGGCTTGATATCGTTAATGCCCCAGTCTTCGAGTTTCTTCTCAAAGCTCCATACCGGATGGATACGCTCAAGATCAGCCAGGTCTTCGACACTGGCGAAGTCGTAACCGTTGCCCTTATCGTTGTACCACTGCGTGTAGCGCAGCGGGTAGATCACTTCCTTCGTAACAATGCTCAACATACGGATGAGCCATCTTGGGAATTTTTTGTACCCAAACTTGGTGCCATGACGATTCATGCGTTCGGCCATTTCAACGCGCTGGTTACCGGTCAATGCAGTAGACGCAATTGAAAAATCTTCATTAGAAAATACTTCAGGATACTCAAATACCGTGCCTACCCACTTACCAACGTCACGAACATCAACCCAATTCACCACAAAATCCGGCTCCATAATGCCGGGCATAGCGTTCTCTTTAATCATATTTTTGGACATCTGACTATTGCCACGGAATGCTTCCTGCGCGGTGTAATCAACCCGATGCATACCAAAGTAGTAAGCTGGCCGATGAATGGTGGTTACGTTAATACCCTGACCGCGCATAAAATCGGAAACCCGCAAACGCTGCTGAATCCACCAGGGCGCTTCAGGTGCGTCAGGAACAATGCCGCGAACTTTATCCGGCGGGAACACCAGAGTCACAGCATGCTTAACCGATGGATTAGCTTTCATTGCACCAATCATTGCTACAATTTGCTTCATTACCAGCGGTCTGCCACCAACCGGATCATTACCATGGTTATTAATTTTTCCGGCCTTGCTGGAATTAGCCGTTACGTAAAGAACGACTCCGGAGCAACCGGCAAAAGCTTCGGTAAGTTTTTCTTCCGAATACATATCAACCCCGGAATGCAGCGTTAACAAGCCGGGATGAGTTGCTTCAGTAAGTTCCAATAGGCGTTCAAGACGAGCCGCAGCACTGGTGCCGGGCGTCCGAAACAATGCACGAACTCTGAACTTACGGGTCTTGGTGAGCTCTTCAACAACCGCATAGCACTCCCAGCCTGTAGAGCAGGTCACTGCAACCATCGGCAGCTGGTCGATCGACTGCTCTTTCGCCGGCGACTTATCGCGCTCCGCTTTAATTGCGAGAACGGAATCAACCAAACGCTTGTTCTTGGTTTTAATAGCCTGCTGGGCCAGCCTAACTGCGATATTCCTATCCATAATGCACGGTCCCGGGTTCGTCAACGAATGTTGGTTATGTGGAGTTCCGATTATAAGTTGAAACCCGGGTTAAAGGTATATTGCAAAAAAAATACCGGGCATTGATTCATCGGAGATGCGCTCACATGAAAAAGTCAGGCAATTTCAACTTGTCTTGCAGCAAGAAAATAGACCCAAGCCATCTGCACTTCACTCATGCGGTTTCTGACAATCACGGTGGGCTCTTTATACACCCAGTGCACAGTCGAGCGAATCTACAGCGAGATGCCACAAACAACCCGCAGCCAGCGCCTGCCACTTCCATGAAGGTATGGCCAGCAACGCGACATAGACAGCTGCAGCCCAGCCACTGTGCAATGGGTGAAAGCCAATACTGCATCGATTGGGGTCAAATATCGGGTCCGCAAACAGGTGGTCTAAGTCGATGAGCATGGTGCTCACCATCAGCAGCCCTGCGCGCTGCCAATGCAGAGGCCAGAGCACTCGCGCGATGCCAAACGGCAACACTAAATGCAAGCCATAGTGAATGACATGGCGGAATACGTCATGCGTAATGTCCAAACAACACCTCAGAATGCATTAGCGCGACTTCGCTGCCAGTATGCGCATTATAGCGTCAACGCCGCGACAATCACGGCTAGACTAATCGCTCGCCATGCGCCAATATGCCGCCACCCTAGCTTAAGGACATCGATATGGAACTGGTTTACGTGGTCATGGGCTGCGCCCTGCTGCAATTTTTTGCGTTCGGAATGCTCGCTGGCGTGCAACGGATGAAAACCGGTGTTGAGGCTCCCGCCATCAGCGGCAATGACATATTTGAGCGGTATTTCCGGGTGCATTACAACACCATGGAACAACTGGTGATCTTTGTGCCCGCCATCTACCTGTACGGCACCTACATCAGCGTTAACTGGGCAGCAGGCCTGGGGGTGGTTTTTATTATAGGGCGATTTGTTTATCTGAAAATGTACATCGCCAACCCGAAAAAACGCGGCATTGGTTTCGGCCTCACCATGGTGCCAAATACCATTTTATTACTAGGCGGAATAGGTGGCGCAGCAGCTAGGCTACTTTAGACCAAAGGCTTACTGCTCAAAGCTCCGGATAGTTTGTGGTGCAGCGATAAGCTGCAGGTAGGCGTCTTGCATCGTTTGCAGCTGATCGCCTACGGCAACCTCGGAAATCAGATTACTGCTTTCGCCAGGGTCGGCAGTGAGGTTGTACAACTCGGTCCAGGAAATCCCCGCTAGCGGATCGGTACTGCTCGAAATCACAATCAATTTCCACAAACTGCCATCGGCCGCATAGCTGTAATAAGCACGATTCATACGCTTGGCCGCACCGGCGGAAATTGGTTCTCCCTGAACAATCAGATGATCGCGCGGCGCTGCCTCAGCGCCGGTAAGTTCGGCCAAAAAGCTCTTACTATCATTCGCCTGGCCCGCCGGACGCTGCAAACCTAACAGCTGATAAAACGTAGCAGATAGATCATGCAAGCCAACCAGATTCTTATTGCGGGTGCCGGGCTCTGCGGTTATCTGCGACTGCAAGGTATCGCCCCAGACTGCAATTAACGGAACTCTATGACCGCCTTCGTGGATCTGGCCCTTATATCCACGCAATGGCACCCCCCGATCAACACCCTGATGATTCATATCCTCCAGATCCGGCCAGGGGAAAGGGCCATTATCACTGGTAAAGATAATTAGCGTGTTGCGCAGCTGACCATTTGCCTCCAGCCCGTCAAGCAAAGCACCGAGCATAAGATCGAGTTCACGAATAACATCGCCGCGGTCCGATGACGTCGACCCGGCAATAACCTCACCCGAGGTGGCAGGCTGGTCATCTGAGGTGCTCGTAATATTAAAAAACTGCGGTGGCGAATACGGACGATGCAACTGCGGTGGTGCAAAGAATAAAAAGAACGGCTCGGGTGTAAGTGACCGTTTGTTTCGCGCTGAAGCCTGTTCAAAAAACTGCAACGCTTTGCGCGTAAGCACTCTGCTCGAACTGCTGCTGTCATAGTTGTCGAGCGCCCAACCCCTGGAACCCAGACGACTGTTATTGTGCGGGCCCGCCCAGGTGTTAGGCACATAGACAAAGTGGTCCAATGCCTCGGTGCTGCTATCGAACACCTTATAACTTGCCGATGCCGCATCAAACCTGACCAAACGGTCATTCTCAAAATACGCGTAAGGCGGGCCGCTTAAACCACCGGGTAATACGAAGGAGTAATCAAAACCGAATTGTGTAGGCCCCCGATCAAACGGGCGAGTAAAATCGATATCGCGGTGTTCCCGTGAAACATCATCACCGGCGAGATTATGAAACATACCGCCGTTGTGAAGCTTGCCGATAAAGGCCGTTTGATAGCCCACTTCATTAAACAGATCACCAAGAGTCTCTTGGCCCGGAACAATCATAGTGGCCGGTTCATAGGAATCGTAGATGCCCGCCGCAATACGGCCCCGATGCGGATAATTGCCGGTCAGCATCGAGTACCGGGTGGGGGAACACACAGCGGAGGTAGAGTGCGCCTGATCAAAATACACGCCGGCATTTGCCAGTGCATCGATGTTGGGTGTATCAACGCCTTCGCGCGGGTTATAGATGCTGACGTCACCCAGGCCAAGGTCATCCACCAGAACAACGACCACATTCGGATGGGTAATATGCACCCAAACATGCTCCGATATCACATCACCATTGATGATTTGATAGCTGAAAGAATCACGGCCATTGAAGCGCCACTTCGGCTCATAGACAAATGCGCCATCGGGTTCAATTGTTACCTGACCGTAAGAAGGCGGCGAAGCCAGGCGGACAGTTGCCGTATCGCCAGCAGCATCATTGGCCAATAGCCCGGGAGCCGCCTGACGCAGCGTGGCTCCGGAAATAATGCTGTAGCTGTCGGCGGAACCCGACGCGCCCTCGCGCTGTGGCGACACACTTGAAGGTTCGCAGCCTGCAAGCAGTCCTAGCGTTACCAGCGATGCAGCAATTAGCTGCGCAAGTTGCTGATAAGCGGATACCGAGCGTTGCAAAATCATAGACGAACCCTGCCCAAAAATACGTAAGAAGCGTGCGGGGCAGCAATTTACTAATAAACCCTGCACTTATGCTAACAGCAGAATACACCACCTTGCCTCGAAGGCGAATCTGGCCGGTCACATATCTGCCCAGACATCTGCCGGAGCACGCCAACTATTCGTCGCCGGATTCCGCCCGCCGGAAGCGATGAATTTGCCGGCGTTCCTTCTTATTGGGCGGGTGATCACTGGCGATATAACCCGCCATCCCTGCTTTACGTTCGGCCGCCCGTTCGGCACGTTGCATTTGGCTGGCTTCGGTTTCTTGATAGAGCAGCCCCGCATCCATCGCCCCACGCCGTTGCTCAGACAAGGCCAACACCACCACTTGCTTTTCATCAAAGCCCTGACGAACTGAAAGCTGGTCACCCACGCTTACCGTCTTCGCCACCTTGACGCGCTGGCCATCGCAATGCACCTTGCCACCCTCTATAGCTTGCTTAGCCAGACGTCTTGTTTTAAAAAACCGGGCAGCCCAAAGCCACTTATCAAGTCGGACTGTTACAAATTCGTCAGCGTGTTTTAAAGACTTAGTCACCGGGGATGCCTGTTCGCGGATAGGAGAGTCATACGGATTGAGTTTAACGCACAGAAGCCACAGTTACGGTCGCTGAATGCGGCTGCGCTTTATATGCAATGACTTATCCCGCATCATAAGCTCAACCTATCGTCATGATCTGGAGATTAACTTGAACTTTCTGCCATCAATACGCCTTTCGGGGTTTATCGCCATTGTTATTTTTGGACTGAGCGCCTGCGCAAACACACCACATACCAGCGTCATTCAGCCGCTCGAAAAATCGGCAGTTGTGCCATACGAAAAGCTATTGGTGCTCGGACTGTTTAACAGATATCAAGTGCGTGAACTCGGAGAACGAAAACTCGTTCAGGACATTAACAAGAGCGGCACGGTCGCTGTCGCGGCCACATCGTTAATGACCACTACGATGCCACTGAACGCTACGACCATAAGCGCCGTTATCGCCGAATCGGGTGCCGACGCAGTATTGGTGATTCAATTGTTAAACGCAGATGATGAAAAAATCAAAGTCAAATCCAGAGACCCAAAAACCAGCTATAAAGTGAATCCGCTCGGCTACTACTCAAACTTTTACTACCCTGGCGGTTACTACAATGTTTGGGAGGTTAGCGTCCAGGAGTATATGGAACCCAAGTATCTGGAACGCAAAATGAAACTGACATTAATGACTGAGTTATTCATTCCAAAATCGCGAGAAAGAGTCTGGGCTATAGAATCAAAAGCCAACATTGTTCGGGATTTGAGTCGGCCGAATTATCACCCGTTTATGAACGCAGAAGCTGCGCAGATTGTGAAATACCTGCAAGCCGACGATATTATTCTAAAAGTAGCCAGCACACGGTAGAAGAAATTCATGCCCTAAGGCGACGTCTTGAACCCGATCAACACCAACCACTACCGGCAACTGCCGGAGGCAATGTTCAGCATCGGCAATCCCGAACCGGTATCTGCACCCGCCTTGCAATTGCTCAACAACCTGTTGCTTGATGAGTACGCGCAGGATCACCAATGGTTTAAAAGCAATGCCGGGCTTGCTGTGCTTTCCGGCAACTCAGTGAATGCGGCAAACCCGCCCATCGCCATGGCCTATGCCGGCCATCAGTTTGGTCATAAGGTACCGCTGCTCGGCGATGGCCGGGCGCACATGCTCGGGCAGCTGCAAACCAATGCAGGCGCCGTTGACGTTCAACTAAAAGGCTCCGGCCGCACGCTTTACTCCCGCGGTGGCGACGGCCGCGCCACACTGTCCTCGGTGTTACGTGAACACCTCATTAGTGAGGCTATGGCAGGGCTTAATATTCCAACCACGCGGTCACTCGGGGTAATTACTACGGGCGATACTGTCTACCGGGAAACTCCGGAGCCAGGGGCCATTTTGGTCCGCACCGCACGCAGTCATATCAGAGTGGGCAGTTTTCAACACGCCGCCAACTTGGGTAGCGATGCAGTCAAAGCGCTGGCGGATCATCTGCTGGAACATAACTACCCGGAAGCCAGTGACAGCGCTTCGCCTTATGCTGATTTGCTACTGAGCGCGGGCAATCGACAAGCCAGCCTTATTTCGCAATGGATGCTCTGCGGCTTTATTCACGGGGTGATGAATACCGATAACATGTCACTGGTTGGCGAGACCATCGATTTCGGGCCCTGCGCTTTCATGGATCAGTTTAATGCTGACAAAGTCTTCAGCTCAATCGATCGCCAGGGTCGCTATGCCTGGGCAAAACAGCCCGCCATCGCTTTGTGGAACCTCAGCCGCTTTGCCGAAACACTGCTGCCGCTGCTTGATGATGATAGCGATACCGCCATTGGCATCGCCGAACAGCAGCTCGAGAACTTTATGCCAGCGTTTCAAACCGAATTTTACTTAGGGTTGCGACAAAAACTCGGCCTGGTTAACAAGCCGGATGCTGCAAACCCATTTGCCGACAGAACGCTCAACGTTCTGGGCCAACATAGTATCGATATGACGGTGTTTTTCGACACCCTCACCCGGCATGTGAGTGGCGAGTCAGAAAAGTCTCTGCTGGACCTTTTCAACAATAAAGCCGATGCCACACAATGGCTGAGCGATTGGCGTGCGCTGCGTAATAACAACCCCGGCACAGCAGACACTATGCGGGAGGCAAACCCGGCACTTATCGCTCGCAATCACCGCGTGGAAGCAGCGCTGTTGGCAGCAACAAACAGCAATGACCTGAAGCCGCTGCTGCGTTTAGGGGAAGCACTCAGAAACCCTTATCAATGCAGCCCGGAAAATCGCGACCTACAACAGCCGCCATTACCCGAAGAAGTGGTAAGTGCAACCTTTTGCGGCACCTGATAGGGCAGGCCTCCATTACCGGTGGCGACATCAGCTCTTGCTGCAATACCGAAGATACCCGTCATTGGTTTCTAGCTGCTTGTACCCGCATTGAATTGCACTTATAGCCTACTGGCCTTTTTTTCCTTTTTCTCATTGCGCTTTTCTTTCAAGGTCTTTTCAGGCTTCTTTTTATCTGCCTTTTTTGCATCTTTACCCTTAGCCATAAATCTCTCCTAGTTTTTGTAGCTTAATAGTCATCACCCTGTCTCTTATACACATCTCCGAGCCCACGAGACAAGAGGCAATCT
>OJHF01000276.1_pt1 | contig 13805 bp, 14 predicted proteins | sample 1594891 | NCBI WGS metagenome assembly OJHF01 (sample SAMN05416737, study PRJEB24817) | seawater metagenome | isolation source: Sea water | place: Canada:Atlantic | collected 2013-07 | reverse complement strand
GAGTAGATCGTCGGCAGCGTCAGATGTGTATAAGAGACAGTAGTAAGGCAACGGCAATATGAAAAAAATATTAATTAATGCAACTCAACCTGAAGAGTTGCGCGTCGCAATGGTCGACGGGCAACGCCTGTACGATCTCGATATTGAAAACCGCACCCGCGTGCAAAAAAAGGCCAGTATTTTCAAGGGCAAAATTACCCGCGTCGAACCTAGTTTGGAAGCTGCATTCGTAGACTTTGGCGCTGAACGTCACGGCTTTTTACCACTCAAGGAGATCGCAAGGGAGTACTTCTTCCGCAACCCGGGCAGTGACGGACGCCTTAAAATTAAGGAAATCGTCAAAGAAGGGACAGAAGTCATCGTCCAGGTCGACAAGGAAGAACGCGGCAATAAGGGGGCCGCTCTGACCACGTTTGCCAGCTTGGCCGGTCGATATATGGTACTTATGCCCAACAATCCTCGGGCCGGGGGCATCTCCCGCCGCATTGAGGGCGAAGAACGCACTGAGTTGAAAGCTGCTCTCAACACTCTCGAAATTCCAAGCGGGATGGGAGTGATAATCCGCACGGCGGGGGTCGGTCGGACGGCAGAAGAGCTCCAGTGGGACCTTAATTATCTTTTACAACTTTGGGAATCCATCTCAAAAGCAGCAGCGGTGGCCAAGCCCAAGGAACTCTTGTTCCAGGAAAGCAATGTGATCATCCGAGCAGTGCGTGATTATCTGCGCGATGATGTTGGACAGGTACTGATTGATTCTCCCGAAGCGTTTAAGCAGGCCACCGACTTTGTTAGCCAGGTCATGCCTAAGTACTTACCTCGCATTCAGCTGTACGAAGACAACATCCCAATGTTTAACCGTTTTCAGATTGAGAGCCAGATCGAAACGGCTTTTCAGCGTGAAGTGCGATTGCCCTCTGGTGGCTCTATCGTGATAGACCCGACCGAAGCGCTAATCTCTATCGATATCAACTCCGCACGCGCGACTCGCGGGTCAGATATAGAAGAAACAGCCCTGAACACAAATCTTGAAGCTGCAGACGAAGTCGCCAGACAATTACGCCTGCGAGATATGGGCGGGCTGGTCGTCATTGATTTTATCGACATGCTGGCTCCGCGCAACCAACGTGCGGTTGAAAATCGCGTGCGTGACGCTCTTGAGATTGACCGAGCTCGAGTTCAGGTCGGTAGAATATCTCGCTTTGGCTTGCTGGAGATGTCTCGTCAGCGCCTGCGACCGTCGTTAGGCGAAACCAGTGCCATCGTCTGCCCACGCTGTAGCGGCCAAGGCAGTATTCGCGACACAAAGTCGCTCGCATTATCAATCCTGCGGCTACTTGAAGAGGAAGCCATCAAAGACCGTAGCGCGGAAGTACGCGCCATTGTGCCCGTCGATGTTGCCGCCTACCTCTTGAATGAGAAACGATCAGCGCTGACGGAAATTGAGCAGGACACAAAGTCACGCGTCTTGGTTATTCCCAATCCGAACCTAGAGACCCCGCATTTTGAAGTCACTCGCCTACGCACCGATGAGATGGGCGCTGAGCATGAAGTCAGTTATAAAGTCGATATTGCTGTTCCGGATGCTGGCACCATTAGCGAGGCCCGCCCACCGGCCATTCCTGCGCAACAACAAGCCGCTGTGCAAGGTGTTCCTCGCCGAGCTCCAGCACCAACAGCCGAGAGCAAATCGTCTGCCAAGACGGCATCAGGCAAGCCGACTCAGAGGCGACCAAACAGTAGCAGTGCCGACAAACCGACTCAGGGTATTATTTCACGTTTATGGTCCACGCTTGTCGGTAGCAGCACTGCTGAACAACCCAGTGTAGGCAAAAAACCACCTCAGAGTGAACGCCCTGCAAGACAACGTCAGCAGCCGGTATCAGGTGAACAGCGCAGCTCAAACAACCGCAATAGAAATCGTCGGCGAAACACCCAGAGCGGCCAGCAATCGCAAACTCAGGACCGCAGTGCGGCATCCGAAGGTAGGGATCCTCGCAGCGACGATAAGCAGGAGCAACAAAAGCGCGCTCGCAATAGTGATCAATCTCAAAGTCGTAATGAAGGCAACCGACGTACTAATCGCGATAGCCCGGCCGAAAAACCGGATACCCGTGTAGTTGCGGAGGCTCAAAATACCGTGGATTCGTCTTCCGAGCACGATAAACCGCGCAAGCGCCCCAGCAACGTGAAGCGCGGAGAACCACAGCGCCGTCGTCGTAATCGAGGTCCTAAACCAACGTCAGAAGGCACGGCCACAGTCGAGGCTATGGAGACGGATCCGGCTACCGCTGTTGCTCCGGGTTTTCCTGAACCAGAACTGACTGTGACGGCAGAACCTGAAGTTACTGAAATTGCTGAAGATACGAATATAGCCACGTCAGAGCAGGCTAGCTCAGCAAGCCCTGATCCGATTAGCACCGACATTAGCATTGCATCCGCGGCATTAAGTGCTGCGAGTTCGGACGATGGCTGGGAAAGTGTGCCGACCGATGCCGATGCAGAAAGTGCCGCTGAAGTTGCAGTAGCACCTACGGCAACACCTGTAGCATCAGTTGCAACGCCAGCCCCTGTGGTCGAACCAGTCGCGACTCCTAGTGTGACCTCCACAGATGGCATTAGTGCCGATGGCAGGGCATGCAACGATCCAAGGAGCGATGCCCGCCCGGTGAACAAGCTGGAAATCAGCACGTCTCATATGACCCTTTTCAGTGACAACATCAGTCCGCCTGCCGAGCCCAGTGACCGGATCGTTCTGCGCTCCAGCAATGATCCGCGTGGCCCACGCTCCGAGGATCCTATGACGCACACGGCAGCTAAGTCCTGAACGATTTCAGCGCAACAAGGACACAGGTGGCTTGGACCCCTTGTGTCCGATTTTCATCAATGTATAATCCCGTTCGCTTCTTACGAAGGCATTGAAGCGTAGAGAAGAACATTTCCGGTGGGCTGGCTGAGTGGTCGAAAGCGGCGGTCTTGAAAACCGTTGAGGGTTTATCCCCTCCTAAGGTTCGAATCCTTAGCCCACCGCCACATGCCTATATAAATCAATGAGTTACGACTGATTTAATAATCTACCCCCGAACCTACCCCCGAATCAAAATTGATACTCCATCAGATTTCAACGAAGTGTGTGCCTGACGCCACACAGTGCTGTGCATGCCAATACGAGACGAGTGAGGAACGATGACCCCAGGCCAGAAAGACTTTTTATTTTTGCCTCTTGGCGGATGCGGCGAAATCGGGATGAACTTAAACTTGTTCGGCCATGCCGGTCAGTGGTTGATGGTGGACTGCGGAATAACTTTCGAAAAGGATGATGCAAACTCAGGTGGTGGCAATCGAGTCGAAATGCCCGACCCAATATTTATTAGCAACCGCAGTGACGCCCTTGTTGGAATGATCGCGACGCATGCTCACGAAGATCACATAGGGGCAATCGCTCATCTATGGCCACAATTAAAATGTCCTATTTACACAACGCCGTTTACGCGGAATGTATTGCTTCGAAAGCTTCGGCAAAAGGGCATTGATGCACCTATTGTGACTGTTCAGGAGGGCGAGACAATTAATCTTGGGGGTTTTAAGGTTACTTGGCTTCCCATTACCCATTCGACGGTAGAAACTAATGCGCTGCTTATAGAGACCTCCGCTGGGCGGGTGCTGCACACAGCAGATTGGAAAATTGATTCCGCGCCTATTGTCGGCCGAGCGTTTGAAACGGATATTTATCGACATCTAGGCCATGATCGTATCGACGCTATAGTGTGTGACTCGACCAACGCCAATCAAGCAGGCCATTCCACTTCTGAGTCAGAATTGTTTCCAGGACTGTTAGCAGCCGTTAAAGGCTCCACGGGGCGGGTCGTGGTTGGTTGTTTTTCTAGCAATGTTGCACGCCTGCAAACCCTTGGCCATGTGGCGGAAGTGTCAGGGCGCTATATAGGGGTGATTGGCCGATCAATAGAGGCCATGGTGATAAATGCCAGAATGGCGGGTTACTTAAAAGACCATTTCAACGTAGTCGATTCTTTCAACCTAGGCTACCTGCTGCCTAATGAAGTATTGGCTGTGGCGACGGGGAGCCAAGGAGAATCGCGAGCTGCTTTGCAGCGACTGGCAATGGATACTCATCCGGACATTACCTTAGCAGCAGGGGATCACGTGATCTTCAGTGCTAAAACTATTCCTGGCAACGAGATCGCTGTGGGCCGATTGGTGGCTGCCCTTGAGAGCAAAGGTGTTGAGGTGACGCTTTCAGAGACCAGTTCGCGGCCTATTCATGCATCGGGGCACCCTTGCCAGGAAGAATTACAGCAGATGTATCATTGGGTAAAGCCTAGGATTGCGATACCTGTTCATGGCGAGGCTATGCATATGCAATGCAATGCGGACATAGCAAAGTCATGCGGCGTACCAATACAGTTGACCGGGATCAATGGTGATGTGTTTGACATCGTTGCTGGCGAAAAACTGAAAGCGCGCGTGCCAGTTGGCCGGCTCTGGTTAGATGATTCAAAGCGAGAAGCGCTTTTAGCAAAGGTTGAGTAGCCTTAGGAAAGTAATGCCGCTGTTAGTCACTAAAAAGACTCTGCGCCAGCCGCTAGGGGCGCAGTATGCCCCCTAGCGCAGATGCTTACCTTTAGTATCCAAACCAACAAAAAACCCGCACTAGGCGGGCTTGAGAAGGCTCAGGCTTTACGTAGCTTTCTGACGGCCACTAGAGACAGCAGTCCAGCCATCATCCCCAGTAGCCAGATAGGGCTGGTGGGGACGGGTGTTGCTGTAGGAGCTGCTGCTTCCGCGGTGACATGTCAGGCGTAAGTCGTCTTCAGCACAGCAAAAGCAGCCGACCATGCGCTGATAGCGGTTTATCACAATAGGCAGCTCATTTGACCCGTAAATTAGTGTCTCCCCAATACGCGGTCATATGGGTAATCAAGCCCTCATCGTTGAACTCCATCACATCGAGAGTTTCTACTTTCATATCTATCCCTTTGGGGCTTGCTATCATCGCCGCAGCGCCCCACTTCTCGCGGGCGCGGACACTGCCTTCGAGAACCATGTGGTCAACGCTATCGATGGAGGCTTGATAAAAGACCCGAAGCGCATCTTTACCGCGATGGGCGTCACTGCCAACCGGGTCTTCAACCACTGCATCATCAGAAAAAAGAACGAGGACCTTCTCAACATCATCGCTGCTCATGGCATCAACATAGGCCTGCATGACACTGGCGATAAGCTGGTCGTTTAATGCAGTCATTCATCTATCCTCATTTTTTATAAACGTATAACCCGACCTTTAGCCGAGCCAATTAAGCGTCACGTCTATTTCTGTACGGCGAATTAAAGGCCACCAACGATTAAAGCGTCTTATATTTTCTTCTGTCTATGATTTTCAGAGTACCCCCACTCGCGTGGCAGGGTCTCTGTTGTCAGACTCGGTTTCAGGGCCAATACTCTAGACCCTAACCGATTATTGATATACGCCGCATCAGACGGTAAGGCAAATCTTCCCAAAGTGCTGTTGTGATTCTTGTAGCCGGAACGCCTCAGCCAGATCCTCAAGAGCAAAACTGCGGTCGATGACAGGCAGAATTCCCGTGGCATTGATCGCTCTCACCATATCTTCCTGGTTGGCACGTGAGCCGACAGTGATGCCGCTAATCACGGCATTTTTCTGAAACAACTCGGCCGTAGGCACGTCGCCCTGAACACCCGTTAGCACGCCGATCATGGAAATGTGCCCGCCCATTGCCACCGCGCGCACAGACTGCGGCAGCGTACCCGAGCCGCCAACCTCGACAATAACGTCTGCACCCTTACCGCCGGTGATCTCCAACACCTTGTCGCCCCACTTCTCAACCTCACGATAATTGATCAATTGGTCTGCCCCAAGGTCGCTTAGTCTCTCTAATTTAGCCTGCGATGAAGACGTCGCAATAACGTGACAACCTGCTGCCTTGGCAAACTGCAAAGCGAACACAGATACGCCACCACTGCCCTGCACCAGCACGGTATCGCCAGGCTTTACCCTTGCCTCGACCATCAGTGCACGCCACGCAGTCGCCGCAGCACACGGTAAAGTGGCTGCCTGCTCGAAGCTATAGCCGTCCGGCATCCGAGTGAACGCCGAAGAGGACATCGTAACGACCTCAGACGCGAATCCATCGATCATGTCGCCGGGAACATCACTCATTTTAACGAGATTATCGGCCCGACCATCAGCCCAATGCGGAAAGAAGCAGCTCATCACTCGATCACCAGGCTGGAACTCCGTCACCCCAGCACCCACCGCTTCTACGATTCCGGCACCGTCCGACATGGGAATGCGTCCGTCATCAACTGGCAGCAGGCCAATGGCAACGACATAGTCATGAAAATTCAATGAGCTCGCATGATTGCGGATACGGATCTCGCCCGCTTTTGGCTCAATAACGTCTACATTCGCTATTTCCAGCTTGTCGAGACCACCTGGTTTTTTCAATTTAATTGCGCGCACAACTATCTCCTTACTTACGGTGAATACACATTAATACCCTACTGCATCCGACGTTATCCGAACACCGTATTCAGCTGAGTTTAAAGCCAATGGTCGGAGAGCTTACGCGATTTTTACAGCGGTTGCTCGCCCAAATGATTTTCAATTTCCGTGCTGCACCTGCATATCCTTTTCACTTTCTCTTCTTTAATATGACATCAACGATGAGAAGTTCACAACAAAAAAGGGGATGGAGGCCAATATGACCGCCGACTTAATTTTTGCGGCTGCAAATATAGTAGGTGAAAGTCTAGTTTGGGATGTTAATAGACAACGCTTGCTGTGGGTTGATATTATCGGGAAATTCATTCACGCCCTTGACCCAAAAACCTTTGATCATCAGCGCTGGGAGACCAACGATTTTGCTACATCATTGGGTCTCAGGAAGGATGGCGGTGCGGTTGTGGCCTTCACGAAAAAGATATGTCTGTGGAACTATGATAACCAATTTCATCCACTTGCTACTGTCGAACCAGAACTATCGGAAAATCGCTTGAATGAGGGTGTTATCGGTCCAGATGGTGCGTTTTGGGTTGGCACGATGCAAAACAACTTCGCCGCCGACGGTAACCCAGTGGAGATCACCAAAGACACAGGCCGGTTATACCGCTGCAAAGCCGATGGCAGCGTTAACTCGATCAGCGAAGACCTCTTTGGAATCACGAATACTCTAATCTGGACAAATACTGGGCACTTGATTACCGCCGACACGCTGAAGAACGAGCTCTATCGTTATGATATCGATCCGGCAACCGCGCAACTTACCGGCCGGCGCATAATCGTCTCAGGGTTTGAACGCGGATTACCCGATGGTTCTGCCATGGACGCAGACGGATACATTTGGAATTGCCGAGTTGCGGGTGGCGGATGCATCATGCGTATTGATCCTGATGGCAAAGTAGACCGGGTTATTGAACTCCCCTGCAGTTGTCCGACAAGTTGTGCATTTGGCGGAGAAGACCTGAGCACGCTTTATATTACTTCAGCGCGCTTCACGATTGACCAAAAACACCTGAAGGCTAACCCCCAAGAAGGCGGTCTGTTCGCAATCAAACCAGGTGTTTCGGGTTTGCTCGATCACCGGTTTGGCTAGCTGCAAAATGCCTTCGCTGTGCCAGACGTTACGAAGAAACCTGTGAGTACTAAGTTATGACAAACGGACACGAAAAGTCGGCTGGGACAGTAAGGCTAGTGATTGGTCTGGCCTTTGCGCTGGGACTGGTCAACTATCTCGATAGGGTGGTGATTTCCTATGCGATCGGTCCGATCCAAAGAGACTTCGGGATCGACAATGCGGGCTTCGGTCTCGCTATGAGCTTTTTTGCCGCCGGAGCGCTGGCAGTCAACGGCATCTCAGGGGTGTTGCTAGATCGCTACGGTGCGCGACGCATCTGGACCTTAGGCCTTATCCTGTGGTCCATGACGATGTTCCTGATGGGATGGGTTCACTACTGGTGGCTATTTCTGGCCTTTCGTGTGGTTTTAGGTATCGGCGAGGGTGTCAACTTTCCCGCAATGAACCGGGCGATTGCCGATTGGGTGCCGCGAGGGGAAACGACCCGGGCCACTTCTTTCGCCTTACTAGGTGTTCCCGTCGCTCTCCTCATCGGTGGCCCGCTCTTCAGTTTGCTTATTGAACGCTTCGGCTGGCGAGAAACTTTTATGGCACTCGGTATAGCGGGTTTCGCGCTAATGGTTACGTGGCTTCTTCTCTACCGAGAGCCTCCAAAAACTCAGACCCCCGCCACGCCCACGCTGGCAGAATATGCAACCGTCCTGCGAAACCCAACCCTTCTTGCCACTGCCTGGTCCTTCTTTGGCTTCGGAGCGATCCTGTTCTTTGGCGTCACATGGATTCCGGGTTATTTCGAACACGAGTTTGATTTGAAGCTGACAGCCATCGGTTGGTTTACCACCATGCCCTGGGCATTTTCTATCGTCGGAATGGCGCTCATGGGCACCCTCTCCGACCGTTTGTTCAGTGCCAGCGGCGATATCCGCCGAGCCCGTATCCACCCAACATGGATCCTGCAACTTCTCGCCGCGGCATCCTTTATTCCGCTGGCATCGGTCACCTCCAGCGATTGGGCCATCGTTTGGCTAACTCTGGGAATCGGCTTCTCAATGTCAGCAAACGGCCTCTATTACTCAATTTGCACCGACTTGTTTCCGAAATCCGCAGGTGCGGCAACTGGAATTATTGTGACTTTCTTCTCGGCCTCTGGGGTTCTGACGCCATTCCTAATCGGATGGCTCACGGATGCTACCGCGTCATTCGATACTGCCTTCCTCATGCTGTCTGGGATCGTCGGCTCCGGCGCGCTGGGACTTCTGCTTTTTGCGCGACCCAAAAGCTCCAACGCTGCCGCCCACAATATCCGCAGACCCTAAACAGAGGAGCATCAACTCATTAGCAATAGACGCTGCTCACTAATCCCAGGATGAGTGCTTGTCTACCCAGCGTATAGACAACCAATACCATAACGTGATGGCGAACATCATTCCGCTCCAGTTAAAGACGTCCATCCAGCTCCAGTCATCCAGTAGGTAAGGCAGGGGCAGAAATACAAGTCCAAAGACAAGCGTACAACTGACGAGAAAGAGCGCTGCTTTTCTGGTTTCCAGATTGAGTAGACCCAGAAATACCCACAGGGGCATATTGTCTTTTCTGTCCATAGTCACCAGTTCCTTGTTTCACCAAAACGTCTGACGTCAGGTTGTTTAGCGGTGTTAAAACGGCATCTTGAACCCACATTAGCGTCATTTATGCGCTGATTCTAGCCTGCGAAGGGCTTTGTTGTGGAGGCCTGCGACGAGTAGCGGGCTAAAAAATGACGAGGGCACAGGTTTCAGGGCGAGAGTGCGCGTCGTTACGGCACCCGGGCCAAATGAGAATCGTTGCGAATTTGGACCTATTTCACTTGGATTTTAGCCCTGTCGCCCTTATTATCTATGTAAGGAAACATCGCACCGTCCGTGCGCAACATTTGGGAGTACGTTATGCAAGACAAGGGATTATACAACGCCGGTTCATTGGGAATTGAATCCGCCCTGAGTACAAACAAGGTGCTCAAAAATACTTATATGCTGTTGGGTATGACCCTACTGTTCAGCGCGGCTACCGCAGGTATTTCGATGGCAATGGGACTCCCTCAGGGCGCCGCGCTCATCCTTATGCTGGTCGGCTTTGGACTGCTTTTCGTGGTAAACCGAACCGCTGATAGCAGCAAAGGCATCGTTGCCATTTTTGCCTTTACCGGTGTAATGGGGGCGTCTATTGGCCCAATGCTCAACTACTACCTTGCTATGCCCGGAGGTCCCGCACTGGTGATGCAGGCGCTGGGTAGCACCGCCGTGGTGTTTTTTGGTTTATCGGCTTACGCTCTCACCACCCGCAAGGATTTCTCCTATATGGGTGGATTTCTTATGGTTGGCCTGCTTGTTGCTGTAGTGGCGATGATTGCCAATATTTTCCTGAACATTCCGGCACCTGTCTTTGACTATCTCTGCAGCAGTAGTCCTGATTATGTCCGGGCTCATACTGTTTGATACCAGCCGTATTATCAACGGCGGCGAAACGAACTATATCCGGGCGACTGTGTCTTTGTATCTGGATATTTACAACCTGTTTATCCATCTACTGCACCTGCTGACAGCGTTCGGCGGTGACGACTAGTCGCAAACGGCTTATAAACAAACCCCGGTACATGCCGGGGTTTTTTGTTTGTAGAGGGTGCAGAACGTGATTTATTCGTTATTGGTATTGTCATCGCCCTTTTCCGGTCATTGTTCGCGCAGTGCGGCGCAGTTCGCACACTGTGTCATAGCGCGGGGGCACACTATTCATCGCATCTTTTTCCTCGACGCAGGTACCCTCGCGAGCGCTGCGAGTAGTGTGTCCGCACAGGATGAGGATACTTCGCTGAGAAGCTGGAGCGAGCTAGCTGGCCAACATGGGGTAGATCTGGCGATCTGTATTACCTCTGCGCTGAAGCACGGCATGCTGGACCAGGTGGAGGCAGATCGCCATGAGCGCCCCTGCGCCACCATCAATCCACTATTCACCGTATCGGGCTTGGGCCAGCTTGTCGATGCCTGTGCAAGCTCTGATCGCTTGATCACCTTTGGAGGCTGAACGTGACCGCGGCCCCTAAAAAAACAGTATTGATAGTGCTACGGCACAGCCCCTATGGCTCCGGCCTGGCTAAAGCCGCACTGGATGCCGCACTTGCGAGTGCTGCGTTTGATCAAGCGGTTGATCTGCTTTTTATCGGAGATGGTGTTCTGCAATTACAGCCCGATCAAGACAGCACCTCATTAGGGATAAAGAATATGGGCCGCCGGCTCGCTTCCCTGCCCCTTTATGACATCGACCATGTGTATGTCGATGCGCAAGCCGCCGCACGCTACAACATGGATCTTTCAAAGGCTCCCCTGCACACTCGCCAATTGGACGATCATGAAATACACCAACTCATGGTCTGCTACGACCATCTCCTCGGATTTTGACCATGATTCTACATACGTTGAATGCGTCACCTTCGAGCATCGCATTTATGGACTGTGTGAACATTATTGCAAAAGACGATGCTCTGGTTTTAATGGGTGATGGCGTCTATGCCGCCCTCGCGGATACTGATGCGAGCAAAGCACTTCAGGACACGGATGCAAAGCTATATGTCATGGCTGCCGATGCCCTCGCTGCGGGAGTGAAAAATCTTGCAGTAGCCGTTAGCTGCATCGATATGGATGGACTGGTGGCGCTCACGGAAACATTTCCACGACAACAGGCCTGGTATTAACGCTTATGCTCTGCGCCAATGCTTTCGATAAAGAAGGCTTTCTTTGTGATCTAAACGACTGGAATCCTGATGTGGCGGCGCAGATTGCTGCGTCTGAAAATCTTCAACTTAGCTCTGCTCACTGGGAGGTCATTAGCCTGCTTAGGGATTATTATCGTGAGTACGACAGCTCCCCTGCCATGCGGGCACTGGTAAAATACTGCGCGTTAAATCTTGGGGCGGACAAGGGGAAAAGTGTATACCTGATGTCCTTGTTCCCCGGATCGCCGGCCAAGCTTGGCAGTAAAATATCGGGCTTACCCAAACCCGACAACTGTCTGTGAATGAACCCTGTGAGTAACCGCACCGGTGCTTCGTCTGCCGCAGAACATGCTTTCGCCCCTTTCATTCGAATTCTGGGTAAAGGCAAGACCGGCACCCGCTCCCTAAATCAGGGTGAAGCACAACAGGCATTTGGCATGATCCTGCGCGGCGAAGTTGAGCCATTACAAATTGGTGCGTTTTTAATGCTGCTGCGAGTCAAAGAGGAAAGCCCCGACGAGCTCGCCGGTTTCGTTCAAGCCTGCCGCGCGCACATGGAAATACCACCCCAGGCGTTAAAAGCTGACTTAGACTGGTCCAGCTACGCGGGGAAAAAACACCAGCATCCCTGGTATATCCTGTCGCTGTTATTGCTGGCGCAAGCCGGACATCGCGTGTTCATTCATGGGTCGGCGGGCCACACGTCCGGTAGGCTCTATACCGAAGACGCTATGCGACAACTGGGACTGCCTATTGCATCAAACTGGACAGAAGTCGGACAACAACTCGACGCCAGCAATCTGTCCTATTTATCTTTGGCGCATTTCTGTTGCCCACTAGAGGAGCTCATGCAATTACGATCGCTGCTGGGCCTGCGTTCTCCGGTCAACACCCTGAGCCGCATGATTAATCCACTGAACGCCCGCGCCAGCGTGCAGAGTATTTTCCACCCGGCTTATGCTCGATTGCACCAGGAAGCAGACCGCATTCTCGAACAGCCACGCTCCATAGTCTTTAAGGGTGACAGTGGGGAGATAGAGGTCAAACCACAGGCCGACACACGGTTATACCTGTTAGATAACCAGCAAGCACAAGAGATGTTATTGCCCCGCTCTATTGCGAAACGCATCGAGTCTGTCGTGACGCCAGATGTGGAGTCTATCAAGGCACTATGGCGCGACAGTGTGCATAACCAATACGGGTTAGACGCAACCCTTGCCACCACGGCTGCGGCTCTACTCGTGCTCTGCCCTGACATTAACCTAGAGGCGGCTCAATTACAGGCAACCGAACTGTGGCAAAATCGTGATACTGCGGGGCTGCTCTGATGCCGTTGTCGCGGGTCCAGCCGCAAGACTATTGTGCTCTGCTACAGAAGAAAGTGGAGACTGTGTGTGAACTCATGGCGCCTTTTTCACCGCCTGAGCCCCAGGTGTATGCTTCACCCCCTGTAGGCTTTCGGCTTCGTGCTGAATTCAGGATGTGGCACGATGATGACGACATCAATTACGTTATGTTCAGACGAGAAGACCCCAGAACACCGGTGGTCGTCACGGACTTTGTCATCGCCGACGCTCGCATCCAACATTTAATGCCCCGCCTTCGAGAAAAGCTGATCGCCAACAACACCCTGCGCCACAAACTCTTTCAAGTTGAGTTTCTAGTATCGCTATCTGGAGAGGTACTGTTAACCCTGATCTACCATCGAAAGTTGGACCAGGTGTGGGAAAGCGCGGCACGACAATTGGCACGTGACTTGCGATCTGACAATGATCCTGTCTCTGTTATCGGACGCAGTCGCAAACAAAAGCTGGTGATTGGCGAAGACTTCGTTCGAGAGGTTTTGCCCATCCTAGGCACCGACTACTATTATCGGCAGTATGAACAGTCATTCAGCCAGCCCAATGGTCACGTCAATATTCGGATGATCGAATGGGCCTGCCAACAGGCCGCGGCTATGCAGGGAGATTTACTAGAGCTCTATTGTGGTAATGGCAATTTTACCCTGCCGCTAGCGCGCTATTTTGACCACATTATTGCCACAGAATTATCCAAAGTCTCCATCCGAGCTGCGCGGGCTAATCTAGAGGAAAACCGCATCAACAACGTGCAGGTCGTTAGGCTCTCCGCCGAAGAGGCCACTCAGGCGATAAACAATGAACGCCCTTTTCGCAGACTGGCTGACATGCCAAAGCCGCTGAGCGACTTCGATCTAGGCACACTCTTCGTCGACCCTCCGCGCGCGGGTCTCGACGAACACACAGTGAGTATGGCCAGCCGTTTTGATCGCATTTTCTACATCTCTTGCAACCCTCACACCCTGGTGCAGAATTTACAATCTTTGTGCAGCAGCCACCACATCAAACAGTTCGCGCTGTTTGACCAGTTCCCTTATACCTGTCTCTTATACACATCTGACGCTGCCGACGATCTACTCTGTGTAG
>OJHF01000271.1_pt1 | contig 13984 bp, 12 predicted proteins | sample 1594891 | NCBI WGS metagenome assembly OJHF01 (sample SAMN05416737, study PRJEB24817) | seawater metagenome | isolation source: Sea water | place: Canada:Atlantic | collected 2013-07 | reverse complement strand
GATCGTCGGCAGCGTCAGATGTGTATAAGAGACAGGACTTACGCTACGCATTAATTGCATTTTCGCCCACCCGAGGTTCACATGACTTACTAGACTACGAAAAATATCTGCCACAGATTGCGGAACTCGCCGCTGCCAATGACATTGTCATCGTGTCTTTTCACGGCGGCGCCGAAGGCGCCGATGGTGGCGAACGCATTGGCTTCGGCATGGAGCATGCCTACGGTGAAAAACGCGGAGACGTCGTCGCGTTTGCGCATGCCATGATTGACGCCGGCGCAGACCTCGTTATCGGGCATGGCCCGCATATTCCACGGGCTATCGAGATCTATCAGGACAGAGCCATCGCCTACAGTCTGGGCAACTTCGCTACCTATTACGGCATTAGCGTTAGCGATACTAAAGGCTATGCGCCGGTGTTACGGGTTGAATTGGATGGCACCGGCAAACTGATTGGCGGCTCGGTGGAATCGTATATCCAGGTGCGCCCGGGCGGTCCCCAGGCAGACACACGGCAGCGGGCGTGGAAAATGATTAGCGAGCTGAGCCGGTTGGATTTTCCAGACGCCAAAATCCGCCTTTACCCGGACGGTCGCTTTGATGCCGGTAATGGAGAGGCCCTGTGAGGCCAATCTTCCGAGCCTACCCGGGCCTTGCCGATACCCTGCCCATAGTTCCTCTCGCCGAACTGCCAACGCCGCTTAATCGATTGCCCCGGTTCAGCGAACAGCTAAATGCTGACATCTGGATCAAGCACGATGAACTCACCGGCGAACTCTATGGCGGTAACAAGGTTCGTAAGCTGGAGTTTTTGCTTGCTGATGCTCTGGAGCAGGGATGCACCGATGTAATTACCTATGGCGCGGCAGGTTCAAATCATGCCCTCGCCTCCTCAATCTACGCACAACAACATGGCCTGCGTTGCCATGTTGTGATCACCGACCAACCTGACTCACCCAAGGTCGGCAAGACGTTGCGTTACCACCTGCAACTCGGCACCCATCTTGTTCATGCTGGAAATTATCCGGAGGTACTTGCAGCCGCCGCGGAGATTACACAGAAGCTGGAGACAGACGGGCGCAGGGTTTACGACATTCCCTTCGGAGGTTCATCGGCATTGGGCACCATTGGTTTCGTTAATGCCGCACTTGAGCTTGCAGAGCAGATTGTGGCAGGCGACATGCCCGAACCCGACCGAATCTATCTCGCCTGTGGAACCTCAGGCAGCGTGACAGGGCTCAGCCTCGGGTTACGACTGGCCGGTATCGGCAGTCAAATTATTGCCACTCAGGTTACACCGCCTGCAATCAGCGGCCCAGCTGCTCACTGCCGATTGTTCAACGACACAAACCTATTGCTGCACACACTGGATAACGCAATACCACTGCTCAAAGAGCCGCGCAGTAATGTCATGCACCGGGATGATGAGTTCGGTGCAGGCTACGCGCACGAAACCGCAAGCGCCGCAGATGCCGTGAAATTAATAGCCCGCTTAGAAGATGTGCATCTTGAAACAACCTACACCGGTAAAGCGCTGGCCGCATTAGTCAAAGATTCAGAAACCGGAACCACGCTGTTCTGGAACACCTACAACGCACAGCCGTACAAAGAAGCCGGTAGCCAGGCTAGTGCAGCTTTGCCGCCAGAGCTGCAGAAATATATTCACAACAACTGAGACGGATAATTGTCGCTGCCGCAGTCGCCGGTGGCACTCATTCTGCAGCCTTCTCCAGTAGCGCGTAGTAGAAGCCATCACTGTCGAGCGGATTACCGGGCAGCAACTGATGCCCCGGGCCAATGTGCTTCGCAGCAACATGTTCTAGACAGTCCACGGGCAGCACGCGGGCCTCCGGATGACCTTGAAGAAAGGCCGCAACCACACTTTGGTTTTCAACCGGCAGCACCGAGCAGGTGGTGTATAACAATTGGCCGCCAGGCTTCAAGACCAACCATAAAGCTGCCAGCATGCGTTCCTGCAAATCAGTTAGTGCTGAAATATCGCTATCGCGCCGAAGTAACGGAATGTCCGGATGACGACGAATGACCCCGGTTGCCGAACAAGGGGCATCCAGCAGGACACGATCAAACAGCTCACCATCCCACCAGCCTTCAGGCGCTGCCGCATCGCCCACAATCAGCGTAGCGTTTGCACCAATCCGCTCAAGGTTCTCGGTAACACGTTGCATTCGCTCAGCGGAGTGATCCAGAGCAGTAATGTTAGCGCCATAAGCACTCAGCTCGGCGAGATGCCCGGTCTTGCCGCCTGGTGCGGCACACGCGTCGAGTATTTTTTCACCTGGTTTTGGCGCGAGAACAGTTGCCGCCAATTGCGCGGCGATATCCTGAACGCTGCTATGGCCCGACTCAAAACCTGGCAGCACATCTACACGCACAGCCGACTCAAGCTTTAGTGAGCCTGGACAAACAGCTGAAGACTCCGCCGACAAATTAATGTCTGTTTTCAGCTGCTGCTGATAGTCGGACACCGAAGTACGCTGCTGATTCACCCGGATCCACATCGGTGCCTGCAGGTTGCTCGCAGCAGCAATAGCTTCCCAGGTATCGGGCCAACTGCTGCGCAGGCGATCTAACAACCAAACGGGCAATCGATAACGGGCGGCTGGCTCCTGCATTGCGGCTTTAAGCAACACTTCGCGCTGACGTAAAAAATTACGCAGCACCGCATTCACCAACCCGCGGGCATGCGGGCGGCCCAGCACCGCAGCAGCATCAACCGTCGCAGACACCACGGCAAAATCCGGCTGGTCGGACTCAAGCAACTGAAATAGGCTGACCGACAAAAGTGATTCCAGAACAATATCTTTTTTCTTCAGTGGCTTGCTTAACAGCTTCGAAATTAAGTATTGATGCAAGCAGTGGCCACGCAATGCGCCATAGACAAGGGCCTTAACTAACGTGACATCACGCGGGCTCAGGGCCTCTGTCAGACATTCGGGAATAACCTGCTCAAGAGAGCGCCCGTTGTGAATAACGGCATCGACCGCGGCAGCGGCAGCGGCCCGGCTAGCAGCGCCAATTTTTCCGGCCGAAGTGCTCATACGCCCAACACCGTGCCAGGCAGATCCCGGACTCCGGGCATATCCTGAATGGCCACCCGCGGCTTACCCGGCAGCTGCACTTCCTGAAGAATCAATACGCCGCTGCCTGCCTGCACGACCAGACCAGTGCTACTCAGTTCAATAACTTCGCCTGGATGGCCCTGATCGATGAGGCAATCATCGGTAATTGCGCGCCACACCCGGAACTGCTGGCCGTTGAGTAAAGTCTGCGCCACCGGCCAAGGATTAAAAGCCCTAACCCGCTGAGCAATTTCGGTTGCACTTGATACCCAGTCGATGTTCGCCTCAGCTTTGGCTATTTTGCCGGCATAGCTTGCGCCGTGTTCGGGCTGAACCTGGGGCGTCAGTTCACCAGCAGCCAACGCCGGAAGGCCGCGCATCAGCAGGCCTTGACCAATATCCGCCAGACGTGCCGTGAGCTCGCCCGTGGTTTCGTAAGAACCTATATCCGTGTTTTCTGTCAGCAACACTGGACCGGTGTCCAAACCTGCTTCCATCTGCATCAGGCAAACACCGGTCATAGCATCACCCTCGAGAATTGCAGCCTGCACAGGTGCCGCACCACGATGGCGCGGCAATAAGGAGGCATGCAGGTTCACGCAACCGTATACGGGTATGTCGAGCACTGCCTGCGGAAGGATGAGGCCATAAGCAACCACGACCATGCAATCGGGACGCAGGTCGCGCAGCTGCTGCTGCACGGCTTCATCCCGCAAGGTCTGCGGCTGCAGCACGGGCAGATGGCTCTCTGCGGCAAGCACTTTAACCGGAGGCGGGGTGAGTTTCCGCCCGCGCCCGGCAGGCCGGTCGGGTTGAGTAAGTACCGCAACCACATCGTGATCGGAGTCGATTAGCGCCTGCAGTGCAGGCACTGCGAATTCGGGTGAGCCCGCATAAATAATACGCATCAGTTTTTCCTGGTGCCGTCAGCTGCTGCCGGGGCCAGTGTTAGTTTTAATGATCCGCGTTCAGTTTGCATCGAATTCTATGCGGTGACCGATGTCTGTTTTTGCGCCTTAACAATTTTCTTTTTAAGGCGCTGCCGTTTTAGCTCAGAAAGGTAGTCAACAAATAACTTCCCATCGAGGTGGTCTATTTCATGCTGAATACAAACGGCCAACAGGCCCTCTGCGTCCATTTCAAATGAATTGCCGTCGCGACCGAGGGCACGAACCCGGATATGCTGCGCACGCTCGATGCCTTCGTATACCCCAGGCACTGATAAGCAACCTTCCTCAGTTATCTCAGCACCATCGCGCGCAATAATTTCAGGATTAATAAAACACATCGACTCGTTCTGATCATCAGACACGTCCAGAACCAGCAGGCGCTGATGAACATCAACCTGAGTTGCCGCCAAACCAATGCCCGGCGCGGCATACATCGTTTCAAACAGATCATCCACCAACTGCCGGATCGTGTCGTTCACAGCAGCCACGGGTACGGCCTTAATCCGCAGGCGCGGATGAGGGTACTCGAGTATTTTCAGTAAAGACATGAATTTCCTAAAACATTTACTGCTTAACGCTATGATTTGACGCTAATATTATGATATATCAGCACACAGTCCCGATAGAACCGAATTATGTGGTGTTATAGACTGAGTCACAGTTTAACTGCGCCCGGATGTGCAGAATTATAGCAGCGCCAAAGTGCTGCGCATGATGGAATTGAGCTAAGGGATGATGTGCCCATGAAAATGTTTTCGAGATGGCCGTTCAGCTGCTTTGGCCTGCTGGCTGCAACGCTGCTTATAGGCAACAGCGTTGTTGCTGCCAGCCCCTTTAAAGTTTCGGCTGCAGCGCAATCCGGCACCGCAATTGAGGTCGTGCTTAACGCTGACCACCCGGATAGCTACACCGTGGTCAAAGGCGACACGCTCTGGGATATCTCGGCAATGTTTCTCCGTGACCCTTGGCTGTGGCCCGAAATCTGGGACGTGAATCCGCAGATCGAAAACCCACACCTCATTTACCCTGGCGATGTGCTCGTGCTGGTATGGGTCGATGGCAAGCCACAGATCATTGTTCAGCGTGATGGCAACGGCGAGAAAATTCTCCCCGGAGTCCGTGTGAACAATACCGATGCCGCTATCACGACTATACCGTTTGATCGGATTTCGGCATTTTTGAGCCGTGCCGGCGTTGCCAGCAAAGAGGATATGCAAAAGCTGCCGTACATTGCAGCGTTGCGGAACGGCATGATTGCGGGTGCTGGCGATGAAGTTTATGTCCGTGGTCTGGAAGACCCACAGGTTGGCGATGTGTATCGTGTGATTCGACAGGGCGATAAAGTTATCGATCCGGAAACCAATGATCTGCTGGGCTATGAAATCATTTATATCGGCTCTGGCACTATTGCCAGCAACGGTGAAACCGCCAAGATGATGTTGAACGATACAACCCGCGAAGCCAAAGAAGGCGACCGGGTCATGAAGATCGAAACTGTGCCGCCGCTGAACTATTACCCACGGTCTCCCGAAACGGAGACAGAAGGTCAGATTATTTCTGTGAAAGACGGTGTCTCACGTATCGGGCAGTATCAGATGGTCCTCATCAACCGTGGACTTGAGCATGGCATGGAGCCGGGGCATGTACTGTCGATCTGGCAGCGCGGCGTAGAAGTCAATGACAACAAGGTTTCCGGCGGTATGAATAACAAATTCATGTTGCCGGATGAGCGCATCGGCATTCTAATGGTGCTTAAGCCCATGGAGAAATCGAGCTACGCACTAGTAATGGAAGCTTACAGCGAAATCCGGGTAGACGACCTGCTGCGCAATCCGTAAACGGCTTTCTCTTAAAGCATTACGCAAACGCCCGGCCTCTGGTTCGGGCGTTTTCTTTGCGGGAGTGTTGCTAACAAAGCCACTGTTGCATGCTAAGTTTTAGTCGCGAAATGGCAGAGACGTATCTATGAGTAAAAGCAAGCACGCGGCGGAGTGGTTACACCTTGCTCTCGCGCCCGGATTAGGTCCGGCAAGTCTCACCAGACTGCTGGCTGGCTTCGGCAGCGTTACTGAAATCTGCAATCAATCCGCCTCGGCACTGATGAAGGGGGGCTTAAGCGCCGCCACTGCAAACGCTATCATTGACCCGGATGCCAGTCAGCTGGCAACCGCAGAGCGCTGGTTAGCCCAAGATGCGCATCATCTTATCTACTGGGGTCACGCCGACTATCCGCCACTGCTCAAAGATTCCGCCCAGAGCCCTTTCGTGCTCTTTGTGGCGGGTGACCCGGTATTGCTCAGCCTGCCGCAAATTGCCATTGTTGGCAGCCGCAGCGCTACAGCCAATGGCGTCGAAACCGCCTCGCTATTTGCCCGGCATCTCAGCAATACCGGTTTTATAGTGACCAGTGGATTGGCATTAGGCATTGATAGCGCTGCGCATCGTGCCTGCGTAGAACAGAGCAAGCCGACTGTCGCTGTTTGCGGCACCGGCCTCGACAGGGTCTATCCGGCAAAAAATGCCGCGCTTGCAGCTGACATAGAACAGTGTGGCGCATTAGTCAGCGAGTTCCCGCCGGGCGTCGAACCGCACAAAGATCACTTTCCGCGCCGCAATCGGGTCATTAGCGGCTTGTCGCTGGGCACGCTGGTGGTCGAGGCTGGCATCCACAGCGGCGCACTCATCACAGCACGCTATGCTGCAGAGCAAGGAAGAGATGTGTTCGCCATTCCAGGTTCCATCCACAGCCCCCAGAGCAAAGGCTGTCACCGGCTGATCAAACAAGGCGCCAAGCTGGTCGAAGCCGCTGCCGACATCATTGAAGAGCTCGCGCCGCAGGCCATTGCTTGCTTACGGGAAACGCAGTCAGCCCGTGCAGATCCAGAGAATGGGCCGAATAAGCCCGCAGATAGCGCAATAACCGCAGGTTATGAAAAACTGCTGGCGGCAATGGGCTGGGATCCGGTCAACGTTGACGTACTGGTTCGGCGCTGTGGATTGACGACAGGTGAGGTTTCATCCATGCTCTTGATACTGGAGCTGGAAGATCAAGTCGAATCGACTTCGGGCGGGCGCTACCAGCGGAAAGGCACATCGCAGCAATAAAGGGTTAGTTTTAATGGGTGAAACAGTACTTGATGTCCTCATGTATATGTTCGAGAACTTCTCTGCAGAAGAGCAGGAACCCGACCACGCTATATTGCGTGAAGAACTGCTAACGGCTGGTTTTGCTGAAATGCAGGTCGATCGCGCACTCGATTGGCTGGAGCAGCTGACCGAAGGCAATGGTCGCCCGTTCGCCAATCAGCCTCTGAACCGCTCTTCACGTTTGTTCAGCCGCTTTGAAATGACCCGACTGGATACCGAATGTCGCGGGTACATTATTTATCTGGAACAGGTTGGCATCCTGTCAGCCATGCAACGCGAGCTCATCATCGATCGCGTCATGGCTCTTGATTCAGCAGAAATTGATGTAGAACATGTCAAGTGGGTGGTGCTTATGGTGCTGTTCAGTCAGCCAGGTGAAGAAGCCGCATTCGCAAGAATGGAAGACCTGGTATTTGACGAACACGAAGGTACCGTGCACTAATATAGAAAGGCAGAATCACTTTTGGTATAACCTGAACCGCGACATTGTCGCGGTTTCGCATTTATAGCGTCAGCAAATCTTAGCCATCAAACAGGCCAGGGCACAAGCATAATGAGCAACAATCTCGTCATTGTAGAATCACCGGCAAAATGCAAAACCATCGAGAAATACCTCGGTAAGGATTACAAAGTTCTCGCATCTTATGGTCATGTGCGTGACCTCATCCGTAAGGATGGCGCGGTTGATACTGAGAATGGCTATAAAATGAAGTTCGAGTTGATCGAGCGCAACGAGAAGCATGTTGCCAAAATCATCAAGGCACTAAAGAAGGCTGACACCCTATACCTCGCGACTGATCAAGATCGCGAAGGCGAAGCTATCTCGTGGCATTTAGAGGAGATACTGAAAGAGCGCAAGCTGCTTGAAGGCAAGAAAGTGCATCGCATTGTCTTTAATGAGATCACTAAATCGGCCATTCAGAAGGCTCTCAGCAATCCGCGCAACGTCATGCAACCCTTGGTAGACGGGTATCTCGCCAGACGAATATTAGACTATCTGGTTGGCTTTAATCTCTCACCACTGTTGTGGAAAAAGATCACGCCGGGACTGTCTGCGGGCCGTGTCCAAAGCCCCGCACTTAGAATGATTGTTGAACGCGAGAAAGAAATTGAAGCGTTCAATCCTCGTGAATACTGGAGCATTGAAGCTACACTCGAGGCCAGCAGCATCGGTTTCGGCTCACGATTAGTTGAATACAAAGGCAACAAAGTAGAGCAGTTCAGTTTTGAAAACGAAACCGCGGCATTCAGCGTTCGCGACACCGTCGTTGCCGCTGCTGATGGCAAGCTAAGAGTTAAAGCCGTTAATAAGAAACAGCGTCGCCGTAACCCAGCACCGCCGTTCTCTACTTCGACTCTGCAACAGGACGCCTCGAGAAAACTGGGTTTCAATGCGCGGCGCACCATGATGACGGCACAGAAATTGTACGAAGGCATGGATACGGGCGAAGGGCCTGTTGGCCTCATTACCTATATGCGTACCGACTCGGTCTCGCTGTCTGGAGAAGCTGTTGTCGAGATTCGTGAGCTTATTGCAGAACGCTATGGCAACAAGAACCTGCCGGCAGAGCCCAATGTGTATAAGTCTAAATCGAAGAACGCTCAGGAAGCTCATGAAGGCGTCCGTCCGACAAGCATCATGCGCACGCCGGAGCAGGTTAAGAACTTCCTTAATGATGACCAATTTAAGCTCTACAGCCTGATCTGGAAGCGCACCGTGGCTTGCCAGATGGTGGCTGCCGTATTCGATACCGTTGCTATCAATATGGTGCCGGCAAACGATGAAAGCACTGCCGTAATACGCGCCAATGGCTCGGTACTTGTTGAGCCGGGCTTTATCGCCGTGTATCAGGAAGGCACAGATGATGTGAAAGACGATGAGGCTGACAAATCGTTGCCTTCTGTGGAGATCGATGAACTCGTCACACTTAACGAGATTCAAGCGAATCAGCATTTTACCGAGCCACCACCGCGGTATTCTGAAGCCAGCCTCGTAAAGACCCTCGAAGAATACGGCATTGGTCGTCCGTCAACTTACGCCAACATTATTTCAACGCTGATTACCCGTGAATATGCCGAGATGGATGGCAAGCGGTTCATGGCTACTGATCGCGGCATGATTGTTGGCGACTTTTTGATTAAGCATTTCAGCCAGTATGTCGATTACGGTTTCACCGCAGAATTTGAAGATTTCCTCGATGAGATCGCACGCGATGAGAATAATTATCTGGCTGTACTTGACAACTTCTGGGCACCGTTCAAAAAACTTGTGGACGAAAAAGAAAACCTCACTCGCGAAGAAGTCGCTCAGTCGCGCGACCTGGGCACTGACCCGGAATCGGGCAAGCCGGTGAGTGTTCGACTCGGACAATACGGTGCCTTTGCTCAGATAGGCACGAAAGACGACGAAGAAAAACCAAAGTTTGCCGGTCTACGCCCTGGCCAGAAAATCAAGACCATCACCTTCGATGAGGCGATGCACCTCTTCGTTCTGCCGCGCACCTTAGGCGAAACCCCAGAAGGCGAAACGGTTACAGCGAGTGTTGGTCGTTTTGGTCCCTATGTAAAATACGATCAGAAATTCGTTTCGACGAAAGATGAAGACCCTTACACCATCGATTTAGAAACGGCGCTGCGCTTTATTGTTGATAAGAAGGAATTCGAAGCCAGCCGCATTATTCAAGACTTCCCGGACCACGAAATTCAAGTGCTCAATGGCAGATTTGGTCCGTATATTTCAAGCCTCGATAAAAAGAACGTTAAGGTTCCGAAAGACCGCGAGCCAACCAGCATGACAGAGGCAGAATGTATAGCGCTTGTTGAAAAGGCCGCATTTAAACCGAAGAAAAAAACTGCGAAGAAAAAAGCCACCAAGAAAAAGGTTAAGAAAAAGGCTGCTAAGAAAAAAACAACAAAGAAAGCCACCAAGAAAAAGGCAGCTCGTAAGGCCGCAGCAACTGATAGCTAATTCACTGGTTTCACAAGAGGCACAGCGCCGATACCATGCTGACCAGGCCCGACATTTATCGCAGCACCCAACAGCTGCTTAAAGGTGGTGTGATTTGCTATCCCACCGAAGGCGTCTTCGGCCTGGGTTGCCTGCCCCTCGCAGAATACGCGGTTGCGCGTATTCTGCATTTCAAACGGCGGCCGATGCAGCAGGGCTTAATACTGATTGGGGCCAACATTGAGCAACTGCTGCCGTGGATTGACCCTTCCGCCGACGAACTCCTGCGCTTGAAGTCGACCACCAAGCTGCCAACCTCCTGGATTGTGACCCGCAGTGAAACAGCTCCGGATTGGATTACCGGTGGACGCGATACCGTTGCTGTGCGTATTTGCCACCACCCGGTGGTGCAGCTTCTGTGCCTGAACAGTAATTCTGCATTGGTTTCCACCAGCGCCAATCGCTCCGGCAGACCCGCGGTAAAAACCACCCTTCGTGCGCGTTATTTGCTCAAAAACAAAGTTGATAACGTGGTTGCCGGACAAACCTATGCCGGTCGCGGCGCATCTGAAATCCGTCTGGCAGAGAGCGGCAGGGTGATCCGCAGCGCCTGATTAGGGTGCGGTAACTGTGCCGGCAGCTTAAAAACCCCAAAAAAGGTGTTTTTATTGGTGCATATCACCCGCCCTTACCAATAACCTTTTGTTGGCCAAGCGCCTTGCAGGGCTTATGGCGGAAACACCCCTCAACATGGTCATTCACTAACCCGGTAGCCTGCATATGGGCGTACATGATCAAACTGCCCACAAATTTAAATCCGCGGCGCTTCATGTCTTTGCTTAACGCATCCGATACCGGCGTTGTTGCAGGGGTCTGCTTCTGGCTAGGCCATCGATTCTGCACCGGCTTGTATTCGACAAACCCCCAGATGTAATCGGCGAATGAACCGAACTCTTCCTGGACCCCGATAAACAGCTGAGCATTACCTACTGCAGAACGTATTTTTAGCTTGTTACGAACAATCCCAGCATCCTGCTGCAAGCGCAGAATTTTATTCTCCGAAAACCGTGCGACCTTCACAACATCAAACTCGGCAAATGCTTTGCGATAACCCTCACGCCGATGCAGGATTGTTGACCAGCTCAGTCCCGCTTGAGCACCTTCCAGTATTAAAAATTCAAACTGAGTTTCATCGTCATACGCGGGCACGCCCCATTCTGTATCGTGGTATTCCAGATAGACGTCACTGACCCCTTCGCTCCAGGGGCATCGCTGCTTTACCTTGCTCATAAGTTCATTCGCATTAAGTGGTCATCACGCCGGCAGGCTCTTATAGTTGCATCAAGTGCTTGTTGTCAGTATCGCCGACCCATATCAGTTCTGGTAACAGTATTCTATTAATAGCTTGTTTGGCTTATGGTGTCTCTGCAATTACAGCGTTTGCCGCGCAATAATACCGCCGGCATAACCGTAGTTTGCAGTAAGAAACTTGCAGCGAGACATTCTCAGGAGGCACGATGCCAGGCTCGGACCGCTACACCGTCATCGGACACCCGATAGCCCACAGCCAGTCGCCCAAAATCCACGGGTTGTTTGCTGCGCAAACCGGCCAGAACATCACTTATGACGCCACCGATATAGCACCGGAAGACCTGGCATCACGTTTCATAGAGTTCTTTAGCCACGGTGGCGCGGGCATGAACGTTACGGTGCCGCATAAGCAACATGTGCTGCCATTAGTCGATCAACTCACTGCACGCGCCAAGCTGGCAGGAGCGGTTAACACTGTTATTAGGCTTAGGTCAGGCGGGCTGCTCGGCGATAACACTGATGGGATCGGACTGCTCACCGACATGATGCAGAACCTGAGCGCAGAGCTTAAAGATGCGCGTATTCTCATTCTGGGCGCGGGCGGCGCAACCCGCGGCATTGTTCCCATGCTGCAAACGGTGAAACCACAACGCATCATGATCAGTAATCGCAATGCAGGAAAGGCCATTAAACTTGCCGAAGAGTTCAATACCGAAGGCAATCTATCCGGCTGCGGTTACGCCGACCTAGCCAGTAAAGCCTACGACGTAATTATTCATGCAACCTCTGCAGGGCTAAAAGGCTCACTGCCACAGTTCCCGGATGGGGTTATCGGCACCGACAGCTTTTGCTATGACCTTTCATACAGCAACGTCGATACGCCATTTATCACTAAAGCCAAAAGCCTCGGCTGTAAAAACAGCTACGATGGGTTCGGCATGCTGGTAGAACAGGCCGCGGCCGCATTCGAGTTATGGCGTGGCGTCAAGCCAGACACCCAAAGCGTCATCGCAGCCTTACGGCAAAACCAAGCCCCGGAATAGCTGCCAAGCTAGCGCATCGTTACCAGCTCTTCCGCGCCGGTTGGATGAATAGCAATGGTGTCATCAAACTCCTTCTTAGTGGCGCCCATACGAATTGCCACAGCGAAGCCCTGGAGCATTTCATCTGCACCGTCGCCGAACAGGTGACACCCCACGACTTTCTCCTGCTTACCGGTAACGACCAGTTTCATTTCGGCAAAGCCCTTTTGTTCTGACAAGCCGTAGAACATCGGTGTAAATCGTGAGCGATAAACCTTTACCGCATCACCGTACTCCTTCCTTGCTTCGGCCTCAGTGAGGCCGACGGTGCCGGTTGGCGGGTGGGTAAAAACCACTGTCGGAATCGTGTGGTACTCAAGATGACGATCCTTCATGCCATTGAACACCCTGTCTGACAACCGCCTGCCAGCCGCAATCGCTACCGGTGTTAACTGGGCTTTGCCAGTCACGTCGCCAACGGCGTATATATTCTTCACATTAGTGCGCTGATACTTATCGACAGTAATAAACTGTTTATTATCGATTGCCACACCCGCTTTATTCAGTTGCAGTTCGTCAATGTTCGATACCCTGCCGGTGGCCCAGATAACGGAATCAAAACCATCAAAATCCTGATCAGCATCCACAATATTCACGCACAAACCATTGGCGGTTTTCTCCAGTGACTGCGGGTCAGCATTAAAGTGCAGGTCTACGCCGCTCGTCTGAAGGGCCTGGATAACAGCCTTCTGTAGCATTTCATCAAAGGTGCGCAGCAGGCTGTCTTTACGCGCGAACAGGTGGGTTTCCGAGCCCAGCCCGCGCAACACACCGGCCAGCTCCACCGCAATATAGCCACTGCCAATAATAGCGACTTTGCGGGGGCGCTCTGCCAGCTCAAAGAACCCGTCTGAATCGATGCCGAGCTCTGCACCGGGTATTGCCGGCCTCCATGGGCGCCCGCCAGTGGCTATCAAAATACGCTCGCCCTGGACCTTCCGGTCGCCAACAGTAATCTCATTGGCTGCAGTGAACACCGCCCAGCCCTCAATATGCTCAACCTCTTTGTTGTGGAGGTTGCGCGCGTAAATGCCGTTTAGGCGCTTAATGTAGGCATCACGACGAGCTTTAAACCCGGCCCAGTCATGGCCCTTAAACTCAATGTTAAACCCGTAATCGGCAGCGTAGTTAAGCTGATGGGCGATTGAAGCGGCGGTCCACATGACCTTTTTTGGCACGCAGCCCACGTTAACGCAGGTGCCACCCAAGCGTCCGCCTTCAACAACGGCCACACGGGCACCGTACTCGGCCGCGCGCTGCGCTGCTGCAAGTCCGCCGCTACCGCCACCGATCACGAGAAAATCAAACTTGTCTGTCATAACTTAAGGTCCGAAACAAAAAACGTGGCCCAGAATAGCACGCGACCTATATCTGTATGACCCTCACCGAAAAAGCGCAGAGCATTACTGTGACCTTGTGATAGCATCCTCCTGTCTCTTATACACATCTGACGCTGCCGACGATCTA